>Ga0207952_1000586_pt1 | contig 25314 bp, 22 predicted proteins | sample SubbioR12Aug_8Ca_FD_184831 | JGI IMG/M metagenome (GOLD analysis project Ga0207952, IMG submission 184831) | Serpentinite rock and fluid subsurface biosphere microbial communities from McLaughlin Reserve, California, USA - CR12Aug_8Ca (SPAdes) | ecosystem: Environmental > Terrestrial > Deep...
ATTATTAATTCCTTACTTTTATTAACAGCTTATTTTTTTGGGGAAGAAGCCAGGCTTCTTCCCGCAACGATCAGGCCATCAGGTCTTGTGGCCTGGCTTGCGCATAGTCATGAAACTTGACGACACTTAATCGACACTTATTGGCAAGCTTCGCATTCTTCGAAACCGGCATCGCCTGGACGCAACATGCAGGCCGGACCATCCGTTTCCTGGGCTGCCGTGGTGATGCCAGCAGACGCTGCGCCATAACCACCGCCGTTGCCATCTACTCCCACTGCATTCAATGCACCGGTTTTGCTGGTGGATTTTTCAGTGTGCGTTGCACCAATGGTACGCAGGTAGTAAGTGGTTTTCAAACCACGCAACCATGCCAGCTTGTATGTCTCATCCAGTTTCTTGCCGGATGCGCCTGCCATATAGATGTTCAGGGACTGCGCCTGGTCTATCCATTTTTGACGACGCGCAGCCGCCTCGACCAGCCAGGATGGGCTGATTTCAAATGCGGTCGCATACAAGGCACGCAGATCTTCCGGTATGCGGTCGATACGGGCCAGGCTGCCGTCAAAGTATTTCAGGTCAGAGATCATGACTTCATCCCACATGCCACGTTCTTTTAGATCGCGCACCAGGTGTTCATTGATCTCGGTAAATTCACCGGACAGATTCGACTTCACATACAGGTTCTGGTAAGTCGGTTCTATACAAGCTGCCACACCAATAATGTTAGAAATTGTTGCAGTCGGCGCAATCGCCACGCAATTGGAATTGCGCATGCCAAATTTCTTGATGCGGTCACGCAGTGGGTACCAGTCCATGGTTTCGGAGAAATCTGCTTCCAGATAACCGCCGCGTTCTTCGGCCAGCATCTTCAGGGAATCTTGCGGCAGGATGCCACGGTCCCACAAAGAGCCAGGATAAGAACTGTAACGACCACGTTCTTCAGCCAGTTCAGTCGATGCCCAATAAGCGTAATAGCAGACGGCTTCCATGGAAGTATCAGCAAACTGTACGGCATCCATCGATGCATAAGGGATGCGCATCATGTGCAGGCAATCCTGGAAACCCATGATACCCATACCGACAGGACGGTGACGCAGATTGGAATCGCGTGCCTTCTTCACTGCATAGTAGTTGATGTCGATCACGTTATCCAGCATACGCATCGCTGTACGCACAGTTTTTTGTAATTTAATGTGATCCAGCTTGCCGTCTTTCATGTGGGCAGGCAAGTTGACCGAACCCAGATTACATACCGCGATCTCACTGTCGTTGGTGTTCAGGGTGATTTCTGTACACAAATTGGAGCTATGAACTACGCCTACGTGCTGTTGTGGCGAGCGGATATTGCAAGGATCTTTGAAGGTGATCCAAGGATGGCCCGTTTCAAACAGCATGGACAACATCTTGCGCCACAAGTCCAGCGCCGGGATTTTTTTCGACAGCGTCAGTTCGCCATTAGCTGCTTTTGCTTCATAAGCGACATACGCCACTTCAAAAGCCTTACCAAATTTATCATGCAAGTCTGGTACATCGGATGGGGAGAACAAGGTCCAATCACCTTTTTCCATGACACGTTTCATGAACAGGTCAGGAATCCAGTTCGAGGTATTCATGTCATGCGTACGGCGGCGGTCATCGCCGGTGTTCTTGCGCAGGTCGAGGAATTCTTCGATATCCATGTGCCAGGTTTCCAGGTAGGCGCACACTGCACCCTTGCGTTTACCGCCCTGGTTAACAGCCACTGCCGTATCGTTGACGACTTTGAGGAAAGGCACGACACCCTGGGATTTACCATTGGTGCCTTTGATATGCGCGCCAAGCGAGCGTACTGGTGTCCAGTCGTTACCCAGGCCACCGGCATATTTTGCCAGCAAGGCATTTTCCTTGATGGCTTCGTAGATACCATCAAGGTCATCGGCAACTGTCGTCAGGTAGCAAGAAGACAGTTGTGAACGTTGTGTGCCGGAATTGAACAGGGTCGGTGTCGAGCTCATGAAATCAAAGCTGGACAACAGATTGTAAAATTCTATTGCGCGTGTTTCGCGATCGATTTCATTCAGGGACAAACCCATGGCAACACGCATGTAAAAAGCCTGAGGCATTTCTATGCGGGTACCGCGTACATGCAGGAAGTAGCGGTCATACAAAGTTTGGAGACCGATATAACCAAATTGCAGATCACGGTCAGCGACCAGGGCATTCGCCAGTTTCTTCAAATCAAACTGACCCAGCTTGGCGTCCAGCAAATCGGCTTCGATACCCTTCTTGATGAATTTCGGGAAGTATTCAAGATATTCTGTAGCCGCATCCTGTTGCGCCACTTCTTTACCAAACACTTCTTTACGGACTGTATGCAAGAGCAAACGTGCGGTGACCTGGCTGTAGGCAGGTTCTTTTTCCATCAGCGCGCGGGCGGCCAGGATGGCAGATTTATATAGCTCTTCTACCGGTACGCCGTCGTACAGGTTCTTCAAAGTCTCGGCCAGGATCGCATCAGGATCAGCCAGCTTGTCGAGGCTCAGGCAGGCCGCTGCAATCATCTTGCGTACTTCTGCTACGTCCAGTGGTTGGGGCTGGCCATCAACAATCACATGCAGTTGTGGTGCAGCAGCTTCAACATGGCCGGGTGCGTCATTGACGCGACGGCGCTCTTCCATGCGCTTGGCACGGTACAAGACATAAGAACGGGCGACATCATGTTCGCCAGAACGCATCAACGCCAGTTCAACCTGATCTTGCACATCTTCTATATGGAAAGTACCACCGGCAGGCTGGCGGCGCAGCAAGGCTGCGACTACGCTGGCCGTCAGTTGCTCCACCAGTTCACGTACCCGGGCAGACTCTGCACCATGTCCACCATTCACCGCCAGAAATGCCTTGGTCATGGCGATAGCAATTTTGGACGGTTCAAAACCAACCACCGAACCATTACGGCGAATAATGCGGTATTCGCTATAACTATTCAGGCTATTGGTGGCAGGTGTTGCCGCCATGTTCAGAACCGATCCAAGTTCTGGCTTGGACGTAGTAGATGTTTCAATAGAAGAGTGCATTGATCCTCCGGATGCGGTGTTATTTTTTGCCGGCAAAATTAAAGAAAGACGACTTTGCAGGTCATTGGGGGTTGAACAGTTAAAGTAATTAAGGCGCAGTACGGCTCACAGCCGGATGCGGCGAGGATCGCCAAATCCGGTTTATTTTGTTTACATCAGACACGAATTCAATTGCAAAACATGAGGGAAATTGAAGCAAGGCAAGAAAACAAACAAATCTTGAAAACCACTACATCTAGTGTGCTACTTTTTATTTGCCCTAATTCTAGTGCCGCATCCGCCTATATGCAACCGCTTTTTATTTAATTAATTGAATTATTTTTTCTGTAAATATGTGTACGAGGTGTTGACTTTCGCAAAGCACAGAAATGCGTAAGTGCAGCCGCGAGTAGGCACTAACGTTAAAAGACGTGGCAGGCGCAAGGTCTTTCAATCAGCCAATAAAAAAATTGCTGATGAGATCACAACAGCCTGGAGAGTGTGTTCTGGTGGCAAGGGTTTGTTTTGCCACCAGAGGCCAGGTCTGGCCTGGCGCGGTGATGGAGAGTGTGCAAAGCTGCGAATAGCCGGCTGATACACCCAGGTATAAATAAATAATTTATTCCTGAATCTTCAACTTCTGTATCTGGTAACGCAGTTGACGGAAACTGACACCCAGCAATTCTGCGGCCTGTGTGCGGTTGTTGCGGGTTTGATGCAGGGCACGCCGTATCATTTCGCGCTCTACGTTTTCAAGGTAGTCAGGAAGCGAGCAGGGCAAACCCGGTGCAGCAAATACATCCTGTACAGCAACCGCATCAGGATCAGAAACCAGCGACGGGACCGGGACCAAAACAGTATCCGGCGCAATGTGGTTGTTGTGAGTGATGACCTCGGTGGGCACTGGCTGCATCATTGGCAAGTCAGGTAACTTCCTGGTTCCACGCAAAGCCAGGTCGGTGACTTCAATGCAGTCATCATTGGCAAATGCTACCGCACGCTCCAGTATATTTTCCAGCTCACGCACGTTGCCGGGAAAATCATAACTGATCAAGGCATCGATGGCCTCGACTGACATATTGACATCATTTCCCGTCAGTTTTTTCAAAATACTGCTGGATAACTCAATGATATCTTCCAGCCGCTCGCGCAAAGGTGGCAGATGTAATTCAATGACGTTCAGGCGATAATACAGATCCTGGCGAAAACGCCCTTCTTCTACACAGATCCCCAGATTTTGATGCGTGGCACTGATAATGCGGACGTCCACCGCCTCCTCCACCGTAGCACCAACTTTGCGCACCCGCCTTTCCTGTATGGCACGCAATAACTTGACTTGCATGGGCAAGGGCAGATCTGCCACTTCATCAAGCATCAGCGTACCGCCATTGGCCGCCTGAAAAAAACCGTCCCTGTCATCAGCTGCACCGGTAAACGCCCCTTTCCTGTAGCCAAAAAATTCGGCTTCCATAAGAGTTTCAGGAATTGCACCACAGTTGACGGCAATAAAAGGCTTGTCCGACCTGGCGCTGCTGGTATGAATCTCCCTGGCCGCCAACTCCTTGCCGCTGCCGGATTCACCGGTAATGATAACCGGTGCCATGCTGCGTGCCAGACGACTGATCTGCGCCCTGACCTCCTGCATGCCTTGCGACTGTCCTATCATGAAAGAGTTTGCAGGGACGGCCTGTTTTTCAGGTGCGGACTGTTGGTCTTTCTGGACTTCGTTGGTTTGCAGGGCAGACCGGACCAGCTTGCGCAGCTGGTCCAGAGCAACGGGTTTGGATACATAATCGAAAGCCCCGGCCTTCAGGGCAACCACGGCATTATCTGCACTGCCAAACGCAGTGATCACGGCAATTGGCGTGGTCTTGTAGTTGCTATTAACTTCCTGGACCAGTTCCATGCCCGAACCATCCGGCAGACGCATGTCGGTCAATACCAGTGCATAATTATGCTTGGCAAGATGGCTGCGCGCCAGTGCCAGGGTTTCTGCACTGTCTACATCCAGGCCCATCTTGATGAGGGTGATTTCCAGCAATTCGCGTAGATGCGCCTCATCATCGACGACCAGGATACGGGGACAGGTCGCAACTTCATTCATACTCATGCGCTAAATCCGGAGAAATTAATTACAAAACGCCCGCTGGGCTCGGCCTTGCCTTGCTCGGTTTCTTCAACCCTGTACTCATAATCAAGCAAGGCATGGTTATTCAAACACAATTCCCTGGCCATGTACAAGCCAAGACCCGTTCCCATGCGCGAAGTTGTGTAAAAAGGCTCAAATAAATGTGAGCGTACGTCATAGGGGATGGTCGGGCCATCATCTTGTATATGCAACTCCTGACGACCACTGGCATTTACTTGGGCAAACAATTTAATACTGCCAGCCTGTCCACTGGCATAGCGTATGGCATTCGACAATAGATTCAAGACCACTTCCCGTAAATGGCTGGGGTCAAAGTCAACCATGAAATTCCGGTCCGGCAAAACCAGGATCAAATCACTGGCCAGTCCCCGGGTTTCTACAAAATCCCTGACCATTTCTGTCACCAAATCCATGACATAGTAGGCGGTCACATCTGACTGAGCCTTGCGCGAAAGTTTCAGGATATCTTCGATAAGCTGATTTAGCCGAGTCACATTGTCATCAACAATCTTGAGCAAGCGAATTGCCTGCTTCCGGTCTGGCCCCAAACTGTCCAGGTCTTCATTTAAAAGTGAAGCCGCATAGGAAATCGAGGACAGCGGGTTGCGTACCTCATGCGCAATACTGGCTGTCAATCGCCCCATCGAAGCCAGCTTCAGTTGCTGCGCCTGGTTTTCAATATCGGACACATCCTGCATGAAGACGATGGTATAAGTTCCGCTGCGGTCTTTCTTGGCACCGGCATTGACGCCCTTGATGGCAACCACGCGCAGTTTCAGATGAGTGACAAAATGCGGGCGTTCACGCTCATAGCGCTCCCTGGTTGCGGTATCGGCCGCCAGTTCCCCCAGCTCTGGGCGGACATCTTCCAGATAGCAGCGTATGGATACGAAAGATATTTCTTCTTCTTTACGGCGGTCCGGCAAATTAGGGCGTCCTTGCATACTGCTCAACACTTCGACGATGGGGCGCAAGGATGAAATATCCGCCAATTCCACACCTATCATTTCTTTGGTGAGATTCCCTCCCAGCATGCGTACCGCTGCCGGGTTGATTTCAAACAGGCAGGCATCCTGATTCAATACCAGGATGCCATCGCCCATATCTGAAATGACCAGTTGATTGATGGCTTGTTGTATGGCCAGTGCATTGCCACGCTGCGCTGCCAGTCGTTCCTGGTTAATGAGATTATTTGCCAGTCGATTTACAACTGACACCACGGCAAAATAAGCAGCACCAAACAAACCGGCCTGTGACAACGGAGCGCCATCTTCCAATCGAAAATAATGATAGACGCTCTCAGCCAATAAAAACAGGACGACGATGGAAGTGAAGAAGAACGACCAGATCAGTGGACTGAGTATGGCGGCACCTGCCAGCGGGAACAGATATAAAATCCCCAAACCACTTTTATTGCCACCACTGGCCAGATACATGATGGAGATCATGATGATATCCAGCACTATCTGCGATGTCAGTTGTCGCATGAAGCGGCGCGGATATAATTGCTTGAGTACCACGAAACCAATGGCGACAGACAAATAGATCAGGCCTATGTCACGCCCAAACAAATACTCATTGGCCCAGACATCCTTGTCAGTGCGCAGGCTGAGCAATATCAGCAAACTGGCAGCAACCACCACACGCGACGCATTCAGCGTTTGTAATGAGCGCCAGAATGACTGGGAAGGTTCCGCAACGGCAAAGTGACGTTCAGACATCAATATCCCGGTTGAAATACGGCATCATGCGAGATCAGCATGTTCTTTGCTGCAGTACATTTGCTCACCACGCTGCACGGCTTCAGAAGCAGGCAGGTAAATCTGGCAATGCGCGCAGCAAACCATGGACTCAGCCGACGAGGCGCTGTGAGGATTAGTATCAGTGTTTGTGGTGGAGCTTGTGGCCACAGGATTTTTTGGTGGCTGCATCTTCTTTTTCAAAGCCAGGATGATCAATACCAGCAAGCCTAACCAGAACAATATTCTCATGACAGGCTCCTGTGCAATAAGACTTCCAGCACGAAGCGGCTACCGACATAGGCTAGCAGCAAGGTGACGAAACCTGACAAGGTGAAAGTCAACACCGTTTTACCACGCCAGCCTCGCCAAAAACGCCCCGTCAGCAAGATAGCAAACAAAAGCCAGGACAGCAGGGACAGCAAAGTCTTGTGATCCCACTTGAAGGCAACGCCCAATACCTGTTCTGAAAATATGACACCTGACAAGACAGTCAGTGTCAATAAGACAAAACCAAGCAAGATAAAACGAAACAGGATTTTTTCCATGGTCAGCAAGGCAGGCAATCTGTCGATCAGCTTATTGAGCCAGTCTGCCTGATGTGAGCCACGCAATTGGTGCAAATGTTTATCCTGCACCGTCATGACTACAGCATGAAAAGCCGCAATGGTCAGCGTGCTGTATGCCAGCATGGCAATCACTACATGCCAGGGGAACATGGCGGTTTTACCTGCCAGGGCAATCTGGCTACCTGGGAAGAAACTGGGCAATATCGCCATCACGGCAGCGTTTGGCATTAATAACAGACGCAAGCCATCAAGTGCAGCATTGCGATTTTCCAGCCAGCACACAAACACTGACACCCACAGGGCCGCCGATAACATGACAGCAAAACCCACTCTGAGCGCATGATCAGGGAAAATAGTGAGCCACAATGCCATGCCATGCGTCAACCAGGCCAGGATACCGACGACATTGACAAGTGTCAGCAAGCGTCCGGGCAATACCACGCTGACTATATATAAGGCTGCGGCAAGAAATGATAGATAGATTTGCATGGGCCAAGTTTACACCATGTCGCATAAAATTTGGATTATGCACATTCTGCGGCATCAACTTGTGATCTCTAGCCATTCACGGCATTGATCGAAGACAAAGATTTTTGATATTTCTTGATCTTGTCATACAGGGTTTTTTTGGGGATGCCCAGCAGTTCGGCGGCGGCGGCAACATTATTGCCACTCTTTTCCAATGCAGCCTGTATCAAACTGGCTTCATATACATCCAGTTTTTCAGGCAGATTGACGCTCGTGATTGACAATGCTTGCTCGCCAGTCAGTGCTGGCTGGTTTGCAAATTCAGCCACGCCCAACACCAGTTGATCCGCAAAATTACGTAACTCGCGTACATTACCCTGCCAGTCAGCTTGCATCCACTGTTGCATTTGTGCTGCGGACCAGCTTGGCACATCCTTTTGATAACGCAGTGCTGCCCTTTGTACGAAATACGATAGCAACAAGGGAATATCTTCGCGTCGCTCATTCAACCTAGGTAAATGCATAGTAATGACGCTGAGGCGGTAATACAGGTCTTCGCGGAATTGTCCTTGCGCACTGAGCTTGAGTAAATCCATTTTGGTGGCGGCGATGATGCGGCAATCCAGCGCAATGGATTGATTGCCGCCAAGTCTTTCCAGGCTGCGTTCCTGCAAGACCCTGAGCAATTTGATTTGCAGGTTTAGTGGCATACTTTCAATTTCATCAAGAAATACCGTGCCACCCTGCGCATATTCAAGCTTGCCTATGCGACGTTTTTGGGCGCTGGTAAAGGCTCCGGCTTCATGACCGAAAATCTCGCTCTCGAAAACAGACTCTGGCAAGGCACCGCAATTGATGGCGACGAACTCGCCTTTGCAGCCACTGGCCAGATGTAATTGCCGCGCTACGACTTCCTTGCCGGAACCGGTCGCACCGTTGATCAATACATCGACCTGCGTAGGACCTATGCTTTGTATGAATTTCCTGACTTTTTCTATCTGCGGGCTCTGGCCTATCAAGTCCGGCGTTGCGGCGTGATTCAGCCAGGATAATTTGAGCTTACGGTTTTCCATGACCAGCCGCCGCTTTTCCTGGGCGCGCAGGCAGGCGTCGAGCAGGCGTTCGGCAGCAAAAGGCTTTTCCAGGAAATCATAAGCGCCATGACGCATGGCCTCAACTGCCATGCTGACATCGCCATGGCCAGTGATGATGATGACAGGCAGTTCTGCGTCGATGGTCCTTACTTTTTCCAGCACTTCCAGGCCGGACTTGCCGGGTAAACGTACATCAGTGACAATAATGCCAGTGTAGTCTGCCTTGATAAAAACATCTGCCTGTTCGGCACTGGCACAAGCCAGTACATCAAACCCACCCAGCTCCAGCGTCTGGGTAGTAGCCAGGCGCACTGCCTGCTCGTCCTCTATTAATATAGCCAGCATTTCTGTCATTCCATGTCCTTACTATATATACTTCGTGCGCATTCAACCTTCATTTGACTGATCAGCAGCCAGCGGGATGCTAACGGTGAATTCAGCGCCGCCATCCCGACGGTTATCTGCCACCAGGTTGCCATTCATGGCTTGCACGATGGAAGAGGAAATTGCCAGACCCAAGCCTAGTCCATGCCCAATTTCCTTGGTGGTAAAAAAGGGTTCAAACAAATGCCCGGCCACATGCTCAGGTATGCCCGTCCCCGTGTCTGTGATACTGATTCTTGCCATACCCTCTACATGACTGAGCCTGACTTCAACTTCCTTGATAGGGCTATTTTCCACGGCATCCAGAGCGTTGCGTATCAGGTTGATCAAGACTTGTTCTATCCTGACGGTATCGCCCAGCACTTTGACAGGTTCGGCCACGTACACATGCAAGTTAACACCACGCCTTTCAGTTTCGCTACGCAATAAGCTGACAGCAGACTGGATGGCCGTCTGTACATCGACCTCGGCAATCGCATTCGGGCTTTTCCTGGCAAAGCCCTTGAGCTGGGCAATGATGCTGCCCATGCGTTCACTCGCGTGGCTGATATGCTCCAGGTTGGCCAAAGCCTGTTCTGCCTTGCCCCGGTTCATGAAGGTAATAGCATTGTCGGCAAAGGCGCGTATTGCTGTCAGTGGCTGGTTCAATTCATGGGTAATGCCGGTGGCCATCTGGCCCAGCATGGCCAGTTTGCCAGCTTGCACCATTTCATTCTGGGTGGAGCGCAGCAGGGTTTCGGTCTGCTTGAGTGTCAGGTAGCGGCTTTCAAGTTCTGCATTTGCCTGCGTCAATTGCCGGGTGCGCTCAGCGATATGCAATTCCAGTTCATCCGCCGCTTTCTTTAAGGCACGTTGTGCCAGCCGTCCCTCTTCCAGCCTGCGGCGGCGTTGGTCAAACACGGCGGCAAAGGCCAGCGCTATGCCAAGTATCAAAGCAACCACCAGGGCAGATTGCAAACCCGCCCGCATGACTTTGCCCTGATCGGGGAATAACATCAGTTGCCAGTTCAGCCGCCCTATAGGCCTTTGCAGATACTCGTCAAAACCTTTTCTTTCTGCCAGCGGTAATTGCGCGATTGCTTCTATATGCTTGCCACCATATTGCAAGGTCGCTTTCAAGTCTTGCTGTACTCCTGGCGACAAGCTTTGCAAGCTATGGTATTTCCAGGAGATACGATTGCTCAGGAAAACTACACCATGTTTGTCGCTAAGTGCGATGGGCTCTTCGCTACTGCCCCAGGCTTGCTCAAATTCGTTCAGGATAATTTTGACGGCGATCACACCTATAGGTGCTTGCGTCCCCCGCTTGCTGCCAGGAGGGTAGACAGGCTGAGAAATAAAATAGCCGGGGATATTTGTAGTATTACCAATCGCATAAAAATGGCCGGGCCTGACCTGCTTGAGGGCTTCAGAAAAATAAGGTCTGAAGGCAAAGTTTTGCCCCAGATAAGTTTGCGCAGTATTCCAGTTACTGGCGGCGATGGTATTACCTTTTACATCCATGAGGTAAATCGCGGCTACCTTGGCTTGCTCAGCCAGTTCCTGCAAACTCAGGTTCAGAGCCTGTATCTGGCTGGCATCGTCCTTGTGCAGCAAAGCTTCTGCCGTCAGTGGCAGATAAGAAATGGCAAAAGGCAGGGTTTCATAGCGCTCCAGCACAGACTCAATATCAAGAGCAATGATCTGCAATTGCCGGTCACCAGCCTGGCGACTATTCTCCCTGGCAAGGCTGGCAGCCACAAAGTAGCTGCCAATCACCAGCGCAATTGTCATTGCCGCTACGCAGGCAAAGATCAGGCGCCGGTGTCTGATATTGTCAGTGCGCGGCGCCGTCACAAGTGCTTACTTATAAATACCGCAGTTGATAACAATGTCTTCATACTTTTCAAAGTACATGGATTTTTGTTCTATCTGTTTAGAGACAGGGTTGACGAACTTATAGTCTTGCCAACCCTTGCCCTTGGTTTTGGCAAGCTCCATACGCTCACGCACAAACAGCTTGCCATCAGCATCTTTTAAATCCATCAAGTCCTTGCCCTGCATCTTGGCATTCGCGCCGTGAGCCAGATTCTTGCCATTCATATCATTGATAGTGACATACAGGTCACGATCGCGGAAAGGCCCTTGCAGATTATTGACATCCGCAAAAGTCTTGTCTCTGCCATTCGCCTTGATACTGGCGATCACTTTTTGCACCATGGCGACAGCCTCGGGGGCCGTGCCATGGGCATTTTGCGCCTGGCTGGACGCACCCAACAAGAAAACCAATCCCGCTACTACAATTCGTACGAATTTCAGCATGATGTCTCTCCTAATTTTTTTATGGATACGTCCGGGCTGCTACTCCCTGCCTAATCTACTGCCGCCATCTTCAATTCATCATTGTGATGTCTTTGCTGCTCTTCCATGACCAACTGACCGAGTTCACGTTTCAAGGCATTGAAGCCAGCATCAGAAGTCTCGCGCGAACGTGGCAGTTCAACGATCAAATCTTTTTTCACCGTACCAGGCCGGTAAGTCATGACGATAATGCGGTCAGCCAGGTAGATTGCTTCTTCTATACTATGCGTCACGAAGATGATGGTTTTCTTCAGTTCTGACCAGATGCGCAACAACTCGTCCTGCAAGTTACGGCGTGTCAGGGCATCCAGTGCACCGAAGGGCTCATCCATTAACATAATAGGCGAATCCAGCGCCAATACACGGGCAATTGCAACGCGCTGGCGCATACCGCCAGACAAGTCCTTGGGGAAGCGTGCTTTGAAATCGCTCAAACCCAGCATGGCAAGCAGGCTGGCAACGCGGTCCTGAATTTCTGCCTTGCCCATGCCTTTGATTTCCAGACCAAAGGCAATATTCTGCTCGACTGTCATCCAGGGGAAGAGTGCATATTCCTGGAACACCATGCCACGGTCAGGGCCGGGAGCATTGACCTTTTGACCATTGGCAATAATATGGCCAGAAGTTGGCAAGGAAAAACCAGCAACCGCATTCAACAAAGTCGACTTGCCGCAGCCCGATGGTCCAAGCAGGCAAACGAACTGGCCTTCCGGTATCTCCAGATTGATATCACGCAAGGCTACGACTTCTTTGTCAGCGGTCTTGAAGATTTTATTTACGCCTACAATTTCAATGTGCGTAGGGTTCATTTCAATATGAGTAGAGTTCATTTCAATTCTCCAGTCCACGGTGCCAGCGCAGCAAGTAATTATTCAGTTTATTCATGGCCAGATCAATTGCCAGACCCAGCAAGCCTATGCTCATCATGCCTGCGATAATCTTGTCTGACCAAAAATACTCACGTGCTTCCAGTATGCGGAAACCCAGCCCATTGTTCACGGCGATCATTTCCGAGACGATGACCACGATAAAAGCGGTACCGATACCAATCCGTACACCCGACAAGATATAAGGTACAGCCGCTGGCAGCATGACGCGTACAAACATGGTGGTCTGGCTGGCACCCAGATTACGGGCAGCCCTGATATAGATACCATCGACATGGCGGACACCGGCGATGGTGTTCATCAGTACCGGGAAAAATGCGCCTATCGCAATCAGGAAGATGGCTGGCGGATTACCCAGGCCAAACCATAGTATCGACAAAGGGATATAGGCTATCGGCGGTATTGGGCGCAGTACCTGAACCAGAGGATTCATCCAGGCATATATTCTTTGACTGGACCCCATGGCCAGACCCAGCGGCAAAGCCAAACCTCCACCAACCAAAAAACCCACCACTACACGGTACATGCTGCCCATGGTATCGCGTATCAATTCACCCGAAAAAACCCAGGCCAGCCAGCTCGTTGTTGCAGCATCTCTGGCTTCATAGGGTGAGGCATATTCTATCCATTTTTTTACTACTGCCAGTGGCGTCGGTAAGATTTGGGCATTGACCCAACCCATGGTAGTCACCGTATGCCAGATTGCGATCAGAATAACGGGCACGATCAGCCCCGCGCCAATTTCACGCCATTTGAATTTCATGATTTTTCCTTCAAGAATTGAAGAGCCGGGTGAGCAGTATTTGCTCAAAAAAACAGACTCACCCTTTACTCAAGCTAAAGACTTAATGATGCTAACTTGACGCTTATTTTATGTTCAAGCTCTTCTTGGCTTGTTCCAGAAGATCGGTTTTTACCCAATCCTTGGCGACGGGAGGCTTGGCCATTTTACCAACGCCATATTTTTGCATCAGATCTGTGGTTATCTGTATGTGCTCTGCCGTTACGTCATAGGTATATGGTGAGTTTTCTATAGCATTGACAAAGTCTTCATGGCTGACCTGGCCCTTGAACATGTTTTCACGCACATATTTCTCAGCCAGTTCCTTGTTTTCGATGAAGGTCTTGGTGGCTTCGACAAAGCAACGCATGAATTTTTCGGCTACCGGACGACGTTCTTTGTAGAACTTCTCGGTCATGACCATGGTACGTACAGGCTCACCTATCGGTGTATCGTAAGGCTTGATGATTTCATTCCCAAAACCCTTGTTGATGGCCTGTGAAGAATAAGGTTCAGACTGCATGATGGCGTCAATATTCTTGCCCAGCAAGGCCTGATTCAGATCAGGGAAACCAAGGTAAATGATTTGCACATCTTTGCCTGGCTGGTCAGAATACGTCAAACCATTTTGTGCCAGTTCAGCAGCCAGCAAGATGTCCTGGATACCGCCACGGGTAACGCCTACTTTCTTGCCTTTCAAATCCTTGACTGTCTTCATGCCCAGATCAGCACGACCAACCAGGCGTGCACCGCCTTTGGCAAAACCGGCAACCAGGTAAATTGGTGTACCGCTGGCACGGGCAGAAATCACAGCTTCTGAAGATACAGCACCAACATCAAGTTCCCCAGCGATGACGGCCTGCATGGCATCCAGCCCTTTGGCGAAGACGCGCTCTTCTACCTTGATACCGCATTTGGGAGCGATTTCCTTGATATAGGATACTGCGCCATAGTGGGCAAATTTCAGATTACCGAGGCGCACAACTTCCTGGGCCTGGGCCGCGCTGGCAAACAATCCTGAACTAATAACACTGGCAAGCAAAATCTTTTTAAACATTGTTGTCTCCTGAAGTGTGATTTGATTTTTTCCTACGCGTTCTGATTAGCAGATATTGTGCCAGCATCAGGATTTAAGTAAACAACTGATTTCATTCAGATTTCCGTGAAGAATGTAGAAGAGCAGATGCGAAAACCCGGATTATCTGTGCTGTGCATTCCGTGTTTTCGCACTGGCTGGCCCAATACCTGATTTGGCTGACTGAATTGACAGGTCAGCGCAAAAACTTGCCATCCTTGCCTATCATCGTCAAATCCACAAATTCACTGCCACTGTGGTCACGCTCACTATATGTGACGGTGATACCACCCAGATCGACCTTGTGCATGGATTCCAGTGCGCGTATCAAACCGTCCCGCGTCAGGCCCTTGCCTGCCCGCTTCAAGCCTTCGACCAGCAATTTGGCTGAGACAAAACCTTCCATTGCGGCATACGAAGGTGATACACCATTATCCTTGGCGATGGTTTTGAATTCCTGCCCCAGGATACTCGAGACCAGGTGCGGTGCTGGCATGATCTGCGAAACCATAATACCTGTCGCCACCGGCCCCAGGGAATCAATGAAAGATTGCGAGGCATTATTCGACAGCGTCATGATTTGTATGGTGCTACCTTTTGCGCGCAGGCCACGAATAATTTCAGTTACCGTGGCGGCAGAACCAACGATGATGAGTGCCTTGGCCGGGGATTTGACAACATCTTCAATCACTTTTGGCACATCCGGTTTTGCCCTGTCATATTTACTGACCAGGGAAGGCTTCAATTTGAAGTTATCCATGGCGGTAGTAAAACCGGCCAAACCATCACCACCAAAAGTATCATCAACATGGGCGATGGCAATGTCTTTCAAGCCTATGGTGGAAAACTGTTCCACGGCTTTTTTTACTTCATCCTGGTATTTGGCCCTGACGTTAAATATATAGCGGTTGACCGGGCTATGAAACACTGCAGCCCCTGTGCTGGGAGCAATCAGCGGCACTTTGCTGCTGGCCAGGATGGGCAGGATGGCCTGGGTATGCGGCGTACCACGACACTGGAACAGGGCAAAGACATGGTCTTTCTTGATCAGTGTCTCGGCATTGCTGGCGGCGATGGCGGGATCAAACTTGTCATCAATGATATGCAGTTCTATCTTGCGGCCATGTACACCACCACTTTTATTAATATGATTAAAATAAGCCGCTGCACCGGCATTCATTTCCTTGACTGGCCCGGCAATTTGCCCGGTCAGGCCTACGGTTTGTCCTATCAGTATGCTATTGTCAGTGACGCCTTCTTCTGCCTGGCTATAGCCAGAAAAAGTAAGCAGGGTGCACAGGCTAAGTATGCGTGGCAAGCGCCAGGCACGATGAAGTCGACTCATGATTGTCTCCAGATTATTGAGCGTCTATTTTTAGAATCTGCGACAAAACTCAGCTGGCATGGCAGTGTGGCCATGTCATCTTGATTTTGTAGCAAGCTCTGGGATAGCACTCTTATTAGCAGACTTCATACCAAGCATGAATGAAGGCTGGTAGACTGGTTTTAGCCTATTTTGCAAGCAAAATATATCCGTAATATCCCTCACATGTCTGGAAATTCGCACAAGCATTCACAATAATTCTGAAATTCCAGAATTTCAAGTGCAGAATTAAGATGATCCTTCCGCCAGAATGTGTGAAATGCCTGAGTCTGCATGCAGTTCAGGTAAAATGCCCGCTAATGAGCTGCTGCTACCGCCTGTGACAGGCAGCAGTGAGCACCGCCCTATTGATTTTTTCTTAAGAATTCCTAAGCAAACATGCTCGATAACCTTACCCAGCGCCTCGCCAAAGTCGTCAAGACCATGCGCGGCGAAGCTCGCCTGACTGAATCCAATACCGCTGACATGTTGCGTGAAGTGCGCATGGCCTTGCTGGAGGCCGACGTCGCCCTGCCCGCAGTACGTGAACTGATCGCCCGTGTCAAAGAAAAAGCCATGGGTGAAGAAGTCATTTCTTCCCTGACGCCAGGTCAGGCTTTGGTTGGCGTGGTGCAAAAAGAACTGGCTGCCCTGATGGGTGCCGACCTGGGTGAAGATGCTTCGCAACTGAGTTTTAATTGCCAGCCACCGGCAATCATTTTGATGGCTGGTTTGCAGGGTGCGGGTAAAACCACGACCGTCGGTAAGCTGGCCAAGTATCTGAAAGAGCAAAAAAAGAAAAAAGTATTAACCGTTTCCGCTGACGTTTATCGCCCAGCTGCGATAGGCCAGTTGCAAACCGTGACAGCACAGGTTGGTGCCGACTTTTTTCCCTCCCTGCCAACCGACAAACCGGTAGATATTGCACTGGCTGCGCTGGATTACGCCAAAAAGCATTACCACGATGTGTTGATTGTTGATACTGCTGGTCGCCTGGGTATAGATGAAGCAATGATGCAGGAAATTGCTGCCGTCCACGCAGCCATCAAGCCGATAGAAACCCTGTTCGTTGTCGATGCCATGCTGGGTCAGGATGCCGTGAATACGGCCAAAGCCTTTAATGATGCTCTGCCTTTAACAGGCGTGGTACTGACCAAGCTCGATGGTGATGCACGCGGCGGCGCGGCCCTGTCGGTACGTTATATCACCGGCAAACCGATCAAATTCGTCGGTGTCGCAGAAAAACTCGATGGCCTCGAATCCTTCGATGCCACCCGTATGGCCAATCGCATCCTGGGCATGGGTGACATCCTGGCGCTGGTGGAATCGGCGCAAAAAGGCATGGATGTGGCCGCAGCACAGGATCTGGCGCACAAGATCAAGGATGGCGGCAAATTCGATATGAATGACTTCAAGATGCAAATTTCGCAGATGAAGAACATGGGCGGTCTGTCGAACCTGATGGATAAGCTGCCAGCACAGATGCAGCAGGCAGCCAGTGGCGCCAATATGGATCAGGCTGAAAAACAGGTGCGCCGCATGGAAGGCATGATCAATTCCATGACACCGCAAGAAAGATCCAAGCCAGAATTGATCAAGGCTTCACGCAAGCGCCGCATCGCAGCAGGTGCTGGTGTACAGATACAGGAAGTCAACCGCATGCTGGCCCAGTTTGACCAGATGCAGTCCATGATGAAGAAATTGCGCGGTGGCGGCATGATGAAGATGCTGCGCAGCATGAAGGGAATGATGCCGGGCAAGCGCTGAGTTTTGCCAGATTTAGCTAAATTTAGCTAAATTTTTCGCAGTATTTCCGTTCGCATTTCTCTCTATGAAAAAATGCCGGATAGCAGCCAAAATGGCGCTAATCCGGCATTTTTTTAGACTTAAATCCAACGACAGGCAAATTCCTGCACTTTTTCATGAAATTCCAGCAAAAAACACTTGCATCCCTGTAAAAACCGCACCACTATTAGCGATGCGTGAAGTGACGCAATGCAGGAGCTTTTCAAAACGATCAAAGCTCCGTCCACGAAATTTGTGAAGGAGGCTATTTATGGCAACAGCACCAAAAAAACCAGCAGCAAAACCGGCAGCCAAACCAGCGGCTAAACCAGCAGCAAAAGCAGCAGCTCCAAAGGCTGCAGCAGCGAAACCTGCAGCAAAAGCAGCAGCGCCTAAAAAAGCCGCAGCCGCCAAACCAGCAGCAGCACGCAAGCCAAATGCAGCGTTCATGAAACCTATGACTATCTCCCCAGTTCTGGCAGCAGTCATCGGTGCAGCAGCAATTCCTCGTACTGAAGTCACTAAAAAAGTATGGGAATACATCAAGAAACACAAACTGCAAGATGAAGCAAACAAACGCAACATCAACGCGGATGACAAGTTGAAAGCCGTTTTCGATGGCAAAAAACAAGTGTCCATGTTTGAAATGACTAAACTCATTTCCGGTCATCTGTCCTGATTTTTTCAGGAAGAGATTCCCGAAGTTGCTTTGGGAAACTTAAGGGAAGCAGTTAGTCCCATCCCAAACAAAAATGCCCGCATCGCGCGGGCATTTTTGTTTTTATTTTCTGAATATCCGTTTATGGATGCCCACTTACAAATTGCCACAAGTGACAGGGATAGTTGCCAGCTCATTGCCGATAATCTCGCCAGGCTTGCGATGCAAGATGCAATAGGTACCAAATGGCGTAATCACTTTCGAGACTGGCCGTCCGTCGCCAAGTATATGCACTTCGTGTTTATAACTTTCACGCATGACAGTAGAGGATGACTTCACCGCAGCACCAAACTTTTCCATGGGCGCGTGAGCAGTTTTGGTGCTGACCTGATCGCGGTACTGAAAGTCTTTTTTTAAACCATTGAAAATTTCCCTTGTATCACGGTTAACGGGAGTTCCATTTCCAGAACTTGCTGGCTCTTTTTCGACTTGCAGAGTCGCTTGCTCTTTGTCGCTGACAGTCGCTGTGTCTGCGACACCAACACCGGAACTCTGCCGTGGAACGGGAATGACTTTGCTTGGTCGAGGTGGTTCTGTCAAATCCTGCGTAGCTGGTGAGCGCGGTGTCAGTTTCATTTGCTCAGGCTGATTCAAAAAAATCAGATTGCCACTATTTGTTTGCGTCGGCCCATCTTTGTGCATCGCATTTGACTGCGACCACAACATATACAACGCCGTGTGCAACAGGAGGACTCCAAGCAATATCTGCCACTGATTACCTTGAGCAGGCGTACGATAAGAAGCTAGCAGCACGTATCAGCCCTCGCCTCAATAACTGCCACAACTAACAGTCTGTATGCCAGGGGCCCTGGTAATATCCGCACCAGGTTTTGCACCTATCACACAGTATGAACCTGCTGGTGTCGTCACCTTTGTCATGGCTGTGCCATCTGACATGATGATGTTCTTGTAGCTGGTGCCACGAGGTCGTGCAGCAGCGGCAACATTGATGCCAAATTGCACCATGGATGATTTTTCTGGTTTGATATCGGTCAGGATGCGGTTCGGCATTTCGCGTTCTACCTGCTTGATGACTTTGCTGATGTCACGCTCGATGACGACAGGCGACTCACCCGTTAATGCAGGCATGCTTGATTCAGTATTCGTGACCGGGGGAACTGTGATGCCTGTACCTGCATCACTGGTAACGGGTATGTTGGAAGTATTCGGCACTAGCGGTGCGCGGGATTTATTTGGCGAAGGCAATTGGCTGGGTGGCGGTGCTGGTTTGGTCACAGGCACAGCCTGTTCAGGCTTGGCTTGTACTGGCGCTTCCAGCATGCGAACAACAAAAGCCAGTGGCGTGCTCATTTCATGCTTATGCCTGGCTATGCTGGGCCAAAGCATGATGAGCAAGAAATGAGCAAGCAACACCGTAAGCAGCAATTGCCAACGTGAGCGCAATAACTTGCGCCAGTCTGTGCTGCCAAATTCTTCTTGATAAAAGAGTGCCTGCATGTCGGGTCTTGGTGTCATCCTGAGTATGATCGGACATTCTGGAATGCCCGATCATACTTGGCCCGTGATTTATGCAAAGGACTATTTTACAAGACCAGGAGTAGCGTTAATTGCTACCTTAAGGGTGGTGCTGATTTTACTCAGCAAATGAATCAGCTGTTGAATTCCCAATTTTTCCAGTTGGAAAGCACTGCCTTGGGATATTCAGGGCGGCCACGGCTACCGTTGTAGCGACCCAGTGCCAGGTAGAGATCACCTTTTTCCATATCAATATACAGACGCAGAATCGAGCAGCCATAACGCAGGTTTGTCTGCATCTGGAACAGTTTTTTCGCATCGCCATCACCAATCACGCGCGACCAGAAAGGCATGACCTGCATATAGCCACGCGCACCGACCACAGAAGTCGCATATTTGCGAAAGGCAGACTCTACCTGTATCAAACCCATGACCATGGCAACATCGAGACCTGCGCGCTTGGATTCATACCAGATGGCATCCAGCAATTCCTTGCGGGTCTGTAAATCGGGGATGCGTCGCTTAAGGCGCGATGCCATCTCACCTTGCCAGTTGATGTACTTGATACGTTCTTCTATGGTGGCAAACGTAGGTTTGGGTGGTGTGGAATCAGAAACGGCTTTAGCCAGCGCAAGACGCACGGAATCTGCCATGGCTTCTTCTTTTTGATTACCAGCTTGCGCCGGTAATGCAGAAAAAGCCCACAGGCTGATCACCAGATGCAGGATGGATTTTTTCCACCCTGCACGCATGTCTTGCATGACTTGCAGATCAAACTTAACGTTACATCTTCCTTTGCACCAGACGCAAAAGCGCAAGAAAAAATACTTCATCCGGCGACTTACTTAGCTGCCATCTTGGCCTGGATGAAGGCCAGCATTTCGGCCACAGGCACATTGCTGGCTTCGGTATCGCGACGGCCCAGATATTCGAGCTTGCCTTCCTTGAGGCCTCGGTCGCCGATGACAACGCGGTGCGGCACGCCTATCAGTTCCCAGTCAGCAAACATGGCACCAGGACGTTCGCCCCGGTCATCCAGTATCACGTCAACACCAGCTGCCAGCAAGGCGTTGTACAGGGATTCAGCCTCGGTCCTGACGGCTTCGCTGCGGTCCATGCCCATAGGGCAGATGACGACTTCAAACGGTGCAATCGACGTTGGCCAGATGATGCCCTTGTCATCGAAATTCTGTTCTATCGCTGCGCCCAAAATGCGGGTAACGCCTATGCCGTAGCAACCCATTTGCAGCAATTGTGGCTTGCCATTTTCGTCAAGGAAAGTGGCTTTCATGTCGTCGGAATAGCGGGTGCCGAGCTGGAATACGTGACCTACTTCAATACCCCGCTGTATGGCCAGTACACCCTTGCCATCTGGTGATGGATCACCAGCGACGACATTGCGCAAATCAGCAACCACAGGCTCAGGCAAATCACGGCCCCAGTTGGCACCAGTGAAGTGGAAGTCAGCTTCATTCGCGCCACAAACAAAGTCAGCCATGTTGGCGACGGTTCTGTCAGCGACGATATTGACTGGCTTTTGTGTGCCAATAGGGCCAAGGTAGCCTGGCTTGGTACCAAAATGTTCGACAATTTCTGCCTCAGTAGCAAAGCGGTAGTTGACCATGCCTGCGATCTTGCCTGCCTTGACTTCATTGAGCTCATGGTCACCACGCAACAGCAGCAGCCAGATTTGCGCTGCTTTGCCACTGTCTTTTTCAGCGTCAACAGCCAGCACGATGGACTTGACCGTGGTTTCCAGTGGAATATTGAGCAATTGCGCCACATCTTCACACTTGGCTTTGCCAGGCGTGGCAGTTTTGGTCAGAGCAGCGGCAGCGGCTGGGCGGCTGGTTTGCGTAGGCAAAGCTTCTGCCGCTTCCATATTCGCGGCGTAATCAGAGGTAGGGCAATACACCAATGCGTCCTCACCGGTGTCGGCAATGACGTGGAATTCATGTGAGCCAGAACCACCGATAGCACCATTGTCAGCAGCTACTGCACGGAATTCCAAGCCAAAGCGCTGAAAGATGCGGGTGTAGGCGTCGTACATGATTTCATACGACTTTTGCATGCCTTCGACATTGCGGTCAAAAGAATAGGCATCTTTCATGGTGAATTCACGGCCACGCATGAGGCCAAAACGTGGGCGGCGCTCGTCACGGAACTTGGTCTGGATGTGATAAAAGTTCACCGGCAGTTGGCGGTAAGAGCGGATTTCTGTGCGTATGACATCCGTGATCGCTTCTTCCGAAGTAGGCTGGATGATGTAATCTCGACCATGGCGGTCTTTGACACGCATGAGTTCCGGGCCCATCTTGTCCCAGCGGCCGGTTTCTTGCCAGAGTTCTGCAGGTTGCACGACGGGCATGAGCATCTCTATCGCACCGGCACGATTCATTTCTTCACGGACAATGTTTTCTACTTTGCGGATGATGCGCAAGCCCATGGGCATGTAGTTATAGATGCCGGAACCAAGGCGTTTAATCATGCCCGCACGCATCATCAGTTTATGGCTGACGATCTCGGCATCGGCAGGAGCTTCTTTCTGTGTAGAAATAAAAAATCGTGTAGCACGCATGACAGTGATTCTTTTTAAATGGAGGGTTATAATCAACTCAATTTTAAAGGATTAGCTGGCTAATGCGCCCACTCTTTGCACATTTGATGAAGGAAACTGCGATTTGTTCGCCTCCAAGGGGGCTGTCCGTCGAAAAACACCGTGTTTTCCGACGAAACAAACGCTCTCTACGCTATCTATTGCAGGAGCAAGCCGTTTAGCCACAGAAAGTTTTGAGGTTGAACATGCTGGATCGTGAAGGCTTCCGCCCTAACGTTGGCATAATTTTGCTAAACGCCAACAATGAAGTCTGGTGGGGAAAGCGGGTGCGCGAGCATTCCTGGCAATTCCCCCAGGGGGGCATTAAATATGGTGAGTCGCCGGAACAGGCCATGTACCGGGAACTCGAAGAAGAAACCGGCTTATTGCCTGAGCACGTCAAAGTCATAGGACGTACCCGTGACTGGCTGCGCTATGAAGTGCCGGACCATTTTATCAAGCGTGAAATCCGCGGGCATTATCGCGGGCAAAAACAGATCTGGTTTTTGTTACGCATGATAGGCCGTGATTGCGATGTCAATTTGCGGGCCAGTACGCATCCTGAATTTGATGCATGGCGCTGGCATGACTATTGGGTACCTCTGGACGTGGTAATTGAATTCAAGCGCGGCGTCTATCAATTAGCCCTGCAGGAATTGTCACGCTATGTGCATCGTAGCGAGCACCCTAACTCCAGTCGCAACCGCTATTTGCGTAACCAGCAACAAACTCAACAAGCACAACAATCACAGCCGTCGCAAAAAAATCAGGATTGCAAAAAAACCGAGCCGGAAGAATCGAAATAATTTATGTTGAATAAAAAACTAGCTCATATAGTCATTACTCTGGCACTGCTGCCTGCCAGCTTTGCACATGCAGCAGACACTGATCTTGAGGAGGATGACAAGGAATGGCGTGAAGTCGCCTTGCAATTGCCAGAGGCACCAAAAGCTGAAAATCTCTTGAATTTCTACAAGAGCCCTACCCAGTCTTTTGCGATTGATACTACGTCTCTTATCGTAGCAGCAGATGGCACTATCCGTTATAGCCTGGTTGCTACCAGTTCTGGCGGTGCCAGGAACGTTAGCTACGAAGGCCTGCGTTGCCAGACATATCAGGTCAAGCTGTATGCCTTTGGCAGGCCTGATGGCACATGGTCGCGCTCACGCCGTAACCAGTGGGATAGCATTACGAATACCGGGGCCAACAAACAGCATGCCGCTTTGTTCTCTGATTATTTCTGCGAAGGCAAGACGATAGCTGGCAAGGCCAGCGTTTTGCTGGACAAGCTGCGCGGGAAGAAAATGACATATTATTGATTTTGCGCTACGCACATGAAAACAGGCACTCAAGGATAAATTGAGTGCCTGTTTTTTTGTCCGGATCTACAGTAAAACCAGATTGTCACGGTGTATCAGTTCCGATTCTTCAACAAAACCAAGTATGGCCTCGATTTCGGTCGAAGCATGGCGCTTGATACGGCGAGCATCTGCGCTTGAATAATTGCTGAGACCTCGGGCTACCGGCTTACCAGCTTCATCCAGGCAAGTGACCACGGCCCCACGACTGAATTCACCTCGTACATCAAGTACACCTATAGGTAACAGGGACTTACCCTCGCCTGTCAGTTTTTGTACGGCACCAGCATCCAGCACGACCTGGCCCAAAGTCTGCAGGTGATCCATCATCCATTGCTTGCGGGCAGCCACAGGTGCCATTTGCGAAATCAATTGCGTGCCTATCGCTTCACCCTGTGCTAGTCGCAACAAGACATTTTCCTCGCGCCCCCATGCTATTACGGTATGCGCACCGGAACGTGCGCCGCGTTTTGCCGCCAGTATCTTGGTCAGCATGCCGCCACTGCCGAGGCTGGAACCTGCACCGCCAGCCATCGCTTCCAGCGCCAGGTCACCCGCCCTGGCTTCATGGACGAAGGTGGCATCCGGGTCTTTGCGCGGGTCAGCGGTGTACAAGCCTCGCTGGTCAGTCAGGATAATGAGGGCATCGGCTTCGATCAAATTGGCAACCAGGGCACCCAGGGTGTCATTGTCTCCAAACTTGATTTCATCGGTGACCACCGTGTCATTTTCATTGATGATGGGGACGATGCCCAGGCGTAACAAAGTGAACAGGGTGGAACGCGCATTCAAATAGCGCTCACGGTCGGCCAGGTCGGCATGGGTCAATAAGATTTGTGCCGTGCCTGTCTGATGTTCGCGAAAGCTGCTTTCGTAAATTTGTGCCAGACCCATCTGGCCTACCGCCGCGCAAGCCTGCAATTCATGGATGGCTGTTGGCCGCTTTTCAAAACCCAGGCGTTGCCGGCCTTCTGCAATGGCACCAGAACTGACCAGTACCACTTCCTTGCCCATGGCACGCAGGCCTGCGATCTGGGCAGCCCATTTGGCGATGGCTTGCTTGTCCAGCCCCTTGCCGTCATTGGTGACCAGGGATGAGCCTACTTTGATAATCAGACGTTTTGCTTGTTGAATGACAGATTGCATAAATGAGTACGGATGTGATTTGGCGACGTTGCTGCAGGAAGGCGGCAAACAAATCAAAATTATACTTTATATGGATACTATCGTTGCAATCTAAATTTAATTCAGATTTAAACGGCATATCCTATTTTTTATGGGATTTTTATTATTAAAAAGAAATTAATCCAATATCAAAACAATCATCGACATTTTATCTTTGGCAGGTACGAGGCATTTGACGAACCTTGATGGCAGGCGTAAAAAAACCTGGCTTGAGCCTGTAAATAAAAGTGTGTAAGTAATTCTGGCCAATGAACCTCCTATAATGAGGAATTGCCAAAATGACGACAAACGCAATGGAAAGAAGCAAACTGCAGG
>Ga0207952_1000587_pt1 | contig 25280 bp, 27 predicted proteins | sample SubbioR12Aug_8Ca_FD_184831 | JGI IMG/M metagenome (GOLD analysis project Ga0207952, IMG submission 184831) | Serpentinite rock and fluid subsurface biosphere microbial communities from McLaughlin Reserve, California, USA - CR12Aug_8Ca (SPAdes) | ecosystem: Environmental > Terrestrial > Deep...
GTGAAGCCGGTACCCCAACCAAATCTGTCACCCATCCTCCCGGTCCATAGTGTTACCATTCGTCCCGGTTGCTCAGAGGGCGGAGGGGGACTTTCCCGACACCGCCCGCATTTCCCGACACGCAGGTGTCGGAAAACGGCGGGCGAAAACGCTTGCCGATCAACGCCTTGAATTTTCCGACACGATTTTCCCGACACCGGGGCGTCGGTAAAAGCCTAGCCGAAGCGGCCGGGGTCGCAGCCCGCGAAAGCCTCCGGCAGGGTCTCGCCCTCCATCTGCCGCGCGATCAGCCGGCCGCTCGCGGTGGCCAGGGTGAGGCCGAGATGCTGATGGCCGTAGCTGCAATAGACATTGGCCAGGCGCGGCGCGCGGCCGATGGCGGGACGGTAGTCGGGGAGCGTCGGCCGCTCGCCGATCCAGCGGCTCTGCTCGGCGCCGCCGACGCCGGGGAAGATGTCCTTCAGGTGTTTGATCAGGAGATCGGCGCGCTGCCACGACGGCGGCTGATGGGGCGCGGCGAGTTCGACGGTGCCGGCGATGCGCAGGCCTTCCTCCATGGGCGTGAAGAACAGGCCGCGCTCGGGCGGGCTGACGGGCAGGTCGAAGCGCAGGTTGTCGGGCGCCACCATGACGTGATAGCCGCGCTCCGCGACCAGCGGCGCATTGAAGCCCAGCAGGCGCGTGAGCTCGCCCGAGGCGCGGCCGGCCGCGATCACCACGGCCTTGGCCGGCAGCGACTGGTCGGTGATCTGCACCGACGTCACGCGATCGCCCCCATTGGCGCCGTCGCGCCCAAAACCGCGCACGCGGCCGCGCAGGATCGTGCCCCCGTCCGCCGCGAAGCGCTGGGCCAAGGTCTCGACCACGCGGTAGGGATTGATGGTGTGGGTGCCGTTCGGATAGTGGATGCCGCGCACGATGTGCGGGCTGAGGCCTGGCGCGAGCTCGCGCGCGCGGTTGCCGTCGACGAGCTCGAAGTCGGTGCCCTTGCCCGCCTGCAGACTGCGCATCTCGTCGGTGTTGAGGAAGGCCGCCTCGCCTTCGTAGACGTAGAGCGCGCCCTTGGTCTGGAAGAGCTCGCCGAGGCCCGAGGCCTGGATCTCCGCCTTCCAGGCGATGTCGGCCTCGATCATCAAGGCTTTTAGGGAGTCCTTGCCCTTCTGCACCTCGGCCGGGGTGAGGGCGGCGATGGCGAAGCGCGCCATCCAGGGCAGCAGCCAGGGCAGGCTGGGCGGATGCAGCGTCAGCGGCCCGGTGCGATCGGTCAGCATCCTGGGCAGGCTCTTGAGCGTCGAGGGCCTGGCCAGCGGGATCAGGCTGTCGAGGGAGAGAAAGCCCGCGTTGCCATAGGACGTCGCCCGCCCGGGCTCGGCGCTGTCGAGCAGGGTGACGGCATGGCCGGCGCGCTGCAGGGCGCGGGCGGCCGCGGTGCCGACGATGCCGGCGCCAACGACGATGACGGGATCCTGGTCGCTCATGAGGCGACGTTAGCACGCCCCGTGAGATAGCCCAGCGCCGTACGCGTCACGCGGCTTTCCAGCGCGGCCGGGTCGACCTTGCCGCGGGCCGCGGCGCTGTCGATCAAGGCCCGGGTCATGGCGATCAGGTCGAATGCCGCCTCCTCGAGGTCGCTGACGCGGATCTCTGTCCGGTGGACGCTAAGGACGGCCGTCATGTGGCCGGCGATGTCGCGGGTCAGTACCCGATCCGCCTCGTCGAGCAGCAGCCGCTGTTCCTCGAAATCGAGCACGCGGGCGAGGTCGGGCCGCGCGAGCTGTCGATGAATCGCTGCGCGCGCCAGCCGCCGCAGGGCGGCGGTCAGCCCCAGTCCTGCCGTCTGCCGTACCGCGGCGGCGATCTCGACTCCCAGCAGGGAGCGCTCGCGGGCGCTCAACGCGGCGATCAGCGCATCCTTGTTGGGAAAGTACTGGTAGAGCGAGCCCACGCTCACGCCCGCCTTGTCGGCCACGGCGTTGGTGTTGAAGCCGCCAAGCCCCTCTGTCTCCAGAATGCGAGCTGCCGCCTCGACGATCGCCTCGACCGTACGTTCGGAGCGCGGCTGTGAGGGGCTTTTGCGTGGGCGGGTGCGGGCTCGGGCAATACGAGTAGTCAATACGAGTAATTACTCACATCATGTCGACGTCGTCAAATCAGGAGGCCCGATGTCTCGCCGCTACACGTTCTTCATGCTTCTGCAAAGCGCACCCGCCTGGCTGCGGCTCAGCCGGGAGGATCGCCAGCGTTTCCAGGCGGCGCATGTGGCGCCTTTGCTTGCCCGCTATCCGGCGGTGACGCTGCACTTCTACGATGCCGAGGCGTTTTCCGGCCGCTGCACGGATATCGCCGTTTTCGAAACCGCCGACCTGCAGGCTTACACGTTCCTGATCGACGGGCTGCGCGATACGGCGTTCTTCTCCGAGCCCTATTTCGAGGTCGTGGACATCATTCCGGCGGTAGAGGATGGTTATGCGGAATACGACCGCGCCCACAACGTGCGCGCTGCCTGAAATTCCTCCGGCTGGAGGGAGCAATTGATTTCGGGCCGTGAATCACTATTTACGTTGCCATGTCCGCTCCCTCCGACACTTCCCCGACACCCGGCTGGCACGCCACAACGATCCTCTCCGTCCGCAAGGGCGGCCAGGTGGTGATGGCCGGCGACGGCCAGGTCTCGATGGGCCAGACCGTCGTGAAAGCCAACGCCAAGAAGGTGCGCCGGATCGGCAACGGCCAGATCGTGGCCGGTTTCGCCGGCGCCACGGCCGATGCCTTCACGCTCTTCGAGAGGCTGGAGGCGAAACTCGAGCGCCATCCCGGTCAGCTCCTGCGCGCCTGCATCGAGCTCGCCAAGGACTGGCGCACCGACCGCTATCTGCGCCGCCTCGAGGCGATGATGGCGGTGGCCGACAAGGACGTCTCGCTGCTGCTGTCGGGCTCGGGCGACGTGCTCGAACCCGAGGATGGCCTGCTTGCCATCGGGTCGGGCGGCAACTACGCGCTGTCCGCGGCGCGCGCGCTGATCGATGTCGAGGGTCTCGATGCCGAGGCGGTGGCGCGCAAGGCGATGAAGATCGCGGCCGAGATCTGCGTCTACACCAACCACAACGTCATCATCGAGAAGCTCTGAGCAGCGTAATGGGCAACGACTTTTCCCCCCGCGAGATCGTCTCCGAACTCGACAAGCACATCGTCGGCCAGCAGGACGCCAAGCGTGCGGTGGCCATTGCGCTCCGCAACCGCTGGCGCCGCCTGCAGCTGCCCGAGGGCTTGCGCGAGGAAGTGCTGCCCAAGAACATCCTGATGATCGGGCCCACCGGCTGCGGCAAGACCGAGATCGCGCGCCGCCTGGCCAAGCTCGCCAATGCGCCGTTCCTCAAGGTCGAGGCGACCAAGTTCACCGAAGTGGGCTACGTCGGCCGCGACGTCGAGCAGATCGCGCGCGACCTGATGGAAGCCGCCATCGACATGACGCGCGAGCGGCTGCGCAAGGACGTGCGCGCCAAGGCAGAGATGGCCGCGGAAGACCGCGTGCTCGATGCGCTCTGCGGCCCCAATGCCAGCGAGGAAACCCGCCTGCGCTTCCGCCACAAGCTGCGCGACGGCGAGTTGAACGAGCGCGAGATCGAGGTCGAGGTCGCCGACGCGGGCTCGCCGATGCAGTTCGAGGTCCCCGGCCAGCCCGGCGGCTCGGTCGGCATGATCAATATCGGCGATATGCTGGGCAAGGCCTTCGGTGGCCGCACCAAGAAGCGCAAGATGACCGTGGCGGAGAGTCACGAGGCGTTGCTGCGCGAGGAGAGCGACAAGCTGCTCGACCAGGAGCGCGTGGTGCGCGAGGCCCGCGAATCGGTCGAGCAGAACGGCATCGTCTTCATCGACGAGATCGACAAGATCACGGCGCGCAGCGAGTTCCGTGGCGGCGGCGACGTGAGCCGCGAGGGCGTGCAGCGCGACCTGCTGCCGCTGATCGAGGGCACGACCGTGAACACCAAGCACGGCCCGGTGAAGACCGACCATGTGCTGTTCATCTGCTCCGGTGCGTTCCACATGGCCAAGCCCTCGGACATGCTGCCCGAATTGCAGGGCCGGCTGCCGATCCGCGTCAGCCTGGCGTCGCTCGGCAAGGACGACTTCCGCCGCATCCTGACCGAACCCGAGGCGAGCCTGGTGACGCAGTACAAGGCGCTTCTGGCCACCGAGAAGGTCGATCTCACGTTCAAGGACGACGCCATCGACGAGCTGGCGCGGCTGTCGGCCGAGATCAACGAGACGGTCGAGAACATCGGCGCCAGGCGGCTGCACACGGTGATGGAGAAGCTGCTGGAAGAAATCAGCTTCACCGCCTCGGACTCGCCCGGAAAAAAGGTCGAGATCGACGCCGACTACGTGCGCGCCCATGTGAGCGAACTCGCCAAGAACACCGACCTCAGCAAGTTCGTGCTCTAGCCTAGAGGCAGTAGGCGGCAATCAGGTCGACGAGATAGGCCGGGCCGTTCAGGCCCCACGCCACGAACGACAGCGCAGTCGCGGCGACGACAAGGGCGGCGGCGCCCCACAGCAGTGCCGCGCGCCAGCCTGTCGTCATGCAGGCTGCGGTACCGCGGTGGACCGCGGCAGGCGCTCCTCGACGATCGGCCAGTGCATGGCGGCTGACACGAGGCCGAGCGCGATCGAGATCCACCACATGGTGTCGTAGTTGCCCTGCAGGTCGAACAGGAGGCCGCCGCCCCAGCCGCCGACGAAGCTGCCGACCTGGTGGCCGAAGAAGACAATGCCGTTCAGCATCGTGACGTGCACCGGCCCGAAGATGAAGCCGACCAGCGAGGCCGTGAGCGGCACGGTGCCCAGCCACAGGAAGCCGAGCGAGCCTGCAAAGATCAGCACCGAAGCCGCCGACAGCGGGGCGACCATGAATCCCAGGAACACCAGCGAGCGCAGCAGGTAGAGTAGCGTCAGCAGGTTCTTGCGCTTGTACTTGCCGCCCATGGAGCTCCACAGGATTGCGCCGGCGATGTTGAACAGGCCGACCATGCCGATCGCCCAGCCGCCGAGCTCGATCGGCGTCAGCTCGATGCCGAACAGCGACAGCCCGATGCCCTTGTCGGAGATGTAGGCCGGCAGGTGGCCGCCGACGAAGGCGACGTGGAAGCCGCAGACGAAGTAGCCCGTCACCAGCAGCACGTAGCTGCGTAGTCCGAAGGCCTCGGCCAGCGCCTCGCGGGTCGTCTGCGAGCCGCCGCTGCCCCTCTTGGAGGCGGCGATCTCCTTGCGGTCGTTCAGCCCGATCGGCAGCACGATGATCAGAACGGCGAGGATCGTGAGTGCCCACATGGTCGGCCGCCAGTCGCCGAAATAGCTTTGCAGCACGGCCGCCAGCGGCACGATGAAGAACTGACCGAACGAGCCGCCGGCCGAGCAGATGCCGACAGCCAGCGCCTGCTTCTCCGGCGGCGCCACGCGCAGGATCACGCCCAGCACCGGGCCGAAGGTCGCGGCCGACAGGCCGATGCCGACCAGGATGTTGCCCAGGATCAGCATGAAACCGTCGTGCATCGTGGCGGTCACGATCATGCCGAGCACGTAGACCGCGCCACCGCCGGCGATGGTCGGCGCTGAACCGAAACGATCGGCCAGCCGTCCCGAGAAGGGCGCCACAGCGCCCATCAAGAGCATCGATACGGCGGTGCCGAACGAGAACAGCTCGCGGCCGACGTGAAGCTCGGCCGAAACGGGCTTCAGGAAGATGCCGAAGCTCTGGCGGACGCCGAGACCGATGGTCAGGACGAGGAAACCGCACCAAACGGCGGTCCAATAGGAGCGGGGGGTCATGGCCGGCAACTTAAGGTATTCGGCCTATGGCGGCCCATAGAATTACTTCATGCCGTCACAAGCTGCGATGTGGCAAAACAAGACCATGGTTCGTCCGTGGTTTCAGTATGGCCTGGCAGTATTCATGCTGGTTCTGGCAGGAAGTGCGTTTGCCGCGCCGCGACTGGAGCGCGAGCGTTGCACTTTCAAGCCGCCACGCGGCGACCGCGTCGAATGTTTCGTCCTGATCGTCGCGGAGAACCGCGAGCAGCCGCAGGGCCGCGAGATTCGCCTGAAGGTCGCCGTCCTGAAAGCCAAGCGCACCGCGGGACCGGAACCTCTGGTCTATCTCTCGGGCGGGCCGGGCGACGCGCCGCTGGTGGCGTCGAGCCCCGGCGCCGATGCCCTGGCCGAAGGCGACTGGTGGAACGAGACCGCCAACATCCGCAAGCGTCGCGACGTCATCATCATGAGCCAGCGCGGCGCCGGTGGGGCGACGCCCAATCTCGACTGCTTCGATCCGCGCACTTCCCAGCCCGCCAAGGCCCGCCGGCGGACGATCACCGAACAGCAGGAGCACGACATCCTGACGAGCTGCCGGGCCTCGCTCGAGCGGCGCAAGATCGACCTCACGATGTATACGACGCCGGCGCTGGCCGACGACGTCGCCGACCTCGCGACCGCCTTCTCGCTGGCAAGGATCAATCTTTATGGCGTTTCCTACGGCACGCGCTGGGCACTCGAGGTGATGCGGCGCCATCCGGCTCTGGTGCGTGCCGCGGTGCTGGACGGAGTCTATCCGCCGCAGGTGAACGGCGAGCAGAACGAACCCGAGATCGTGCGCCGCACCTTCGAGCGCCTCTATGCCGACTGTGCCGCCGACGCGGTCTGCCGCGAGCGGCATCCGGCGGTCCGCGCCACGATCGAGGGCGCGATCGGAGCCGCCGAACGCACGCCGCTGGAACTGACGCTGCAGCTCGAGGACGGTGCACAAACGGCGCGGCTCGATGGCGCCAAGCTCCTGATGGTGTTGCTGCACATGATGCGCGAGGGCGAGGCGGCGCTCATTCCCGAGGCCGTGGCCGCGATCGGGCGTGGCGATCTTCGTCTGCTGCGCATGTTCGCCGAGGATCTCGAGACCAGCGACGGCGGCCTTCTCGAGCAGAACGCCCAGCAGTTCGACGGCCTCTACAACAGCATCGAATGCCGCGAGACCTGGTCGGTGGTCGACCGGTCGACGCGCCGCAAGCTGATCGAGGCCAGTGGCCTCTATGGCCTCAACGCCCGGCTCAGCAAGTCTCAGGCCTTCTGTCGGGTGTGGCGCGTTCCGCCCGCACCGGCGAGCGAGCGCCAGCCGGTGAAGTCCGAGATTCCCACCCTGCTGCTGAGCGGCGGCTACGACTGGCTAACGCCGCCGATGTGGGGCCGCGACGCGGCCAAGACCCTCTCTGCATCGCGCCACGTCGTGTTCCGCTCCCAGGGCCACGGCGTCGTCGTCCAGGATCCCTGCGCCGGGCGGCTGCGTGACGGCTTCATCGACGATCCCGATCCCAAGCGGGCGCTGCCCTGCCGGACCGCCACACCGCCCAATTTCACCGCTGCCTACGAGCGCGCGCGCAACCTGCCCTGATCCGTTAAGGAGACGAACGAATGAACCGCGTGCTCGCCCATACCGGCGTGAAATACCCGATCGTGCAGGCGCCGATGGGCTGGATCGCCCGCAGCCAACTCGCCTCGGCGGTATCGAATGCCGGTGGGCTCGGCATCATCGAGACCTCGAGCGGCGAGGTCGATGCCTGCCTGGCCGAGATCGAGAAGATGAAGGAACTCACCGACAAGCCGTTCGGCGTCAACCTGCCGCTGCTGTTCATCCGGGAGCCCAGGATCGTCGATCTGGTGGCCAAAAGCGGCGTGAAGTTCGTCTCCACCTCGGCCGGATCGCCGGCCAAGCTGCTGCCGACCCTGAAGGCAGCGGGCCTTATCGTCTACCACGTCGTGCCGAACCTCTCCTCGGCCCTGAAGGCCGTGGACGCGGGCGTCGACGGGTTGATCGTCGAGGGCGGCGAAGGCGGCGGCTTCAAGAATCCTGACGACGTTTCAACTTTGGTCCTGCTGCAAGGCGTGCGGGAGTGCACAAACGTGCCGATCATCGCCGCCGGCGGCATCTGCGATGGGCGCGGCATGGCGGCGGCCTTTGCGCTCGGCGCCGAGGGCATCCAGATGGGCACGCGATTTGTCAGTGCTGCCGAAAGCCCGGTGCATGCCAACTACAAGCAGGCGATCGTCGATGCCGACGACACCGGCACGGTGATGCTCAACCGCAAATCCAGCCCTTGCGTGCGGGCGCTCAAGACTGAACGCGCCAAGAAGATCGATCGCGCCGGTTCGTTCGATCGGTCGCTGTTCGGCAACGTCCGCGACGTCTATTTCGGCGGCGATATGGAGGCCTCGCTGGCGCTAGCCGGCCAGACCGTCGGCCTGATCCACGAGGTCCTGCCCGTGGCCGATATCATCGGCCGCACGGTCGAGGGTTTCCACGCCATCCGCAAGCGGCAGGGCGAGCGTTCTCAGACCGGTGGCTTCTGAACCTTACTTGAGGAGGTCCGGCACGATCAGGCGGGGCAAGAAGAGAGCGACGTCCGGCCATATGATCATCGCCGCCAACACCAGGATCATCGGCACCAGCATGATCATCGTGTCCTTGATCGCAAAGCGCAGTGGCACGCCGGCCACGGCGCAGGAGATCATCAGGCAGAGGCCGTAGGGCGGCGTCACCAGGCCGAAGGCCAGCGACACGATCGACACGATGGCGAAGTGGACGGGGTGCATGTCGACCGACTTGGCGAGCGGCTCCAGCACCGTGCCGACGATGATGATGGCCGGAATGGCGTCGAGGAAGCATCCGACGACCAGGAACACGAGGGCAACGAAGAAGCCGACGCCGATCGCGCCCATGCCCCAGGTCGAAACATTGGCCAGCAGTTCCTGGGGGATTTTGTAGTAGGCCAGCAGCCAACCGAAGGCGCTGGCCGTGCCGATGCAGAACAGCGCCACGGAGGCGAGACGCCCGGTGTCGAGCAGCGCGTTGTAGAGCTGGCGCGGGCCCATCTCGCGAAAGACCACAATCGACAGTACTGCCGAGTAGAGCACGGCGACGCAGGCCGATTCGGTGGCGGTGAACCAGCCCAGCAGGATGCCGCCCACGATGATGAACGGGGTCATCAAGGCCGGGATCGACACCCAGAGCGCGCACAGGAGCTGACGGAAGGACGAGCGCGGATAGGTCGGGTAACCGCGCCGCACGGCATAGACATGGACCGTCGCCATCTGGGCGCCCGCGATCAGCAGGCCGGGAACCACGCCGGCTAGGTAGAGCGCGCCGATCGAGGTCGAGATCAACCCGCCCCAGACGATCATCAGGATCGAAGGCGGGATGACCACCGCCAACACGGCCGACACGGCGGTGATGGCGATCGAGAAGGAGAGGTCGTAGCCCTCCTTGGTCTGGGCATCGATGAAGATCTTGCTCTGGCTGGCGGCATCCGCCGTCGAAGAACCTGAGATGCCGGCGAAGAACACCGACAGCACGACGTTGATCTGGGCGAGCGAGCCCGGCCAGCTTCCGACCAGCGAGCGTGAGAGCGTCACCAGCCGGTCGGTGATGCCGCCCACGCTCATCAGGTTGGCCGTCAGCAGGAAGAACGGTACCGCGAGCAGGATGAAGGAGTTGTAGGCGTTGAAGGTTTCCTGCGCGAGCATCATGGTTCCGAGCCGCGGCTCGAAGTAGAACAGCGGCAGACAGGCCAGGCCCAGCGCGAAGGCCACCGGTACGCGCAGGATCAACAGCGTGAAGAAGACGCCGAACAGGATCGCCGCCGCCTCGCCCGAGGTGAAGACCGCCGCGCTGCTCATGGCGCGGTCCTTCCGAGCAGGATTCGGGTCTCATCGACGAACTGCTCGCCGAGAAAGACGATCCAGGTGACGCCGGCGACGGGCCAGGCGATGTGGATCAGCCACAACGGCAATTCGGCCAGCTCCGATGTCCGGTACCAGGCGAACCGGGTGAACTCGATTCCTCCCCAGACGAAGATCATCGCCATCGCGAGGATGCCGAGCCGCGCCGCAATCCGCACCGCCGCCTCGCCGCGCCGCGGAAGTTGGGGCCAGACGTCGACCTCGAAATGCGCGCTTTCGCGCACGCCGACCATGGCGCCGATCATGATCATCCAGATGAACAGGAAGCGCGCCATCTCCTCCGTCCATATGTAGGACGGGATCAGCGCGGTGTAGCGCGAGATGATCTGCAGCGTGACGGGAATGACGAGAATCGCCACCGACAGCGCCAGCAGGGCGGTCAGGGTCTGGGCATAAGCGGTCGTAAACCGGCGCCAGAGGCTGGGCGGCGAAACGACAGAAGGAGGCATTGGAAAACCGTACGGGAAGAACGTCAGAGGGAACGCCGGGAGCAGGGCGCAGCGGGCGACATGCCCGCCGCGCGGCCCGGGTTCAGTTCAGGTTCACGATCTTGACGAAGATCGCGTCGGCGCCGATTTCCTTGGCATAGGCTTCCATCACCGGATCGACCATCTTCTTCATGGGCGCCCGGTCCTTGAACGCGATGCGCTTCAGCTTGCCGGCCTTCTCCATGGTCTCGAGTTTCTGCGTGTCCTCGGAACTCTCGACCTGACGGCCGTAGGCGCCGGCCTCCTTGCCCGCCTTGATGACCGCGTCCTGCAGGTCCTTGGGCAGCGTCTTGAAGGTCTTGCCGGAGAAACAGATCGGCCGGATCGTGATGGCGTGCTCGGTCATGGCGAGGTTGGGCGCCACTTCATAGAACTTCATCGTCTCGACGCCCGCCGCCTCGTTCTCGCCAGCGGCGATCACGTTGTTCTGGATCGCGTTGTAGACTTCGTTGTAGGCGATGACAGTCGGAGACATGCCGGCCGCGGCGAAGGTCTTGGACCAGATCGGCGCGCCCTGGACGCGGACTTTCAGGCCCTTGATCTCGGCCAGTGTGCTCATCGGCTTGTTGATGAAGATGTTGCGCGTGCCGCCGCCGGCGTAGCCGATCAGCATGACGTCGGCCTTGGTCGCGATCTCGTCGGCCACCGGTTTCAGGAGGTCGGCGTCGAGCACCTTGTTCCAGTGCGTGAGGTCGCGGAACAGGAACGGCGCGTCGATGAAGGGTGCCGCCTTGGAGAAGGTCGACATGTGGGCCGGCGAGACGATGCCGTAGTCGACCGCCTTGCCCTGCGCCATGTACTCGAAATACTGCTTCTCGAGGCCGAGCGCCGAGTTACGGTGCAGGACGAAGTTGACCGGCTTGCCGTAGTATTTCTTCACCAGCTCTTCGAACCTGAGCAGGGCCTTGTTGAAGGCGTGGTCGTCGTTGAACTGAACGGCGCCGTTCAGGGTGATTGGTGTTTGGGCGCCGGCCGTGCTGACGAACGGTGCGGCGACGGTCGCGGCGGCAAGGCCGCGAACCAGGGTTCTGCGTTGCATCGATTTTTCCTCCGGAGGCCTCGTTTTTTGGCTACTGCCATCGGCCCTTGGTAAGGACTATGCATGGGAACGATAGGTCAGGCCAGAATGTGAAAGGAGCGTCGGCTAGCAACCGGCGGCCCTGAGACGTAACGGCGCTAGATTTGACACAAAAATCTAGTGATAATGCAATTCTTAGATGGGGTACCAGGCAGCCGTGCCGGAACTGTACGTGTCAGGCGCCGCGCTAGGGGCATTGGCTGTCGCCGCGGCTGTCGCGACGCTGGTCCGTGGCCCAGCGTTGGCCTTCGTCTATCCGCTCAGCGCGCTGGCCGCCCTCGCGCTGGGGGCTGTCGATCTGTATGCACTGCTGGGCGGCGGCGAATGGGCGGCGCGGCTGCCGATCGGCCTGCCGGGCGTCGGCCTTCATCTGCGTCTGGACGCTCTGTCGGCCTTCTTCGGCATTGTGATCAACGGCGGCGTGCTGGCCGCAAGTGTCTATGGGATGGGCTTCGACCGCGCCAAGGAACTGACGCCGCGCGTTGAGCCCCTGTTCCCGCTCTTTGCCGCGGCGATGAACCTCGTTCTGATTGCCGACGATGCCTACGCCTTCCTGTTCTCCTGGGAGTTGATGTCGCTGGCGTCCTGGGCATTGGTGGTGGCCCGTCACACCGACCCGGAAAGCCGGCGAGCGGGTTACCTCTACCTGATCATGGCGGCCATCGGCACGTCGGCGCTGCTGTTCGCCTTCGGCGGACTCGCCGGGCCCGCAGGCGGCTACGGGTTCGATACGATCCGCGCCCATCCGCCGGGACCGTTGGTCGCCGCCCTGGTGCTGGCCGCCGCTCTGGTCGGCTGCGGATCGAAGGGCGGACTCATTCCCCTTCACGCCTGGCTGCCGCTTGCCCACCCGGCGGCGCCCAGCCACGTGTCGGCGCTGATGAGCGGCGTCATGACCAAGGTCGCCATCTACGGCTTCGTGCGCATCGCCTTTGACCTGCTGGGCCCGCCGGCATGGTGGTGGGCGCTGCCGCCGATCGTGCTCGGCGCGGTGACGGCAGTGCTGGGGCTGCTCTACGCCGTATTCGACCGCGATCTCAAGCGCGTGCTCGCCTATTCGACGATCGAGAATGTCGGCGTCATCTTCGTGGCACTGGGCCTTGCCCTCGCCTTTCGCGCCAACGGCCAGGAAGCCGCGGCGGCGGTGGCGATGGCGGCGGCGCTTCTGCACGTGCTCAATCACTCGTGGTTCAAGTCGTTGCTGTTCCTGGGCGCCGGCGCCGTCCTGCACGCCACCGGCCGACGCGACCTCGAGGGGTTGGGCGGGCTCATCCACCGCATGCCGCGCACGGCCGTGTTCTTCCTCGTGGGGGCACTCGCCATTTCAGCGCTGCCGCCACTCAACGGCTTCGTGTCGGAATGGCTGCTGTTCCAGGCCGTGATCGCGGCACCCGCCCTGCCGCAGGCCGCGCTGCATTTCGCTTCGCCGGCGATCGGCGCCATGCTGGCGCTGGCGGCGGCGCTGGCGGCAGCCTGCTTCGTGCGCGTCTACGGCATTGCCTTTCTCGGCCGGCCGCGCAGCGTCGAGGCGGCGCGGGCGCACGAGGTTCCCCTGGCGCAGCAGATCGCCATGGGCGGGCTTGCGCTTCTGTGCATCGCGGGCGGGCTGTTCGGCGGCGTGCTCGCCGCGATGATCGCGCCGGTCCTGCGTGATCTCGTCGGCAGCGTGCTGCCGAATTCGGGCAGTGGTCCAACGGCGTTCTCGCTGATCGCCTTCGATCCGGAACGCAGCATCTACGATGCTCCGGTCATCGCTTTCTTTGTCGCGATCGCCTCGCTCACGACCTTGCTCGTCGTCCACCGCCTGTCGGCGCGTCGCACCCGCCTTGGACCGGCGTGGGACTGCGGCTTTCCCGATCCGTCGCCGGCGACCCAGTATACCGCCTCGAGCTTTGCCCAGCCGTTGCGCCGCGTTTATGGCGCCGTGGTCTTTGCCGCCCGGGAGACCGTCGCAATGCCGCCGCCCGGCGATGCTCGTCCGGCGCAATTCTCGGTCGTCCTGGTCGACTACGTGTGGCGTGTCCTGTACGCGGCGCCCAGCCGGGCCGTGGTCCGGCTCTCGGAGCGTCTGAATGCGCTGCAGTTCCTGTCCATCCGGCGCTACCTCGTGTTGATGTTCGCAGCCCTCGTCATCCTGCTGTCGATCGCGGTGGTGACGATATGACCAGCGATCTGGTGGTGCAGTTCCTGGCGCAGGGCGCCCAGATGTTCATGGTGCTGCTGATTGCGCCGCTCGCGGTCGGCGTGGTGCGCCGGGTCAAGGCACGGCTGATGCGCCGGCAGGGCGCTCCGCTGCTGCAGGGCTACCGTGACCTCGCCAAGCTCCTGCGCAAGGAATCGGTGATCGCCGAGAACGCGTCCTGGCTGTTCCGGTCCGCGCCGTCGCTGATCTTTGCCCTCACCTGGGTGGCGGCGGCCCTCGTGCCGAGCTTCGCGTCTGGCCTGATGTTCAACTGGGCGGCCGACGTCGTGGCGCTGGTCGCGTTATTGGGGGCGGCGCGCGCGCTGCTGGCGCTGGCCGGCATGGACGTCGGCACCAGCTTCGGCGGCATCGGCTCCTCGCGCGAGATGATGATCGCCACGCTGGCCGAGCCGGCGATGATGCTGATCGTGCTCACGCTCGCCATCGCCGCCGGCACGACAAGGCTGGCCGGGGTCGCCGACTTCTTCATCGCCGAGCCGCTCGCCGTGCGGGTGTCGCTGGCATTGTCGTTGGTGGCGCTGATCATCGTGGCGCTTGCCGAAAACGCGCGGATCCCGGTCGACAATCCGGTGACCCATCTGGAACTCACCATGGTCCACGAGGCCATGATCCTCGAATACTCCGGCCGGCACCTCGCCCTGATCGAGGCGGCAAGCTACCTCAAGCTGGTGCTCTACCTGTCGCTGCTGATCTGCCTGTTCGCGCCCTTCGGCATGGCGCCGGCGAACGCGGGTGTCGGCGGCTGGGCGATCGGGCTGCTGGCCTGGAGTGCCAAGCTGCTGGCGGGCGCGGCGCTGCTCGGCGTGTGGGAGGTCAGCATTGCCAAGATGCGCGTCTTCCGCCTGCCCGATTTCGTCGGTATCGCCTTTGTTTTCGGTTTTCTCGCCATTCTGCTGGCGTTCCTGTCGCGCGGGGCGCTCGAGTGAATCACGTCTACGAGATTTCCCACCTGCTGGCCGGCGTCATGCTGGTGACCAGCTTCGCCCTGCTTTACCAGCAGCGCGTCGCCGCGGTGCTCAACACCTTTGCCGCCCAGTCGATCGCCCTGGCTCTCGCCGTCGCCTGGGCGGCATGGTCGCAGGACCGGCCGGACCTGTTCATCACCGCCCTGATCGCCCTGACACTGAAGGGCATCGTGATTCCTGTGGCGCTTCACCGCACGGTGGCGCGGCTCGGCATCCATCGCGAGGTCGAGAAGGTCGTGGGTGTCGGCGTCGCGCTGATGGTGGGCCTCGCCCTCACGGGGCTCGCGCAGGCGCTGCTCTTCAAGGTCACGCACGGCACGGCAAGCCACGCGCGCGAGGAGTTGGCGCTGGCGCTTGCCATCATCCTGATGGGCTTCCTGATGATGATCGTGCGGCGCAACGCGGTCACCCAGATCGTCGGCTTCATGTCGATGGAAAACGGCCTGATCCTCGCCGCGACCGGCGCCCGCGGTATGCCGCTTGTCGTCGAGGTCAGCGTCGCCTTCTCGGTGCTGATCGCGCTGTTCGTGTTCGCGGTCTTCGTGTTCCGCATCCGCGAGCGCTTCGATACGATCGACATCGAGGCGCTCGATCGCATGCGCGGGGACCGTCGATGATCCACGCCTACCAGGTCGTCGTCGTCGCACCTTACGTTGCCGCGCTCGTGCTCCTGGTGATCCCAGGCTACCGACTGGGTGCGATCGCCAATGTGGCGGCGTCTGCCCTTACGTTCGGTGCCGGCCTGTGGCTGGTGGTGAGCGAACGCGTCGTCAGCGACTACGCCATCGTCGACGAATTCAACATCGTCTTCATCGCCATCAATACGCTGGTCGGCTTCACGACTGCCTTGTTCAGTGCCTCCTATATCGGGCACGAGATCGAGACCGGCCGGCTCACGCCGAACCTGCTGCGCTTCTACCATGCCATGTTCCAGGCGATGATGGGCTCGATGAACCTCGCCCTGGTCGCAAACAATATCGGCCTGATGTGGGTCGGGCTCGAGCTGGCGACGCTGATCACCGTGGTGATGGTCGGGCTCTACCGCACGCCACAGGCGATCGAGGCGGCGTGGAAATACTTCATCCTGGCCAGCGTCGGCATCTCACTCGCCTTCTTCGGCACCATCCTGATCTATCTCGCGGGCCAGCCGGCGTTGGGCGAGGGCGTGCCGGCGATGACCTGGAATCTCCTGCAGGCGGCCGCCTCGCGCATGGATCCGGCGATCCTCGATCTCGCCTTCATCTTCCTGCTGATCGGCTACGGCACCAAGGTCGGGTTGGCGCCGCTGCATGCCTGGCTGCCCGACGCCCACGCCGAGGGGCCGACGCCGATTTCGGCCGTGCTGTCGGGCCTGCTGCTGAACGTGGCGCTCTATGCGCTGCTCAGATTCAAGATGGTCGTTGCCGGCCAGCCGGCGGCGCTCGATCCCGGCCCGATCATGATTGTGATGGGGTTGGTGTCCCTGATCTTCGCCGCCTTCATGCTGTACCAGCGCCGCGACATCAAACGGCTGTTCGCCTACTCGTCGATCGAGCACATGGGCCTGATGGTGTTCGCCTTCGGCATGGGCGGGCCGCTCGCCAACTTCGCCGGCCTGTTGCACATGACGATGCACAGCCTCACCAAGTCCGGCATCTTTTTCGCCGTCGGCCACATTGCCCAGGCCAAAGGCTCCCAGCGCATCGCCGACATCAAGGGGCTGAGCGTCACTCATCCGCGCTTGGCCGTCGCGTTCGCCCTGGCGGTGTTCGCCATCTCGGGGTTGCCGCCGTTCGGGGTGTTCACCAGCGAGTTCCTGATCCTGACCACGACCTTCGCGCGCGACCCATGGCTTGCCCTGCTGCCGGCCTTTGGCCTGCTGGTCGGCTTTGGCGCTCTGCTGATGCGCCTGCAGGACACGATTTTCGGCGAGCCGGCGGGGCCGGCCCATCGCGTCGACGCCTCGTCGGTACCCTTGGTGCTGCACCTGCTCCTGGTGCTCACGGCGGGCATCTACCTGCCACCGGTGCTGATTGCCTGGTTCCAGCGGGCCGCGGAGCTGCTCGGATGAGCGCGGCTGGCCCCCTGACCGAGTTCGTCGTGGGCCGTCATGCCGGCGCCGACGGCTACGTGAGACTGGACGTCGATGCCGACGTCTGGACGGCGCTGGCGCGAGGCTGCGCCGCGGGGATGCACGATCTCAGTGCGCTGTGGGCCGATGGCGGGATCGATGGGGGCTGGATGCGCATGGCCCTGGGCTGCGAGGGCCTGCGCGCCATCGTCTCCCTGAGGACAGAGGCCGGCGCCTATCCCTCGGTCGCCGGCCATCACGCGCCAGCGATGCGCCTGGAGCGCGCGATGCGCGACCTCCATGGCGTGCGCCCGGTCGGGCTGCCCGATTCGCGGCCCTGGCTCGACCACGGTCGCTGGCCGGGCCGGCAAAGCGACGCACGCTACGAATTCCTGACGGCCGAAGGCGAGGGACTGCATCAGATCGCGGTCGGACCGGTTCATGCCGGCATCATCGAACCGGGTCATTTCCGCTTCACCGCCAACGGCGAGACGGTGGTCCGGCTCGAGGAGCGGCTGGGCTATGTGCACAAAGGCGTCGAGGGCCTGCTCGCCGGTGCCGACATCGCACGCGGCGCCGCGATCGTCGGGCGCATCTCGGGCGACAGCACGGTCGCGTATGCCTGGGCTTTCGCCCGCGCGGTCGAGGCGGCGCTGGGCTGGACCGTGCCGCCGAGGGCCGCGCTGCTGCGCGGCATCATGGCGGAACTGGAGCGGCTTTCGCACCACATCAACGATGTCGGTGCGATCTGCAACGACGCCAGCGTGCTGACGATCAATGCCCGCTGCACCCTGCAGCGCGAGGACATACTGGCCGTCGCCGATGTCTGCTTCGGTCATCGCCTGATGATGGACCGCATCGTGCCGGGCGGTGTGGCGGTCGACCTGTCGGCCGACGGCGCCGGGCGGATTCGCGGCCTTCTGGCCCGGCTCGAAGAAACCCGCGCAGAAGTTTTGCGGGTCTACGATTCGATGCCGTCGCTGCAGGATCGCACGATCACCACCGGGATCGTCTCGGCCGATCTCGTCCGCCAATACGCCGCCGGCGGCTTCGTCGGCCGCGCGGCAGGCCGCGCCTTCGATGCCCGTAAGAACTTCCCCTATGAACCCTATGACCGGCTGCCCTTCGACCTCAAGACGCGGACCGCCAGCGATGTCGACGCGCGTCTGCTGGTGCGCATGGATGAAATCGTCGAAAGCCTCAAGATCGTGGGCCTGATGCTCGACCGGCTGGCGCCCGGCGACATCAGGAGCGACGGTCCGCTGCCCACGGCGAGTGAAGGCGCGGCCCTGGTCGAGGCCTTCCGCGGCGACATGTTCATGAGCGTGAGGATCGCGGCGGACGGGCGGCTCGCTCGCGTGCATGCGCGTGACGCCAGCTGGTTCCAGTGGCCGCTGCTGGAGGCCGCCGTCGAGGGCAACATCGTCGCCGACTTCCCGCTCTGCAACAAGTCGTTCAACTGCTCCTATTCGGGCCACGATCTGTGAGGGCGCGGCGATGAGATCGTTCCTCTTCGATGCACTGCTCAAGGGAAAGGCCACGATTGCACGGCCTGCGGCGGGCACGGCGGCTCTCGAGGAAGTGGCGCGGGCGTTGGGCGCGCGCGCCCGCCAGAGGCTGGGCTGCTCGCTGTCGATCCGCGAGATCGATGCGGGCTCGTGCAACGGGTGTGAACTCGAGATCAACGCGCTCAACAACCCGGTCTACGACATCGAGCGCTTCGGTCTCAAATTCGTGGCCTCGCCACGGCATGCCGACGTCCTGCTGGTCACCGGTCCCGTCACTTGGAACATGCGCGAAGCCTTGCTGCGCACCTACAATGCGGCGCCTGAGCCCAAGTGGGTGGTGGCGCTGGGCGATTGCGCAGCCAATTGCGGCGTCTTCGCGGGCTCCCCGGCCGTGGTCGGCCCGCTCGCTAACATCCTGCCGGTCGACCTGCACGTGTCCGGCTGCCCGCCCGCACCGATCGAGATCGTGAAGGGCCTGCTGGCCCTGATCGAGGCCCGGGCGCCGAGCCCCTGAGCGGGTGCCGCCCAAGATGCCGCATGGCTGACATCGTTGCGATCTCGGACTCCAAGCTCAGCGCCCAGGTCTCGGCCGCCGGCGCGGAGCTTGTTCACCTGCAGGACCGCGACGGGTCGGACCTTTTGTGGGACGGCGATCCCGCCTTCTGGACCGGCCGGTCGCCGCTTCTGTTTCCCATTGTCGGCGAGGTGAAGGGCAATCGAATCAGAGTCGGGGGTGCATCCTACGAGATCGGGCGCCACGGCTTTGCCCGCACCTCGACGTTTGCCCTGGTCTCGTCCGGGGCCGCGCGCTGCACGTGGCGGCTGGAGGCGAGCGAGGCGACACGACGGCAATATCCCTTCGAGTTTCGCCTCGACGTCACCTATGCGATCGCAGGTGGAGCACTGCACATGACGGCTGAGGTGACGAACAGGGGTGACGGGATCATGCCGGCCTCGTTCGGCTTCCACCCGGCGCTGCGCTGGCCGCTGCCCTATGGCAAGCCGCGCGAGGCACATGAGATCGTCTTCGAACACGACGAGCCCGCGCCAATTCGTCGACCCATCGACGGTCTGCTGAGTTCGGCGCAGCATCCGACGCCGGTGCACGATGGTCGTTTGGCATTGCACGACAGCCTGTTCGAGGACGGCGCCCTCGTCTTCGACACGCTCGCCAGCCGCAGCCTCGTCTATGGCGATGCCTTGCGCGTGTCGTTCCCGCGCATGCCCCATCTCGGCATCTGGACGAAGCCCGGGGCGGGCTTCGTCTGCATCGAACCGTGGCAGGGCCATGCCAGCCCCGAGGGCTTCGACGGTGAACTCGCCGACAAGCCCGGCGTGGTCCTTCTCGCTCCCGGCATGACCCAGGCCTTCGGAATGTCGATCAGCGTTTTGCCGCCAGGCTCCTGAACAGCGCGTCGCTGCGGTCGTCGGCCGGGAAGAAGCATTCGATGCGCACTTCCTGCAGGGTGATGTCCTGCGGCGTCCCCAGGGTGGCGATGGTGGTGAACACCGACAACGCCTTGCCGCCGACCATATAGTCGACCGTCAGCACCGGTGTCGGCCGCTCCTCGAAGCGCAGCTTGCGGAACGAGGCCGGCACGTCGGGATAGGCCATGATCTCCTCGATGAAGGCGAGCGCCTTGGGCTCGCCGCCGTCGGCCAGGATCTCGGCGTAGGTCGTCGACACCAGATAGCGGGCGACTTCCTCCCAGTTGGCGACCTTGGACCGAAGTGCCTTGGGATCGAGCAGCCAGCGCAACAGGTTGGGCGGCTTGCCCGGTGGCGGGGCGGGCGGCGGTCCTTCGAACAGGAAGACCGTGAAGGCGCCGGCCGCCTCGTTGGCCTGCAGCAGGTTCCACAGCCGGTCGATGACGACCGCCGGGTAGGGCTCCTGCTGCTTCAGCATGCGGTCGATCGCCTGGCGCACCGGGGTCAGTTCCGGCGCACCGAGGCTGCTCTCGCGGTAGGCCGGCGCGAAGCCCGCCGCCAGCAGCATGGCGTTGCGCTGGCGCAGCGGCACGTCCAGCGCCGTCGACAGCTGGACCACCATTTCGCGGCTGGGCTTGGCGCGACCTGATTCGAGGAAGCTGACATGGCGCTGCGAGACGCCGGACTGGAGCGCGAGCGCAAGCTGGCTGGCGCCGCGGCGGCGGCGCCAGGCGCGCAGCATGGGGCCGAACAGGTCGGGCGGAAGGGCGGTGGAAACGGAGGGATTGTTCATCATGGGCCGGAGCCTAGCACCGGCCCGCGGCTCCGCCGATTACCTCCGGCGTAATTGAGGCAGCGGCGGGCCGATGCGATCTCTGACGCGTCCACAACGCACAAGGAGGACATCATGAACGCTTCAGCCGACCGCCTGCTCCGCCGCACCCTGTGGGGCAACGCCGCCTTCTCCGTCATTTCCGGCGGGGTTCTGGCGATCTTCGCCGGGCCGTTCGCCAGGGCCGCCACCGATGTCCCGGTGTCGGTCATGGGCCTCGACCTTGCCATCCTGTTCGAGCTTCTGGGCGTGGGCGTCGTGGCCTTCGGTGCACTCTGCGCCTGGATTGCCTCGCGCCCCGAACTGCCGCGGGGCCTCGCCCGGGTGATCTTCGCCGCCGACATCGCCTGGGTGGCGGGCAGCGCGCTGGTGCTGGCATTGCCGGCCTCGTGGACCACGGCCGGCATCGCGGGCATCGTCGTGCTGGCGCTGATCGTGGCCGATCTCGCCATCCTGGAGTATCTCGGCCTGCGCCGCATCGGCTCGGCCGCCTGAACGGAGACGACAATGGACAAGCTTCAGCTCCTGAACGATCACCAACTGCCCTTCGCCAAGGTTCTGGGGCTGAAGTTCATCGCCGCGAGCGAGATGGGTGTGAAGGCCGAGATGGTCGTCAGGCCCGAACTCTGCACGCGGCCCGACATCCTGCACGGTGGCGCCGTGATGGCCTTCGCCGACACGCTGGGCGCCGCTGCCACCGTGCTCAACCTGCCCGAGGGCAAGGGCACGACCACGATCGAGAGCAAGACCAACTTCCTGGGACCGGCCCCGGTCGGCACCACGGTGATCGGCGAGACCACGCCGATCCATCGCGGTCGACGCACCATGGTCTGGACGACGCGTATCACCACCGCCGAGGGCAAGCTGGTCGCCGTCGTCACGCAAACGCAGATGGTGCTCTAGCCGCCATAGCGGCGGCGCATCGATCCCATAGGGACTCGATATTTCAGGCGGGGCGGGACTCCCGGCATGGTGCGGCCACCCGAAAGGGACACCATACCGAAGGAGCTCACCATGAAGACCACACTCACCATCGCCGCCGCGCTCAGCACCGCGCTGCTGCTCGGCGCCGCCGCCCAGGTCCAGGCCCAGGGCAACATCGAGAAATGCTACGGCGTGTCGAAGGCCGGCAAGAACGACTGTCAGACCGCCACGTCGTCGTGTGCCGGCACGGCCAAGAAGGATGCCGAAGCCAGCGCCTGGCTCAGCGTGCCCAAGGGCACGTGCGAGAAGATCGTCGGCGGCAAGCTGACGGGTGCCAAGGGCTGATCGCCCCAATCGTCACAAGCCATCGGACGCCGCGTCCCGGCACCCCCATTCTTCGGGAGGGCCGGCGCACCCCGCCCCCAAGTCAAACGTCGGCTCGCCCGGAGGATTCCGGGCGATGCCGGGGCCGGCGGCCGACCCATCCCCCGAGGAAATCGCCATGACCACCGCCACCTATGCTCCCGAGCCGCACCATGGGCCGCGCGAGTCCCGATTTGTCGCCCGCCTCGCCGCCTTCCGCGGCACGGCCCGCCGCTTTCCGCTCGCGCTGCTGGAACTCGGCATGCGCGTGGCCGTCGGCGCCACCTTCTTCAAGTCGGGCATGAACAAGTTCCAGAGCTTCGACACCGCCATCGAGCTCTTTCGCGAGGAATATCGCCTGCCCCTGCTGCCGCCCGAGATCGCGGCCTACATGGGCACGGCGGTGGAACTCTCGGCACCGGTGCTGCTCGTGTTCGGCCTCTTTGCCCGGCTGGGCGCCGCGGCGCTGCTCGCCATGACGCTCACGATCCAGTTCCTGGTCTATCCCGGCAACTGGCCCGAGCATCTGATGTGGGCCTCGATTCTCGCCTATGTGCTGACACGCGGAGCCGGCACACTGTCGGTCGATCGTGTCATTGCGTTCAACCTGTTTGGGCGCGCTTAAGCAAGGGAGCTTCGCCATGGCCCGGCCGCGCATCGTCATCGTCGGCGCGGGCTTCGGCGGTCTTAGCACTGCGCACGCGCTCAGCGGCGCCGATGCCGACGTCACCGTCATCGACCGCCGCAACTACCACCTCTTCCAGCCGCTGCTCTACCAGGTGGCGACCGCTGGCCTGTCGCCGGCCCAGATCGCCTCGCCCATCCGCGCCATCCTGCGCCATGACGCCAACGTGCGCGTGGTGCTGGGCAAGGTGACAGGCGTCGACAAGGAGCGCCGTGTGGTCCGGCTCGAAGAGCGTGAGATCCCCTACGATCAGCTCGTGCTGGCAACCGGCTCGCGCCATGCCTACTTCGGCCATGACGAGTGGGAGAGCGTGGCGCCCGGTCTCAAGAAGATCGACGACGCCACCAGCATCCGCCGTCGCATCCTCACTGCGTTCGAGCACGCCGAGTCCACGGAATCGCAGGAAGCGCGTCGTCGCTTCCTCACCTTCGTGGTGATCGGCGCTGGGCCGACCGGCGTGGAAATGGCGGGCGCCATCGCCGAACTGGCGCACGTGGCCCTGCGGCACGACTTCCGCACCATCGATCCGCGTGAGGCGCGCGTCATCCTGGTCGAGGCGGGTTCGACTGTCCTGGCGGCTTTCCCGCCGGTGTTGAGCGCGGCGGCGCGTTCGGCATTGGAGCGTCTGCATGTCGAGATCCGGCTCGGCACGCCGGTCTCGGGCTGCAACGAAAGCGGCGTCACGATCGGCAAAGAACATCTGCCGACCGCGACCATCATCTGGGCCGCCGGCGTCGCCGCCTCGGCAGCCGGGCATTGGCTGGGGGTCGAGAGGGATCGCATCGGCCGCGTCCCTGTCGGCCCCGATCTCACCGTGCCGGGCCATCCCGAGATTTTCGTCATCGGCGACACCGCAAGCGCCGCTGGCCAGGACGGCAAACCGCTGCCGGGCCTGGCGCCGGTCGCCAAGCAACAGGGCGCCTATGTCGCGCGCGTGCTGCGGGCGCGGCTCGCCGCCAGGCCGGCGCCGCCGCCGTTTCGCTATCGCAACTACGGGACGATGGCCACCATCGGCCGGCGGTCCGCCGTGGCGGACTTCGGCTGGCTGCGCCTGGACGGCACCCTGGCCTGGCTGATGTGGGGCCTGGTCCATATCTCGTTCCTGATCGGCTTCAGGAACCGGCTGGTCGTCATGCTCGAGTGGATCTGGTCGTACATGACCTTCCAGTCCGGCGCGCGCCTCATCACCGGATCGGAGCCGGACTAAAGCGGGATGAGGCTGGGTTCGTCGCACCCTACCGCCTCACCCTGAGGAGCGTCGCGCAGCGACGCGTCTCGAAGGGTAGGAGCGAGCACGTTGTTGCGGCCCATGCTTCGAGACGCTCGCTTCGCTCACTCCTCAGCATGAGGGTTGTTCGTGAGATGACCTGAAGTCATCATGCTCTAGCCCTTCGTCAATCTGTATCGTTCCGTGGCCGGGATCAGGGTGAGGTTGCCCAGGATCCTGTGCTGCGGATCCGTGCTTGCCACGAGCCTGGGCTGCACGGCGAGCAGCGCCTTGCCGAACAGCGTCTCGTCCCACAGCCAGGCTTTGCGCATGGCAGGCGTCCCGGCGTCGGGAAAGGCCGAGGCGGCCTCGAGGTAATAGGCGCGCAGATCGTCGACGGCCTCCTTGAGGGCCTGTGCCGGCGGCAGCTCGCCCTCGAGCGCCTGGACAAGCAGGTGGCCCGCCGCCGGCATGTCGAGGCCGGAGACACCTGTCGTCGTGCGGCCGCTCGCGGCGACGGCGCGATCGTGCCAGGTCGCCAGTCGCTCGATCTCGGCCGCCAGCGTATCGACGGACGTGGGCGCGAGATTGATCGGGCAGGCCCAGCCGGTGAAATCGGCCTCCTCCGCCACGTCCTCGGGATAGTCCGCAATCAGCGGGCCGTCGGTACGCTCCAGCAGCGCCGCTGCGGCGCGCAGCACGCGGCGCTGGAAATCAGCGTCGTCGGGGATGCCGAGCGGACGGCCGAGCTCGAAGGTCACCCAGAGCGCACGCGGTGGGCGGATGGTCTCGGTGTGCTCACGCACCAGGCTGATGCCGGCGGTCGGGATGCCCTGGCGCTCGAGGAAGTGGCCCAGCGCGCCCACGGCGCGCGTGCAGGCGGGTCAAACAGGAACGAGGAGCGCCGCGTCGACACCGTCCTGCTTCAGGAGGCCGGCCAGGTGCTGGGCATGCGGCTCGGCCGCTGCGGGCGGGAAGGCGCCCATGAAGGAATAGTGGACCGAGGCCATCGAGCCCACGACACCCTCGGCCACAAGCTCGCGCAGCCGGTCGATCGGGAACACGACGTTATGGTCCTGCTGGAAGCCGGTGCGGTCGAAGTTCACCGAGATGTGGCTCATGACGAGGTCGCGCGCCGGCGTCTCGGCCGGGATCACACGATAGCTGCCGTCGCCCGGCCGGAACGCCCGGTCTCCGCGCTTGTGGAGTCCGGCCGTCGAGATCAGCACGATCCTCCGCTCCCGCAGCGGCTTGCCGGCAAGGGCCGGCGTGTCCTCGTAGGTCGGGCATTCGATGCGCCTGAGGTGACTGGCTTCGACTTCGGGCATATCGCTCAGACGCTTGACCATCGTTTCGCTTTCCTCTGGCTCCGGTTTACTCGGTCGCTTCGTGGATCACCACGCCCGCCAGCAGGTCGGCCGGAGCCTCCCATGGCCGTTCGGCGAGCACTTTACGCGCATGATCGTGGCCGGCTTTCCAGCGGCTTTCGATGCCTGAGGGCGTGAAGTCGATGTCCTTGGTGTGATCCTCGCCATCGAGCCGGGGCGACAACAGACGCACGAGATGCATGAGCGAGCCGCAACCATATTCGGCCATGTCCTGCACCATGGGATCGGCGCGCATCTCGGGCGGCAGACGGTTGGCAAGCTCGCGCACGACATGGCGCAGGCGATGGATCTGGGCCTGGCGGGCGACGTGGCTCTTGCCGCGGCTGGCGAACTGGATGTCCTTGTGGCGCGCCATGACCTGCTGGATGGTCGTCGGAT
>Ga0207952_1000588_pt1 | contig 25264 bp, 17 predicted proteins | sample SubbioR12Aug_8Ca_FD_184831 | JGI IMG/M metagenome (GOLD analysis project Ga0207952, IMG submission 184831) | Serpentinite rock and fluid subsurface biosphere microbial communities from McLaughlin Reserve, California, USA - CR12Aug_8Ca (SPAdes) | ecosystem: Environmental > Terrestrial > Deep...
GTGGTACCCTGTGGCTGTGGTGAAATCTGGCGATGAGCTAGAGGCGGAGAGGTGTTAGTTGGATCAGGTATAGACATATTGGCAAAAGCGCGCTCTGGGAATAAGGGTAGTTGCTCAATGGGTAATGCAACAGAACTTCGGCCTGGAAGTTCCGAGATTGGTTCGAAAAGAGTGGTACCCTGTGGCTGTGGTGAAATCTGGCGATGAGCTAGAGGCGGAGAGGTGTTAGTTGGATCAGGTATAGACATATTGGCAAAAGCGCGCTCTGGGAATAAGGGTAGTTGCCCGGTGGGTGATGCGACAGAACTTCGGTCTGAAAGTTCCGAGATTGGTTCGAAAGGAGTGGTACCCTGTGGCTGTGGTGAAATCTGGCGATGAGCTAGAGGCGGAGAGGTGTTAGTCAGATCAGGTGTAGACATACAGTTACTATAAACCTAAAAATCTTTTATTAAATTGCGTCCTCGTTGATGTGATTATATAGAATTGTTTATTTTATCTACACGAAAAAACATATTTCATATTGTTATTTTTTCAATTCACCGTATTTATAGAACCAGATGTTATTTGTTTTTATAAAATAACTTTTTTCTGTAAATGAAATATTTTTTTTACCGTGTCTGAGATGGGCGGTGAAGGTGACGTAAGCGTCTTGTGCCCCATCAATAAATTCTATAATAGTTAACCCTTCATAGAGCATATTTTTGGTGTTTTGGAGGATCTCTTGCTTCCAATAAGAATGATTGGAGGAATAGGTTGGATGGTCTGGGTGGGTTGTTTGTATAATATAATCAGCTAGATGGAGTGCATAGGCTGAATAACGCGATCTCATAAGGATTAACGCGTTTTCAGGGGCGATTCCATCATGGTATCGTTGACAACAATCTCTATAAGGTTTGTTGCTATGGCAAGGGCATGGAAGAGTATTTTTCATTGGCTACTTGCCATAATTATCAGATCATACCATCGAACTGTGTTCGATGGTATCGGTGTTGCCTATTTGCTCAGTATTTGTACAAGCTGAAAATGGTTGCCGTCAGCATCAACCGCCATTTGTAGTTTAGCGTGACCTGGAATCTCTTGAACAGAACCTATACATGTAGCCCCTTTTGTAGTTAGCTCAGTAGTTGCTTTTTCTATATTTTCAACAGTGAATGTCACTACGGCATTTTGACCTGCTTTAAAATGGCCTTCATCTGGAAGTTGTGCGATACCTAGTCTAGCTCCGCCATCATGGCCTTGTAGTTCTGCCCAGCCAAATTGTTCGTGAGTTTCCATCAATTTCATCCCAAGGACTTCTGTGTAAAATTTAATGGCCTGCTTTAAGTTTTTCACTGCAATCCAGGCGAGAGACATTGTTTTAGTACGCATTGTTTCCTCGTATTTGAGTTTAATCTGAAAAGAATTTCTTAGGTTTGATCATGGTTGAGGTGACTCTTGATCTAGTGAGGGATGTTCAGCTGAATCTTGTAGATCATCTACGGTAGCACTAGATAAAGATTTGTTGGAAGATTCAGCACTTGAGCTTTCCTGCGTTGTAGAAACTTCGGTCGAATTTATGGGTAGGGCCGGTGTTTCTGGGGTATTCAATATGCTAGCTTGTATTGATGAGCGCTCTTTGATTGCCTCGGTTAGTACGAGCAATTGCCAATAAGTGCCAGGTTGGGTGTATTGATGAAGTACTGTGTTTTGAAAATGCTCCCAAGCATTTTCATCTCCTGTTAGTGCAGAGTTTTTAAGTTCGATTAAATGAGATCGTTTTTCCGTATCAGAAATCTCAGCATATAGGTCTTCGATAAGACAAAGAGAGGAGAATGTTTTTTTAAAGGCTGTCAAAAATTGCGAAAATTGTTTCTTAGAGGCGCTCATAGTCAAGATGTAAGCGGTCTTGTCTCTTACTAGAATGAGTTGAAGCATGCGTATGGGTCCTGCAGGAGTGGAAGAATCCATCTGCGTGAGTGCAGCGGCCCCTCCCTTAGTAGGAAACATTCCAAGATAGATCCAATCATTATGACGATTTGAGGTATGAATGCGTTTAACAGCCTCTATATACTCATCGAGAGTGCAGTCGATTTCTTCTTCTGCGAGGTTTAAAGTAGCTCTGGGTCTAGAATTAGCAGGATCTAAAAATCCGATTTTCACCATAGAGGGAAAAGATTGTGGATCAGCTGGGACCCATCCATTGGGTGGGCAAAAAAAACAATATGGAGATCCTTCAAGAAAACAGGAGAAGAGAAGCGTTAGAAGAACAAATAAACGGTGCATCTATATCACTAGTGGCAGTGAGTGGAAGAAGAGGAACCAGTGTCTTGTTTGATAAGAATAGCGACCAGAGCTATGACAATTCCAAGACCAGCTCCCCAAGCGAGCATCGAAGAAGCTACAGAGCTAAATGCGCCATCTTCAGCTCCTTTGCCTCGCCGCCATAATTTATCTGTAGCTTCCGAAAGTTGATCTAAATCATCCGCAAAAACAGCTCTTGCTGGAGAAAGGATCATTGAAATGGCTAAGATAGGGATGAACAGAGTTTTCATGATAACATCATTTTATAGTTGGGTTATCGCATACAAGTGGATTTCCTGCAATCTTCTGTTTAAACAATATGACCTAGAGACAATCTCTGGACGAACGTTTCGATGAGTTTTTGGATTGTTGCTAACGGTATATCTATGGAAAGAAAGACGCTCCTTTGGATCCGAGCTCATAGTTCAGGCCACCTGTTTGAGGTGTCACCGAACTTTAGATTTTAAAAGAGTAGGGTTCAAGATTAAGCCATTATTCTCGACTTTGTCCAATTTTATGATCAACGAGCGACAGCGAGTTGATCATAAAATTGGACAAAGTCGAGCATTTTGTAATCTTTTAGTTCGTCTGCTTTTTTTGGCAGTCTTTCATATACAGTCCCGTTCGAGGTCTAAATCGAATCAAAAAGATTCGATTTTTTCTAGAGGACGAAGTTATGAAGAGACGTCTTGAACTATTCTTGAAACTTTGAGACCAATTTTTCCTGGAGAGAATTTTCAGTTGTGGTCTAGCAAAGATTCCGCTAGACTTCGGTTGGTTAAATCATTCCGGCGTTCAACTATTATGAAACCAACAGAAACAGGTAAAGACAAGGTCAAAAAAATCTGTGAAGTGCTTCGCAGAGAAACTCTGGAGCCTGCTGAACAGGAAGCCTACGAACTTTTGCGTCGAGCAAGAGAAGAGGCTGAGTCCATTCTTTCTGGAGCACGTACAGAGGCTGAAGAGTTGAGGGCTGAGGCTAGGCAGGAAATTAAGAAAAAAAAGGCTGTTTTTGATGCTTCTCTCAAGCAGGCCTGTCAGCAAACTGTTGAAGCATTACGACAGACAATTATAGAGAAACTCTTTAATCCTGAACTTTCCAAAATGCTTATAGAACCTCTCCAAGAGAAGAAGGTTATTGCTCGGTTGATCGAGGCATTGGTAACCGCGCTTGATAAGGAAGGGGTAGATGGAGATATGACTGCCTACGTCGCTTCGGCTGTGCCTGCTAGGGAAATTAACGATTTGCTTGTTCCCAAGGTTCTTCAAAAGCTTAGAGAAAAAGGAGTTTTGGTTGGAACCTTTACTGCAGGCGTTGAAATCAAGCTTGATAAGGAAAATATCACTCTAGATTTGACAGAGAATGCTCTAAAGGAGCTTGTTTCTTCGTACTCTCGCAAGGATTTTCGTGAGATGTTATTTGGGGTAACTTCTTGATTTCAATCTCAAGGGTGTATGGTTAGATATTTTTTTTTAGGAGCCTCTTTAGCTCCCTTGACGATCGGAGCTAAGTCTGCTGTTTCATTTGAAGATTTTATTCAACGTTTGGAGATCAATCTAAAAAAGAGCGATTTTGGAAAAGTAATTGCAGGTCGACGTCTTATTGATATCATGAATATCCGAGCCTTGTTAAGTGGCCAAAGGCTTGATGTTCGAGGGAATTATTCGGAAAAGGAATTAGACGAAGCTTTACTGGTCAAGGATGGTTTTCCTCAGTATGTTTTTGATTTCCTAGGTCAATTTGAAACAAATGCTGCTAAATTGAACCATTTTTCTGGTTTGCTTGCTGTATTTTTTAGAGAGGAAACGAAATCTTCTAGGGGGTTTTTGAAGAGGTATTTCATTTTTGAACGAGAAGTTCGCCTTGTCCTGACGGCTATGCGTGCAAAGTCACTTGGGAGAGATTTCACGGAGGTTCTTCAATTTGAAGATTTAAATGATCCCTTTGTAGCGCAAATTCTCGTACAAAAAGATACGGAGAGGTTTGTGCCTCCTGTGGAGTACATGGAGCTCAAAGACTTTTTCATTGCTTGCGGTCCAGATCCTTGGCAGCAACATAAAGTATTTACAGAATGGAAATTCGCCAGGATCCAAGAAATGGGCGAGGAAGAGGAGTTTTCGATTGATTCGATCCTTTCTTACATGGTGTGTCTGCTCCTTGTAGAAGACTGGCTGGCACTTGACGAGCAGCAGGGCAGGGAGGCATTAAGAGCGTGCGCTGATTAGGAGAATTCATGCATAAAAACAAGGCGACAGGAAAAGTCATCAAGGCATTTGGTAACTTGTTGCACGTAAAGTTTGAAGGTAATATCCGGCAAGGCGAAGTTGCCGAAGTGAAAGTCGATGACTTGGCCTTAAGAGCTGAGGTCATTGAGGTGGCTGGAGATATCGTCAAAATTCAGGTGTTCGAAGACACAAGGGGTATTCAGTTGGGTACGCCTGTAGAATTTTGTAATCATTTGATAGAGGCTGAGCTCGGTCCTGGGCTTCTTAGTTCCATTGTTGATGGATTACAAAATCCTCTTGAAAAAGTAGCTGATGCTACTGGACTTTTCTTGACACGGGGAGTTTATATGCCCCCGCTCGATCGTTCTAAACACTGGGATTATCATTCTACTGCCAAAATAGGAGATGTTCTCGAAAGAGGAGATGCTCTTGGCTATGTGATGGAAGGGCGTTTTCATCACAACATTATGATCCCTTTCCTCTTATATGGACAATATACATTGACATGGGTCATCAAACCAGGTTCCTATACAGTGGACACTGTTGTTGCTAAAGCCACGGATGAAAAAGGAGTGGAGCACTCTTTTACAATGGTCCAAAAATGGCCTGTCAAAAATCCTCTTTTCTCCGGTCAAAAGATTAAAGGTACGGCTACGATGGATACCGGTATGCGGATCATCGATACCCAATTTCCACTCATCAAGGGGGGGACGTTTTGTTCTCCTGGACCATTTGGTGCAGGTAAGACGGTATTGCAACACCATCTTTCTAAATATGCAGCCGTGGACATTGTTGTCGTTGTAGCCTGCGGAGAGCGTGCTGGCGAAGTTGTTGAGGTATTACGTACATTTCCACAACTGATCGATCCGCATTCCGGCGAATCTCTTATGACGAGAACGGTAATCATTTGCAATACCTCATCGATGCCAGTGGCTGCTCGTGAGGCATCTATCTATATGGGTTCGGCGATTGCTGAATATTACCGTCAGATGGGTCTCGATGTCCTTCTCCTAGCTGATTCAACCTCGCGTTGGGCACAAGCGATGCGAGAGATGTCTGGTAGATTGGAGGAGATTCCAGGAGAGGAAGCTTTTCCGGCTTATTTAGCCTCTCGTATTGCAGCATTTTACGAACGTTCTGGAGCTATTCTCCTCAAGGATGGGCGTTTTGGGTCTCTAACTATTGGTGGTAGTGTATCACCTGCAGGTGGTAATTTTGAAGAGCCTGTAACACAAGCAACGCTCTCTGTTGTGGGGGCCTTTCTTGGACTGTCAAGAATGCGCTCAGATGCTAGACGTTACCCAGCCATCGATCCATTAATCTCTTGGAGTAAGTACGTCGATAAAGTAGGTGAACAAATGGAGACGCATTTAGAGGGATGGGCTTCTATGGTTCACCGGGCTCTTAAAATTCTTAGAGAAGGTGATGATATTGGTAAGCGAATGGAAGTTGTTGGCGAAGAGGGAGTTGCTCTAGACGACATGATCGACTATCTCAAAGCAGAGCTATATGAGTTCTGTTATTTGCAACAAAATGCGTTTGACAAGGAAGATGCTTATTGTCCTGTTAAACGGCAGGTACCGCTCTTCAAACTGGTGAATAGTATTTTTGATGCAGAATTCGATTTTCCATCGCACGACCGCGCTCGTGACTTTTTCAATGAGGTGCAGAGTGAAATCAAGAACATGAATTTCTTGCCCTTTGAATCACAGCAGTATCACAACGCTTTTCGCAGGATTGAGGAAACGGTTGAAAGGATGCAGATTAAAGAAGAGCTAGCTGGAAGGAAATAGGCTGTTTTCATGAAAAAGGTATATGACAGAATTATTGATATGCGGGGCAATCTACTGACTGTCCTTGCTAAGGGAGTGAGTTTAGGTGAGCTTGCCCGCATCCACAAACAGGATGGCAGATCTACTTACGCTTCTGTACTCAGTATCGAAGGAGAGAAGGTTACCTTGCAGTGTTTTGAAAATACACGCGGACTTGCCACTAATGATAGAGTGGGTTTTCTGGGTAGGGAAATGACTGTTTCTTGCAGCAATGCTCTTCTTGGTAGAAGGCTTAATGGAGGTGCTGAGCCGATTGATGGAGGTCCTGCTATTATAGGCGAGGATACTCCTATTGGTTCCCCATCGTTTAATCCCGTGCGTAGAGTCATTCCTCGGGATTTAGTGCGTACAAATATTCCGATGATCGACGTGTTTAACTGCCTTGTCAAATCCCAAAAAATTCCTATTTTTTCGATTGCAGGCGAGCCTTATAACCAACTTATGATGCGCATCGCTAATCAAACGAATGCGGATGTTGTCGTGATTGGTGGCATGGGGTTACGGTTCGATGATTACCAAGCTTTTATTGATAATGCGGAGCAGTCTGGATCTCTTGAAAAAACAGTAATGTTTATTCATAAAGCAACAGATCCAGCAGTGGAGTGTTTGCTTGTGCCAGATATGGCGTTAGCATGTGCAGAAAAGTTTGCTGTGCAAGATAAAGATGTTCTTGTACTCCTCACTGATATGACGGCATTTGCGGATGCGATTAAGGAAATTGCAATCACCATGGACCAGGTACCTTCCAATCGTGGATATCCAGGCTCTTTGTATTCTGACCTTGCTGCGCGTTATGAGAAGGCTGTTGATATCGATGGAAGTGGTTCGATTACGATCATTGCAGTGACCACAATGCCCGGTGGAGATGTAACACATCCAATTCCAGATAATACAGGCTATATTACAGAAGGGCAGTTCTATCTGCATGGGGGAAGAATCGATCCTTTTGGTTCTCTTTCTCGTCTCAAGCAGCAGGTGATTGGTAAAGTTACAAGGGAAGATCATGGGGATATTGCCAATGCTCAAATTCGTCTTTATGCGGCATCAAAGAAAGCGAGTGAACGGCAAGGTATGGGGTTTAAATTGTCGAGATGGGATGAAAAGCTTCTCGCCTTTTCAGAGCTTTTTGAACACCGCATGATGAATCTTGAGGTGAATTATACCTTGGAAGAGGCTCTTGATCTTGGATGGGCAATGCTTGCAGAATGTTTTGAGATGAATGAAGTAGGTATCAAGCAATCTTTAGTAGAGAAATATTGGCCTAAAAACAGACGTGGATAAAATTCGGTTCATAATCGAGTGACAATGCCAGGCGGATAAAATGGCTTCGTCAGTTCGCAGACGTAGGTGGTTATCAGGTGCTACATGATTTTGAACATGCCTAAAAACAGGAAAACAGTACGACAGTGGCTGAGCTCAAGTTAACGAAAACAGAGTTACGCATACAGCAACTGAAATTAACTCAGTTGCGGAAGTATCTTCCAACATTACAGTTGAAAAAAGCATTGCTGCAGCTTGAGGTAAACGAAGCGAATGAAGAGATTCTACGGAAGGAAAAAGAGCTAGTTTTTGTACGTGAAAGGGTGGAGTGCTTTGCGGCACTTTTTTCTGACCAAGCAGCACATGAATTATTTGCTGCTGTGGCGATTCAGACTGTGCAAAAAAACTATGAAAACATTGCTGGAATAGACATCCCACTTTTTGAGAAAGTGATTTTTACAGAGGCCTTATACTCCCTTTTTGATACGCCAGTATGGTTGGATTCAGCTATAGTGGGTGTGAAAGAATTGATCATAGTGAGGGAACAGTTGTCAGTGTGTAAAGAGAAAAAACGGGTGTTAGAAAAGGAACTACGGGAAGTTTCGATTCGTGTAAATTTATTTGAGAAGATTATGATTCCAAGAGCTCTAGGCAATATCCGAAAAATCAGGATTTTTCTGGGAGACCAGCAATTAGCTTCCGTAGCTCAAGCTAAGGTGGCTAAGCGCAAGATTCTTGAAAGAAAAAAAGGGCTTCTATGATCGTCGATGTCAAAAAATACCTTTTCATTGGCGTGAAAGAAGATATCGAGCATTTTTTCGAGCGTGCACAGCAAAAAGGATTTCTTGAGTTCATACCAGCTAATGGAAAAAAGGCTTTTCAATTTACCCCAGCCATCGACTGCCTAACACAGGCTCTCAGAATCCTTCGTAAGCAGCCTCTAGGTAAAATGGAGGAGAAGCGCGAGGGGCGTGAGGATGCTTTGAGAATCGCTGAAGAGGTCATTACTCTTAAGGCCGAGGCGGAAACCATAGCTGAACAAATTCGTGTTATTCAGGCAGACATTGTACGTGTAGGGCCTTTAGGGGACTTCCAGTTAGAAGATTTGAGCTTCATTGAAGAACATGGTCACCGTACAATTCGTTTTTTTTGCATGAAGAGCGCTAAGCGCGATGAAATGAAAGATCACGATGAATTACTCTATCTAGGAACAGAGTATGACTTAGACTACTACATGAGTCTTTCCAAATCGCCTATTCGTTCGCCTCTTATGATGGAAATGAAGATCGATCTTCCAGTTGGGGCACTAAGAGAAAAATTGCGAGCACTGGAGAAACATTTACATAAGACAGAATCACAACTTAAGAAACTTGTGAAAGAGATGAATTTTCTTCATGAGGTGCTTATTGAGGAGTTGAATGGGTATCACTTAGCCGTTGCAAAGAATGGGGTGGCATATCCCAGTGAGAATAGTCTTTTTGTCATTGAAGCTTGGGTGCCAAAAAATAAGGTCCATTCTCTATTTGCTATGTTGCAAGGGATGGCTGTGCATGCGGAGGCTATTGTCACAGAGAAGAGCGATCGTGTACCTACTTATATGGAGAATAAGGGTCTAGGTAAGGTAGGGGAAGATCTCGTCCACATTTATGATACACCAGCCACTGATGACAAAGACCCCTCACGATGGGTTTTATGGTCATTCTGCTTGTTTTTTGCAATGATCATAGCAGATGCTGGATATGGATTGTTATTTTTGGCTTTAGCGATTTTTGTGAAAATAAAGGTGCCACATCTCAAAGGCTCTGGACAACGGTTTATTAAGTTACTGGGGCTCCTTTCTATAAGTTGTATTATCTGGGGGGCATTAACAACGTCTTACTTTGGCATCAGTATTTTGCCAAGTAATATACTAAGCCGTATTTCTATGGTGAGTTACCTTGCTGAGAAAAAAGCAGATTACCATCTTTCCAGACAGGACAAGGTATACAAGGATTTTATACACGATTATCCCGAGTTAGCTACAGCTAAGACAGGTCAGGAAATTTTACAAACTCCTGTTCATGGTAAAAAGAAAGGGGACACGTATCCTATTCTCGAGGATTTTAGCAGTAGTATTTTGCTTGAATTATCCCTTTTAATAGGTGTATTGCATATTGGTTTATCCCTAATACGATATCTAGGCAGAAATTGGGCTGGACTAGGTTGGGTCATTTTTATGGCAGGGGGGTATTTCTATTTTCCCAGTATTGTGCAAGCTACTTCTTTATTGAACTTCATGGGATGGATCAGTCCTACTATGGCGACAGATATAGGGATACAGATGATCTATATCGGCATAGCTTTAGCTAGTACCTTAGCCATTGTGCAAAAGCGTTTTAAGGGATTAACAGAAGTGATGAATGTCATTGCTGTTTTTGCAGATGTGCTGTCTTACTTACGTTTATATGCTTTATCTCTTGCAGCAACCATCATGGCAGATACCTTCAATGAAATTGGAGTGGAAATAGGTTTGGCTCTAGGCGTGGTAGTGATTCTCGCTGGGCATAGCGTTAATTTATTGCTCGGAACTATGGGTGGGGTCATTCATGGTCTTCGTCTGAATTTTATTGAATGGTATCATTATTCCTTTGAAGGGGGGGGGAGACTCTTTGCCCCATTACAGAAACTCAAGAGGTAGTTATAAACTCAAGATTTGTCGCTTTTCGGAGGATTTTTGGTCAATTTTCGATTCTTTTTTGGGGGATAATATACGAATGTTGATATCATCCCCCAAAAAAGAATCGAAAATTGACCAAAAATCCTCCGAAAAGCGACAAATCTTGAGTTTATAACTACCTCTTAAATCAAAATAACAGGAGAACCTAGGTATGGATTATAGCATGATCGGCCCGGCGATTGTTCTAGGGCTGGGATGCATCGGCAGTTCCATCGGATGCGGTATTGCAGGGATGGCATCTCATGCGGTGATGAGTAGAGTTGAAGAAAACCATGGCAAATTTATCGGGATGTCAGCTGTAGCCTCTTCTCAGTCTATTTATGCATTCGTTTTGATGCTTTTGATGAAGAATAGCATTCAGGCTGGATCGCTTACGGCTCTAGCTGGTATTGGAATTGGTTTTTTTGTAGGTCTTGCTCTAATGTGTTCTTCTATTTATCAAGGAATGTGCGCGGCTACGGGTATTCAGGCTGCGGCAAAACAACCGGCGATCATAGGAAAGTGTTTTGCTGCTCTTGGAATTGTGGAATCCTTTTCTCTATTTGCGTTTGTCTTTGCTCTACTTTTGATTTAGACACTGTACGGCAGTTATCTAGTCTGTGCTATTATAGTGCCATCCAAGACGGGAGAGTAAAAATCTGGCAACGAGAAGAGGATGGCTGATGAGGAGTTTAAAGAAAACCCAGTAGTTTACACCTTCTACGTCTTTGTGCAGTACAGAAGGGCTTTGTTGCCGGGCGTCGGCGATCCAGTAAGCGTAAGGGGGAGGCATTGCAGTGGGGAGTTGGTGGATAGGAAAAAAACGAATGTCGCGTGATTCGCTCCCCTTTATCGCAGTGCCAGATTCAATTGTACATTCAAAAAAGTGTGTACGGCGGGCCAATTTATTACGTGGTTCATAGAGAGCAACTTTGCGAAGGATCTTCACCCGAAACCCACTTTCTTCAAAGAGTTCACGGCAAACTGCTAGTTCGGGAGTTTCTCCTGGATCAATACCCCCACCTGGAAGGACCCAAACGGGAACATCGCGACGCTTAATAAGAAGCACCTCTGTGTTTGTAGAATTAAAGACAATGCCGGCGACAGATTCTTGCATGATGCTCATTGTAGGTAAAATGACATGAAATTCTCCACCGTTCTTCTCTTAAAGTCAACATGTCGACAAGGTGTTAGAAGCTGTACTAAAACCTGGTTCAGTCGATTTTGCGGTTCTTTTGAGTCGATTTTCGATCCAAAGGATTGGGGGGCAATATCGACAAAGGTATATAGCCCCCCAATTTTGGAGTCGAAAAGCGGCCAAAATAATCCACAAAAGCGACGAACCCAGGTTTTAGTACAGCTTCTTATAGCTTGCGCCTGCTTGAGTGCATTTTTTCTTTCTGGTTGTCGACGTTACTATGTAGAGGTATATCAGCAACGTGTTGATGCTAGCTATCTTGCGAGCAATGCTGTCAATACACCTGATCCGAGAAGTAGTCATCCACCATTGGGTCAGTTATTTGTTGTAGAATGGCAAGTTCCTCTCGAGTTGCTTCCCAAAAATCCCTTTATTGAATTCGATGCAAATTTTTTGGATTATAGTGAAAGGCGATATGTTTTTGCGATCAATCAACGCAAAGGGTTTAAAACGTTTTTTGTGGTTGATCATGAGTTTATAGAAACTGGTGGTATATTTACCTATCGGGCAAAAATTAAAACGGAAGATGGAGAAGTATTTCGAGAGTGGAGGCATCAGCTATGGGTCAATCTTATTACGATTGACAACTCAGAGCAGCAGCCTCCTCAATCAAATGTTTCGTCGAAGCCCAATCCAAGCAAGGATCTGTAACTGAAACGCCATAGAGCAACGTGTTTTTATCTGCATTGAGTAATTGTTTACCAGGTTCGAGAAAACTTTCGAGTAATATTCCAAAAATCTTTTCCTTTTTTTCTTTGGGATAGTCGAGAACAGAGCGAAATACCTCGATCTGCTTATCTGCCTGCTTCCCGGAATTTCCATGAGAGCAATCCACCATAAGTCGTTCGGGAAGTCCATGGAATCGAAGATCAGAAAGAGCCTCATGGATAGAGGCTAGATCATAATTAATCGAAGCATTCGATCCACGCAATACAAGGTAGCTATCACTATTGCCAGTAGTGATTTCACGGCAGACTTTACCTTCGTCATTAATCGTCATTCTTGAGAATGCCTCTTTTGCAGTCAGGATTCCATGGATTGCAGGTTGCCAATTGCCGTCGAGATTATTTTTAAAACCACAGGGAAGAGGAAGGCTTGAAACTAGCTGGCGATGTAAGGGCGAGGAAGCTGTACGAGCCCCGATGATGCCCCAGGTGATGAGATCAGAGAAATAGGGCGCAGCAATAGGATCAAGAAATTCACAAGCAATCGGCAAGTGCATATCTGCAAAATGTTTGAGGAGCCTACGTGTAAGAAAAAGTCCTTTGCTAATATCACCTGATCCATCGAGATCGGGATCGTAGAGCATTCCATTCCAACCATGTACTGTACGAGGTTTTTCAAAGAAAGCGCGCATCACAATAAAACAAGCCTCGGAAACTTCCTCAGAGAGTTTTTTTAGCTTAGCCGCATAATCTAGAACACTTTCTTCGTTGTGGATGGAACAAGGACCAACAATAAGAAGTAGGCGAGGATCCTTTCCAGAGGCTATAGCACGAGCCGTTTTACGGCTATTATGTACGAATGCGTTCTGAATAGGAAACAGTTGTTTAAGAAGAGCGGGCGAAGGTAGTTCGGTCATGGGTTCCTCCTAAGATTTCATATGATATTGTAAAAAGAAAATCTGATCGAGTAACATCTATCACCCAGCCAAAGGATTTTTCCATGTTAGAGACGTTTCGATTTGTAGAGATCCTCAATCTTATCGATCAATGGATGTGGGGCGGAGCCTTACTAGCTCTTATTGTCGGTGTTGGGTTGTGGCTTTCTTTACAGTTACGTTGGATGCAACTTCGCTATCTACCCTACGCTCTGAAATTAGCCTTCACTAGGCAAGATAATGAGGCAGAGGGAGATATTAGTCAGTTTCAGGCTCTAATGACAGCCCTTGCGGCGACCATTGGTATCGGTAGTATTGCAGGTGTCGCCACAGCGATTGTTTCTGGGGGATTTGGTGCCATTTTTTGGATGTGGGTCATTGCTTTGATTGGAATGGCAACAAAATATGCCGAAGCGATTCTAGCTGTGAAATATCGTGAGGTGGATAAACAGGGTCACATGTGCGGTGGTCCAATGTATTACATTGCTAAAGGGCTTGGTTGGAAGGGATTAGCTGGATTGTTCGCCTGCTTCGGTGCTTTATCAGCCTTTGCTGGAGGCAATATGACTCAAGCAAATTCCATTGCTGCGGCGATGCAAGAGTTGGTTGGGTTACCCCCCGTATGGACGGGAATTAGCCTGATGATCATTACAGCGATTGTGCTTTTAGGAGGCATTCGCAGTATCGGTAGATTGAGTTCTTGGCTTGTGCCTATCATGGCTTTACTTTACGCATGCGGCGGGTTAATTATCATCACCCTATGTTGGCGGGAAGTGCCACACTGTATAGCCGTGATTTTTAAATCAGCCTTTACTGGCCAGGCTGCTGTAGGAGGGTTTTTAGGAGCCTCTGTGATGTCGGCTGTACAATTGGGAGTTGCTCGTGGCATTTCTTCAAATGAGGCAGGTCTTGGTAGCGCTCCTATCGCAGCGGCAGCTGCAAAAACCGATGTACCTGGAAGACAAGCCTTGATCTCTATGAGCGGGGTGTTTCTTTCTAGTTTTATCATTTGTACCATCACTGCTCTTACAGTGGCTGTTACAGGGGTTTTAGGTAGCACAAGTGCTGACGGGTCTTTACTCAATGGAGCACCTCTTGTCATGCACGCTTTTGCCCTTATACCAGGGGGAGATATCATTGTTGCCATTGGGTTAATCCTTTTCGGATATACCACGATTGTTGGATGGGCCTATTATGGTGAAAAATGCATAGAGTATTTAGGAGGAGACAAGATGATCAGGCTATATAGAATAGGTTTTTGTCTTGTCGTATGGGTAGGTGCCGTGATGAGTTTTGATATTGTTTGGCCTTTAGTGGATATCATGAATGGTCTTATGGCAATTCCCAATCTAATTGGTGTTTTAGCATTGTCCGGTGTGGTGTTTTCTGAATCAAAAAAATTCTTTGCACTGGTAGATCAAGAACAAATAGCTGCTAAGTCCTCTTATCCACCCACTCCCAGCTGACGCATCGGTTTTTGCATCCACTCCGTTGTTTTTTCGCGAATGAACCGCAATTCCTCAACCTGCTGTTGCGCAGAGATCGCTTTAATTGCAACAAGCTTTCTCTGTTCGCTTAAACCCATGTTCTGCCCAATTTCGTAGATCTCATCGTCTGCGCGTTCTACAATGAGATCGAACTCTTCTGCATACCTTTGCTTGATCTTCTCTCCCCATAGTTTGGCGATGGTGATATCGACAGGCTCCAAAACTCCTTCTTCCACTACCATGAGTTGTAAAGGAGCGAGAATGTCCATGATTTGCTCTAAAGAGCCTGTCTGACTAAGAACCAGTCCTTGCAACTCCTCCAGATCTTCACTGTCAATCCCTGCCATATGAGCGTAGAGCATGCCTTGCGTAGAAATTGAAAGTTGTAAAGCCTCTCTTAACTGCACTTGGCAGAACAGTTTACTTTCAATAGCGTCTCCAAGACGTTTCCTTCTGATGATGGGTTCAACATGTTTGTCTAAAAGCTCCAATCGTTTAGCGCCAACCAGCAAGGTTTTTGCTTTATCGAGAAAAGGATCCCACTCTTCTTCTGGCATGTCTTTTTTGTCTCCAAGACAGCAATACAAATTCCAATAGAGTTCGATCATATTCCAACAAATCGTTACACGGTCTCCACAGCTCGAAAGGGCATCACCTATGATGAATAGAAGTTTATCTCTAAAAGTTTGATTCGTCACAGCTCCATGCAACATTTGCACGACACGTAGAATAGTTTTTGGGCGTGTTTGTAATGTGAGATAATCTTGAATGCTTTGCAACCTTCGTAGAAAGTTCATCAAGTTAGTGCATTCAGCATCAGAGAGCCTGTTTTCTACTTCCTCAGATTGATCAAATAACGACTGATATATGGTGCTTGTTTCCACTCCTTCCGTAGAGAGGAGCGCTTCAGGAAAGGCACTACGAATAGAGTCTCCTACTGGAAATGTTTGGTTAAATTGCATTAACCAGTAAGTGATTTCTTCCTGTAAAGTCTTTGGAGCAGCTTGGGCTGCTATTCTAACTGGCTCATAAATGGAGAACTCAAACCTAGGTCCTAGGGCAGGATTGAGCGCTTGCTGTCTTGCGATTTCCTGTTGAAAGGCCTGAATGATTGTTGGGGTAAGACGGTTGTTATCTGCGCGAATATAGGCACTTCTTGGTAATTGTGCCAAGGCAGCTGGTAAACTCTGGAGCAAATTGTATCCGACATTGAGTCTGGTGAGTTGAGTACATTGTCTGATCTCTTCTGGTAAATTTCGGAGGTAATTGCCACAAACGACAAGGTTAGTGAGTTGAGTACATTGTCCGATCTCTGTCGGTAAGTTCTGAAGACGATTAGCGTTGGCATAAAGCTCTGTAAGCTGGGTGAACTGCCCGATCCACACAGGTAAGCTTTGGAGTCGATTGCCACTGACATTGAGGTGGGTGAGTTGAATACATTGTCGGATCCCTTCTGGTAAACTTTGGAGGCTAGTAGTACTAGCATCGAGGTGAGTGAGCTGTGTGGGTAATCTGATCTCTGCCGGTAAGCTCTCGAGTTGATTACCAGCGATATTAAGCCATGTAAGTTGAGTTAGTTTCACGATCCACGCGGGTAGGCTTTGGAGTCGATTGCCACTGACATTGAGGTGGGTAAGCTGTGTGAGTAATCTGATCTCCTCGGGTAAGCTTTGGAGTTGATTGCCACTGACATCGAGGTGGGTAAGCTGCGTGAGTAATCTGATCTCCTCGGGTAAGTTTTGGAGTCGATTGTCACTAGTATCGAGGTGGGTGAGCTGTGTGAGCTGACCAATGCCCCTTGGGAGAGAAGTCAATTGTAATCTTGCTAGATCTAACCCCGTCCTCTTTTCCCTATAACATTTACGAATCTTTTCCGCAGCATGAACTCTTTTTCTGTATTCTGGAGAACCCCGTTTTTCATTGCACCAATGAGTCAGATCAGTCTCAAAAGCTATAGCTTTTTCGCGTTGTTGTATGAGAGTTTCAAGAGATATTTCTGAGCTTGTAGGTTCTATTCTTTCTAATAGAGCTCTTGATCTTGCTTCCAGAATGGTTTGTTCTTGTTCTAGAGCTACTTTATGTTTTTTGAGGTTTTCATGGGCCTCTAAACACCCCTTTCCACTTTTATACGCCTGCCAGGTTCTATGTAGAAGCCCATTCTTATCTTGATAGCCACTGCCACAAAGAGCTTGTAATTCGGTTTTGATCTCATAGATTCTTTGACGTGGCTGGAGGATTTTTATCGCTTGTCTAACACTGTCCAACTCTTTTGTGAGGTGCTTGGCTTCAGCTCGTAGTTTATCAAAGCGTTCTTGTTGCGAGGGATCTTTTTTTGCTTTTTTGAATGCCTGATCTAGAAGAGAGTTCGGATCTTGGTAGTATTTTCCCTGGAGTTCTACAAGACGTGTTTTGATTTCTACTTTAATTTGATGTAGTTGCTCATCGTTCTTGGCGTGGTTTTGAAGATGCTCGGGATTTGTGAGCTCTTCCTGAAGCCGACTTTTTAAGGATTGGATTTTTTGATCGATAGGATGCGTATTTAAGGATTGAATAGGAGCAGAAGGCGTTGTATCTGTTACTGGTTTGGTCATAACTTTTCTATAGTGATGTTATTATTGAGAATAATTGTAACAAATCGCAAATTAATAACAATAGTTAATTTTTTAATAACCATAGTTTTTTTATATTAAATTGCAGGCGAGACTAAAGAATTAAAACGTCTAGATATGGAAGTGGTTGCGTTGAGTACATATAGTAGAGACCCCTACATAACTCAGTACCTTCGTTAAAAATGCTCGTTTTGCGATCTTTCGTTTTTTACTCGCCCCCTATGAGATGTCTCGCATATATGGGCTCGCTCAAATCCGAAATCTCGCTAAAACGAATCATTTTTTCCAAAGGTACTGAGTTATGCAGGAGTCTCTAGTATATACTTTAGAAGACGAAAAATTATTTTATTTAACTAGTTAACGCATCTCATAGCACATAAATAATTGATTAGTAATGTGATGTGAACTATTTCTCAACGGGATTTTTGATTAAAATTGTTTTTTGTCATACGTACAGCTTTGATTTATAACATAATACTTATGTAATTGATTTCCAATGAGATATTATCATGTTTCATAGGGCTTTTTATTCAATTTATTTTAATCTAGCGGTTGTTTTGGTTAGAGGGTTGCTCGCAGAGCTAGGGTCTAGATTCTTGCAATAGGATATTAAGTATTCAATCTGTTTATTATTAAAATCTTAAGAGAAGCATAATACAATTTTAGATAAAATAAAACTTTTATATTTTATTTGCTTGTAATTCAATTTTTTAGTACAATTATTTTATATTTTATTTAGTACAATTATTTTATATTTTATTTAGTACAATTATTTTATATTTTATTTAAGCGTTAAAAAAATCATGAAAATAGAACCTTCTCAAGGAACAGCAGAGATTGTTTCTTCTGTAATTGAGGAATTACCGGTAAATTCACCGCATTCTTTGCTCCCAGCATCTTCCATAGACCCTTTGCGCACTTGCCAAGTTGCGCTAACAATAGCAAATACTGCGAGGAAGACTTTAGTCAAACCCTCTATGATAGCACTACCATGCAACTTCAGTATGCTAGAAGAGTTTGATACTAGAGGAGATGTTGAAGTTCAGCCGTCCAGGCAAAGAGTCAGCAGGTGGTTGCTAGCGTCATCAGGGCATAAAGTTATTGGTTTGGCTAATAGAGGAAACAATTGCTGGGCAAATTCGATTTTGCAGGTGCTTTTTCGGGCGGCTCCTCTATGCCATGCGATCCTTAGTGTGCCAGAATATAAAGACCTTAGAATGCTTGGCAACCAGTACTTTGGTTTGGCACAAGGTGATCCTGATACACACCGTTTTCGTTTAATGTTGCACCGTCTACATATCGGTGGGCAAATCTCTGCAGAACCTGTACAACAGGATGCTTCTGAAGCACTGAATTTGATGCTCGCTCGGGTCTCGGTAGAAACAGGCGAGCAGTTTTTCCCACGTTGCATAGAGATTAAACAATATAGAGCAACAGGTAGAACCCGGCCCATATCTATTGAGGCTACTGGGTCATACTCCAAGCTAAATGCGAATGCATGCCTAGTGAAAAGAACCCCCGCTAGTCCACAAGTTTTTCTGGATATTCAAAGGGTCGTGGATCCTAGAGATCCGTTAGGAAGAGTTTCTATAGAAGTAACAGATTTTGATCAGATGCTAGCTAGGGCATTCTATCTTACCGATACAGCTAATGATGAGGCGTGTTGGTTTCTCGGTGATGATCCAGGTGTAGTTTATGAGCACTTACCAGTCTGTTCGCAAACAAGATTCCTTGAAAAACCTTCGCATCTTGTCCTGACTATTCGACGCTTTCATTACGATGCAAATTCTAAGACAACTAGCAAAGATTCGACAGCTGTACAGGTACCACGTGTACTCCAATTGCCAGAATCATCGCTTCCACATGCACTAGATCGACGCCTTGTTCTAAGGGCTTTTGTTGTTCATATAGACAATCATTATATAGCCTACGTGAATCAAGCTGGGATCTGGGTGAAGACTAATGATTCTCTTGTGGAAGAGGTGACTCTGCAAGAGGTTGACCAAGCGCTTTCTTCAAGTTACATCCATTATTTTGAGCAAGGAGATGCTGATGCAGAACCTCCTTTGGTTAGAGTCGATATAGACTCTCAGAAGCAAAGATCTCAGCTTGACCTATTGTTAACACTTTCTGAGAAATTAGAAAAACGGGTAGGTGATCAGAAAGAATGGATAAGGTTATTTTCTCAGCTGAAAAGAGAGTGGCAATATAGAGCAATGTTCTGGGTTTGGAAAGCCCAAGGTCAAATCGATAAACCAGAATTTGGAAGAGATGCGATTATCACATCTCTCCTTTGCTTGCTCGATAAGATAGGTGATGACTCCGGAGCGCAACGTGTCATTGATCACGTCATTGATGAAGTGCTCAAAGCAGATAAAAAAGCACAGGAGTTCAATGTCCCTGTCAGCAAGAGTGTTTTGCTGGGAGAAGATCGGCTTCTTAAACTGTCCACATCATCTCATACAAAACATCCCCTTTATGGGTGTAGAGGGTTGCTGGCTTGTGAGCAGTTAATACACCAGATGGGGCTACCTTTAGATGGGATAAAACGCACAATAGAAATAAAACCAGTACCCAAAGAGCGTATTTTTTCTCAAGTTACAGATATTCAAAAGGAGGCACCGTTATATTTCCAAGATGGGCTTGCTCGACAGGTAAGAAGGGTCATCGATGTAGATGTGATCCAATATCTGAGTAACCCTTGGGCAGTGCTCATAAAAGAGTATTTTGAAGGGCAACAATATGTTAAAGATTCTCGTTTAGATAAGGCTGCGGCAGATTTCTTTAGAAACACAAGATTTACTGTTCTTAACTATAAAATCATAGAACACCCAGATATTCCAGGATGGGTGTTAAAAGGTAATACCTCACAAATCAGTCATATTCGTAACGCTGCTGGAGACACCGGCAACAACCGTTTTGATCATTTAAACCGCCTAAAGATGTCTAGAATTCTTAAAGAAGCTGCACAAGAAGAGGGATTATTAATCGATGTTCCAGAGGTATACATCGTTGATAGCGAGTTATATCCAGAGGACCCAGAACTAAGGTATATTGTTATCCAGCAAAAACTCCCTATTATGAAGCGCGAGGAACTCATCTGGACTTTCGAAGAGATGCCTTATGAAAAGCAAAAGATGTACGCAGAGCATCTTTGCCGTCTGATTGTCAAGACAGGGTATAGTGATGCCCATTTTGGCAACATGACGTTTCTTGATGGAAAATTCTACATCTTTGACGAAGAACCCATGGGCGTGCTACGTGACCAAAGTGACCAATCTCCTAGTTTCAATAAAACTATTGAAGAATGTGCAGCCATTGGATTGCAGCGAGTGATTGACGAAATCGGGAAAGATCTTCTCGTGTTCCGCGTTGTTGCTGCAAAGGCTCTTGTAGAGCTTAAAGAGAAACGCATTGATGAGCCAGAGCATCGCGCAGCTTTTCACTCGTTTATTCGAGTAATGCATGATTCTCAGGCGACGACGGTGGAAAGGGTAGAGCAATTTAACAAATTAAACCCTCAGCTTAAGAAATTTCTAGGAGTGGTCGTTGCAACAGGATTAAATCAACCTAGTGACAATGGCTATGGGGAAAAAAGAATTGCTGAACAACCAGAAATTTTGACATTTTTGTCTAATCGAGCGGGTATCGATGTTTTACGACAGATCGGAGTTCGCTTTGAGATTCAAAGAGGGGTAGAAATTTTGAATGCTCTTAAGGAGCAACTTTTACTAGGAAATCCTTCCGATCAGCAGATAAAGTTGTTATTGAGAGAGTTGAGTACAGTGTTTGATGGAGAAATTCTCTTTGAACCCATTCGGGAAAAGCTGAATTCTCTCGTAGAGTCTGTTATAAGGCGCATGCATGATGCTACGGAAGAGCAACTCTTTAGAGCGATATGTTTCCGATTACTCCAGGCTCGTGTGCCAGGATCTCGTCAGTGCCTCTTAGATGACCTCATTGGCATGTTGCAATTGGTGAAGCAAGATTTTAGCTTAACCACAATGGAGTGGCGACTAACTCGTAATTACGATCCTCGTTTTGGAGCTAGTTCCAACCCTACGCCATCTAGACCTGTTCCCAAAGATTTAGTGCGAATCAGCGGTCACCCCATAGAAGAATCTGCCAAGAAGTTGTCTGTATTGATTGTTGCATATGAATGTGCTGTCTTTGGACTGAAATTTGGAGGGCTGGGAGAAGCTATTTATGGAATGGCAAAAGGACTGGCTGCTAGAGGTCATCATGTGACTCTCCTTCTACCGAAATTCGATAAACTCCCCAGAAGTGTTACCGATAGATTGAAAAAAATAGAAGAGGTTTCTCATCGTTGTTTTGGACAAACAAAAACAGACCAAGTACTAGGATTTGATCAAGAGAGGCTCTCTTTTAGGTATCTTGAGGATACTAGAGAAAATGAAGGTCAAGTTGATCACTATTCTGTCCCCGATTCTAAGCAGATCTACGTGGATGGAGCTCTAGCAAAAGAAAATGTACCGTGGTTTGGGTTGAAACAACGGATGGCGTATTTTGCTAATGCAGCAGCAGCCTATGCAGATATGCACAAAGGAGATACGGACATTATAGCTCCCCAGGATTGGCATGGTGGTGGATTGTTATGGAAAATCGCAGCAGACCACTCTGGAGAGTGGGGCTGTGGTCGAACACCAGCTACTGTATTTGTGATTCACAATAACAACTATCAGGGAGATTACGGCCCAGAGGACGTTGAAATTCTCCGTATGTTTGGAGATTCAAGGTCTGGTAGAAACGTGATGTTGGACGCCATGGCAGTGGCAGATCAGGTTGTAACTGTCTCTCCAGGTTTTGCTGTGGAGATGCAACAAGCTCCTCTGGGTGCTGGCATCGATTCGTCCATGCGACGCTTGGCCTATGATGGCAAATTGACCGGAATTCTTAATGGAAGTAATCCAGATCTTTGGAATCCTGCAGACAATTCAGTACTTAGAGACTGGGTGGATCCTGTAACACAAATATCTGTGCCTCTTAATTATAGCATTGATGATCAAGATATCCTTCTTAAGAAATCTCTGATCAAAGAGCAATTACAAAAGGCTCTAGAAGTCTATTACCCAGAAGCTGTCGAAGAGTTTCAGCTAAACTTAAGAGACCATGATTTAGTTCTCTATGTTGGCAGATATGACTCATCACAAAAAGGATTAGAAAGGTTTAGTGCTATGATGAGAGCCTCTCATGAGAGAGGAGCTGCTTTCGTAACGATGGGAGTAGGAGAGGATAGCCGCGCTACAGAAATTCTCGATGCTCTAGAAGAAGAAGCTAAACACCTAGGGAATGCTTGGATCACTCGTGGAAAAGCGGATGGATTTAGTATCAAAATGCAGCTTGGAGACAAAGAGAAGGGAATTCCAGGTCTTGGACCTTTATTACGCGCTGCAGCTATTTACTGCATTGCTCCTTCAAATTTTGAACCGTGTGGATTGGTGCAATTTGAAGCTTGGCTTTTTGGAACATTAGTCGTAGCCACTGCAACCGGTGGGCTTGCTGATACAATTAATTCTAATCCTGATGACCCGGAATTTAATGGATTTACTTTTGAGAGGTTAGCTTGTTGGAATTCAGTGGAACAAGACGACCTGGCTTATACAACAACGTTAAAGGCAATCGATCATTGGCATCACCTTATAGACGATGATAAATTAACCGTGATGCAGCGCATTATGAAAAGCGCCCGCTTTTCTAGCTGGACCTCAGCACCCAAAGGGTTATCTCCCATTGAGCAATACGAAAAAGTGTTTTCTAAAGCTATTACGCATGCAAAACAAAAACGTGGCATCCGCAGCATAGATTTAGTTGGTAATGATGAGGCGCCTCCTATCGTAGATGACCACTACTTTGGAGAAGGAGTCCAAGCTACCCTTTATACGACCTATGGAGCCCATATTACCCGTGGTACACATGGTAAAGTAATCGGTGTGCGTTTTCAGACGATGGCTCCCATAGCAAGAGCAATGAATGTGGTGATTCAAGACAAAGATAAGGAATGCATTGTTCCAATGGAAGCTCTTGGTAACGGAGCTTGGAGCGTCTTTGTTGAGGGGGCCGGAGAAGGGACTGTGTATGAATATGAAAGTGTCGATGACTCAGGAAAAGCTATTCGCAAAGCAGATCCCTTTGCTTTTGGTTCGCAATTGAGGCCACTTCACGCCTCTGTGGTTAGGGATCCAAATGTCTTTCAATGGTCAGATGAGCCTTGGATGCTAGAACGAGTAAAACAAGCTGAGTCAGAACGTCCATTGAATATCTATGAAGTGCATTTGGGATCATGGCGCCGTGAGTCAAATCACGGAGCCTTTATGAACTATAGGCAAATAGCAGAGGAACTTGCAGAGTATGCTATTTCTATGAACTATACGCATGTGGAGCTCTTAGGGCTGTTTGAACACCCTTCTGATGAGTCATGGGGTTATCAGATTTCGGGTTTCTTTGCTCCTACATCAAGGCATGGTAGTATTGAAGATTTTCAATACCTTGTTAATGCTTTGCATGAAAAGGGGATTGGGGTGATTGTTGACTTTGTCTCTTATCACTTTGCTTCGGACGACTGGGGCTTACGAGAATTTGGTGGAGGTAAGTTCTTTGAAAATAGCGACCTGTATCATGGAGAGACCCCAGCTTGGGGCACTCGAGTGTTTGATTTAGAACGAGAAGACATTCGTAACTTCCTTCTTTCCAGCGCTCATTTTCTTTTAAGTAAGCACGTAGATGGGCTCCGCGTTGATGCAGTTAGTGAGCTTGTAACACATAGAAAGTACAGTTCTAATGCGTGGAAACTAAACAAAGAAGGTCAGCACTGGAATTTGGGTGGTATTGAATTGATACACTCCCTTAATAACATGGTCCAAACACAATTTCCAGGAGTTATAACGGTAGCAGAGAATTCGCATTGGCTTCCACAAACTAAAGTGGATACGGATCCTGTAGAGATAGGTGGCCTTGGGTTTTCCAGACGTTGGAACATGGGCTGGATGTCGGTTAGTATGAAGTTTTTAAAAGCGGACTTAGATCAAAAAATAAAGAGCTTTGGAAGCCTTATTGGGATATTTGATCACCATTGGCAGATGAAAAACATTTCAGCCATTTCGCATGATGAGGTAGTACATTTGAAGGGCTCTCTGTATGAAAAGGCAGCGGGATCAAAAATAGAAAAATTAGCACAAGTGCGTATGCACCATGCCTTTCAAACGTTTTTCCCAGGCGAAGGCATTCTGACTTTTATGGGTAATGAGCTCGCTCAAACAAAAGAATGGGATGTTAAAGAAGAAATCCAATGGGATCTTTTAGAAGATGAGGGGCATCGGGGTGTGTGGGAACTTTCCAGGTCTCTTAACGTGTTCTATATGGAGAATAGGCCTCTTTGGAGCAAGGGTATAGCCTTAAGTCGTTTTGAGTGGATTAATATCCATCCTAAACGCTTAATACTTGGTTATCATCGTAGAGATGATACTGGGCGTCAGCTTGCGATTATTTTTAATTTTTCCAACATGTTTTTTAATCACTACACTATGGATTTCCGTAATCCTAGTCATATGGAAAAGCTTAAAGCAATGCATGTTGTATTCAATACTGATAGCGCGAAATTTGGTGGTAGCGGCCGTTATGATGACAGACAGGTTGCTACAATACTTGAAGGTCGAGATAAGAAACCCAAAGGCTTTAGAGTGGCTTTGCCCGCATATAGTGCAGTCGTTTTAGAAGAAGAATTTGTATAAGGGAAATTCTTGATTTAATCGAATACAGCTATTTCCAGTTTACACCATCTGGTGTTCAAATCTCCTAAGAATTTTAAACAGCTTCTTAGGGCAACTAGGATGCAGACTGCCTATTAATACCAAACGCAACAAATAACTTCACATTTGAGCCGCGTCAAAGCGCCGAAAATCGGCGATCGTAAACGGCATTGTATTGCATTAACCCATATTCCGCAACCTCTAGGCTGCTGAGTAGATTTTTTCAAACGTGCTTCCAAGCACGTTAAGCACCCGATTCCTAACTCGATTCATATTTAGCACCCTTTCTTGAATGCCGGAAGATGATCTAT
>Ga0207952_1000589_pt1 | contig 25254 bp, 23 predicted proteins | sample SubbioR12Aug_8Ca_FD_184831 | JGI IMG/M metagenome (GOLD analysis project Ga0207952, IMG submission 184831) | Serpentinite rock and fluid subsurface biosphere microbial communities from McLaughlin Reserve, California, USA - CR12Aug_8Ca (SPAdes) | ecosystem: Environmental > Terrestrial > Deep...
CGTGCAGTTCGAGCGGCTGGGCTATTTCTGCCCGGACCTCGCGAGCCGGTCGAAGGCTCTGGTGTTCAACCGCACGATCGAGCTGCGGGACACCTGGGCAAAGGTACAGGTCCCGAGTTAAGAGTAGTGGTGCCGCGAGACGAGGCGCGATTGCTGGCGGCCAGCGGATAGACTGGCTTTGGCCGACATGTGATCAGCGGGCGTGCGCGCCCGCGAATGGTCTCTCCTCGTCCTGCTGTCGGTCCTGTGGGGCGGTTCGTTCTTCTTCGCCAAGGTGGCGATCGGCGAGGTGCAGCCGCTCACCGTCGTTTTCGCCCGCGTCACACTGGCAGCGCTTGCCCTCAATCTGATGCTGTCGTTCACCGGACGCAGCCTGTTCCGACAGGACACGCCCTGGGCAACCTTCATTGTCATGGGATTGCTGAACAACATGGTTCCCTTCAGCCTTATCTTCTGGGGCCAGACCCAGATTGCCTCGGGGCTGGCTTCTATCCTGAATGCCACAACGCCGCTGTTCACACTCGTCGTCTCGCACCTTCTGACACGCGACGAGAAGATCAATGTCGCCAAGGCGCTGGCCTTGCTCGTCGGCTTCGCCGGCGTTGCGCTGCTCGTCGGCCCGAACGTCCTGGTCGGAGACGACTCCAGTTTCATGGGCCAGATAGCCTGCCTCGGTGCTGCCCTCTCCTACGCCTTCGCCGGCGTCTACGGCCGCCGCTTCCAGATCATGGGCGTACAGCCGATGCAGGCCGCAGCCGGGCAAGTGACAACGAGCGCCGTGTTGATTCTGCCAATCATGCTGGTCGTCGATCGGCCTTGGGAACTGGCGGGGCCGCCGTCGGCGACCGTGTGGGCGGCTCTGGCCGGCCTCGCACTGCTGTCGACTGCCCTTGCCTATGTGCTGTATTTCCGCATCCTCGCCGCCGTCGGCGCAACCAATCTGCTGCTTGTCACCTTCCTGATACCGGTCACCGCGATCCTGCTCGGCGCGGTCTTCCTGGGGGAGCACCTCGAGGCGAGACACTACGCCGGAATGGCCCTGATCGGCATAGGCCTTGCCGCCATCGACGGCCGAATCGCCGCCCGGCTACGCGCCGCGAAATAGCGGTCCGCAGCCACAATTGCGCCCCCGGAGGTGGCTTGTTAGGGTGCCTGTGAACCCGGCGTGACCGCCTTTTCCTCGGTCCTGCGCCTCGCCTGAACCGAGCTGAAAAGAGTTCACCCAATGGCCAAATCGTCTGCGACCCTGACCGACAACGAAACCGGCAAAACCTACGAAATGCCGATCATTCACGGCACGATCGGGCCGCGTCTGGTCGATGTCCGCAAGTTCTACGGCGATTCAGGGATGTTCACCTACGACCCGGGCTTCACCTCGACCGGTTCGTGCGGCTCCAAGATCACCTACATCGACGGCGACGAAGGCATTCTGCTGCACCGTGGCTACAACATCGCCGAACTGGCCGAGCAGAGCGATTTCATGGAAGTCGCCTACCTGCTGATGAAGGGCGAACTTCCCAACAAGATACAGAAGGAAAAATTCGTCAAGGACATCACGAACCACACAATGGTTCATGAGCAGCTCAGCCAGTTCTATCGCGGCTTCCGCCGCGACGCCCATCCCATGGCGATCTGCTGCGGTGTGGTCGGAGCGCTCTCGGCCTTCTATCACGACTCGCTCGACATCCACGATCCGCACCAGCGCATGGTGGCGTCGTATCGCCTGGTCGCCAAGATGCCGACCATCGCAGCGATGGCCTACAAGTATTCGATTGGTCAGCCCTTCGTCTACCCGCGCAACGATCTCAGCTATGCCGCCAACTTCCTGCGCATGATGTTCTCGGTCCCGGCCGAGGAATACGAGGTCAATCCGATCGTCGAGAAGGCAATGGATCGCATCCTGATGCTCCATGCCGACCATGAGCAGAACGCCTCGACGTCGACCGTTCGCCTCGCCGGCTCTTCTGGGGCCAACCCGTTTGCCTGCATCGCGGCCGGTATCGCCTCATTGTGGGGCCCCAGCCACGGCGGCGCCAATGAAGCCGTGATCAACATGCTGAATGAGATCGGCGGCAAACAGAACATCCCGGGCTTCCTGTCGAGGGTGAAGGACAAGCAGGACCACACCCGCCTGATGGGCTTCGGCCATCGCGTCTACAAGAACTACGACCCGCGCGCCAAGGTGATGCGCCAGACCTGCCACGAGGTGCTGACCTCGCTCGGCATCACCCATGATCCGCTGCTCGAACTGGCCATGGAAATGGAGCAGATCGCCCTCAAGGACGATTATTTCGTTTCCAAGAAGCTCTATCCCAACGTCGATTTCTATTCCGGGATCATCTTCCGGGCGATCGGCATTCCGACCTCGATGTTCACCGTGCTGTTCGCCGTGGCGCGCACGGTGGGCTGGGTTTCGCAGTGGAACGAGATGATCGAGGATCCGGACCAGAAGATCGGCCGGCCGCGTCAACTCTACAACGGCCAAACCGAGCGGCCCTACAAGCCGCTGCATATGCGGGGCTAGTTCGCGATCCGGGGGGAAAGCGAGAGAACATGGCGAGATCATCGTACGGACCGAACCGGGCAGCGATCTGGGCGGTCGCACAGAAACCGAGGCCGAAGCCGCGCGTCGTGCGGCTCGGCCGGCCGGCAAACGACAACCAGCGCCGGCACGGTATGCTGACGCGCCTGTTCGTGTTCGGTCTCGCGACGACGCTGCTGGGGCTTGTGCTGCTCGGAACCTGGCTGACCTGACAGGCCGCGCGACTATTTGCGCTCGATCAGCTCGATCTTGTAGCCGTCGGGATCTTCGACAAAGGCAATGACCGTCGTGCCGAACTTCACCGGCCCGGGAGCACGCGTCACCTTGCCGCCGGCCTTGGTGACCTGATCGCAGACGCCATAGACATCGGGCACGCCGACGGCGAGGTGACCGAAGCCGCTGCCGAGTTCATACGGCTTCGCCTGGTCCCAATTGTGAGTGAGCTCGACGACACAGTGTTCCTTTTCGTCACCGTAGCCCACGAAAGCGAGGCTGTATTTTCCCTCCGGGACGTCGCGCTTGCGCAGCATCTTCATGCCCATTGGTCCAGTGTAGAAGGCAAGTGACTTGTCGAGATCCACGACGCGGATCATCGTGTGCAGCATGCGGTATTTGGCGGCGGCGTCGGACATCTCTGCCTCCCTATTTGTCGCGGATCATGGCGGCGAACGTCGCCTCGGCTGCCAATTTTCCCTCGACCATGGCTTTGCCGGAGAATTTCCAGACGTTGGCCCGGCTTTGGATCTTCTCAACATGAAGCTCGAGACGGTCACCCGGCGCCACCGGCCGACGAAACCGCGCACCGTCGATTGACATGAAGTAGACAAGCTTGCCTTCGGATTGGGCGCCAAACGTCGCAACGACCAGCACGGCCGCTGTCTGGGCCATGGCCTCGACGATCAAGACGCCCGGCATCACCGGCTCCGATGGAAAATGCCCCTGAAAGAAGGGTTCGTTGATGCTGACATTCTTGATCCCGACAGCGCTGTGGTCGAGCTTCATGTCGACGACCCGATCCACCATCAACATCGGATAGCGATGCGGGATCATCTCGAGAATGCGCTTGATATCCACGGCGGATGCAACTGAAAGGCTCGCCTTGTCGGCCTGACTGTTCATGTCACTGCCATCCTTCGCTCAGAATCGGGTTCCGAAGCTGAACCGGAAGTTCTGGGTCTTGTCCCAGACTTCCTGAACGACCGGGAAAGTGTAGTCCACCCGGATCGGCCCGAACGGCGATATCCATTGGATGCCAAAACCTGTACCGACGCGCATCAGCTGGCTATCGAGGATCGACGCCCCGAAATTGGAAGCCTGATTACCCCAAAGAGAGCCGGTATCGACGAACGCCTTGCCGAGCAGACCAATCTCCTTGGGAATGCCGTAGAGCGGGAAGCTGAGCTCCGTGGTTGTGGTGTAAAAATACTGGCCGCCCAGTGCGTCGGTCGTCCCAGCGTCACGAGGCCCGACACCGGCAACGGCGAAGCCGCGCAGATTGTCACCACCCAGGAAGAAGAGGTTGTTCAGCCGGATGTAGCTGTTGTTGTAGGGCAGGACGACACCCGCCGAACCGCCAACCGATATCACGACATCCTCGAGCCCGAGGCTCTGGAAATACACAGCATCGGCAGTCGTGCGGAGATACTGCTCTGTGCCGATGGCTCCCGCGACCGCCACCGTATTGCGCAGGAGCCAGCCCTTGGTCGTATTGAGTCGCGAATCGCGCGTATCCCAGGCAATCGTTTCGGAAACCTCCGAAACCGTCGCATAGCCCGCCTGCGCCTGCACGACGGGCGAGGCCCAGGGCTGGACGTTGTAGATGTTCGTATTCCGCAGGGTGTATCTGACGATCTGCCGCGTATGCTCCGAGTAGGCCCAGCCGGCGCGCAACGCAAAGCCGAGGGCGGAATCGCTGTAGTTGGCAACCTGTTGGCGATCGTTCGATGTCATGAAGAGATCGAACCCGGCCGACATGTTGCGTTCCAGGAAGTACGGCTCCGTGAAGCTGAAATCGAGGTTCGTGCTTAGAGTACCCAGCGACAGGCCGAGGCGTATTTCCTGGCCTTTACCCAGGAGATTACGTTCCTTGATCGCGATGTCGCCGACGATGCCCGCCGTGCTCGAGTAGCCCGCGCCGAACGAGATGTCGCCCGTGCTCTGTTCTACTACCTGAACTTCGAGATTGGTCTTGTCGGGTGCAGATCCGGGTGCCGCAGAAACGTCGACCTTCTCGAAAAAGCCGAGAGCGCGCAGACGTTCCTGGCTTCGCCGGACCTTTGCCGTGCTGAAGGCATCACCTTCGGCAAGCCGGAACTCGCGCCGGATCACCTTATCGAGAGTGCGGGTGTTGCCCGAAATGTTGATACGCTCGACATAGACACGCGGACCTTCCTGGACGTCGAATGTCACGTCGACTGTCTTGGTGTCCCTGTTCCGCCGGATGTTGGGACGAACCTCGACGAAGGCGTAGCCCAGCGATCCGACGACATCGGACAGTGCTGCAACGGTCTTCTCGATATCGTTGGAGTCGAACCAGTCGCCCTCCGACATCACGAGAAACTGCTTCAGGACATCGACATCCAGCCCCTGGAAGCGCGTCGCTACATCGACCTCACCGAATTTGTAACGCTCGCCCTCGTTGATCGTGAAGGTGAGGAAGAACCCGTCACGATCGGGTGACAATTCGGCGACCGCAGAGATGACGCGGAAGTCGGCATAGCCTTCGGACAGGTAGAACTTGCGGAGTAATTCACGATCGAGATTGAGGCGATCCGGATCGTAACGATCATCCGACGACAGGAAACGCCACCAGGCGCTCTCCGAGGTCTTGATCTTGCCGCGCAGCGTTCCGTCGCCGAACGCCTCGTTACCCACGAATGTAATACGCTTGACCCCGGTGACGTCGCCTTCGTTGATCTCGAAGACAAGATCGACGCGGCCCTGCTCCAGCTTGATGACCTTGGGGTCCACCGAGGCATTGTAGCGACCGCCGCGCCGGTAGATGGTGAGGATGCGCTCAACATCGGACTGCACGCGCGCGCGCGTGAACACTTGCCGCGCCCGTGATTGCACTTCGTCGCGCAGCTTGTCGTCTTCGATCTTGCTGTTACCCTCGAAGGCAACGCGATTGATGATGGGGTTTTCCGTGACTTTGACCACCAGGGTCGACCCCTGCATGTCGATCACGACGTCCGAGAACAAGCCGGTTCCGAACAGAGCTTTCAGGGAGCGGTCGGCCGCCGCCGCGTCGTAGGGCTGGCCTTCCTTGAGCTGCAGGTAGGAGCGGATCGTCTCAGACTCGGAGCGGACGCTGCCTTGAATCTGAACAGCCGTAATCGTGCCCGCAGGGGCGCCGCGCTGGGCGTGCGCCGCCGTGGCAAATACGAGAACTGCAGCAACGGCCAATACGGCCCAACGAACGATCAAACTCACCCCCGGCATCTTCCGGACCTGCCGATGGCCACATTCAGGAACGCCGTTTCATAGACCGGGATCAACGGCTTAGCCACCCTTTTTGTCCCCCAATTCTTCCCCGCAGACGCCCATTCGGTCACCGCAGCAAGAGCCTGATATCGTTGAACGTTGCGACCAGCGCCATGCCGATCACCAAGGCAAAGCCTACCCTCAGTCCGAGCTCCTGCGCCTTGAGGCTGAGAGGCTTCCCTCTGACCGCCTCGTAAAGATACATCGCCAGGTGACCACCATCGAGCATCGGGACCGGCAGAAGGTTGAAGACGCCCAATACAACCGAAAGAGCGATTACGAGGTTCAGTATTCCGATCCACCCAGCATGCGATGCTTCACCAGCCGCCTTGGCGATGCGGATCGGGCCGCCCAGTTCATCGACCGGGCGCGTGGCCGTCAGGATTTGGGCCATCGATGTATAGAACATCGTCGTCATGCCCCAGACGGCACGCACACCGGCACCCATCGCGCCTAGTACGCCGTGGCTACGGAATTCCGTAATGCCGGCCGGTCGGATGCGGAGGCGTCCAATGATCTGCTCCTTGCCAGCGCAATCGACCACCTTGTCGGCGATCGGAACGATGGTTGTCTCCTCGCGCCGCCCGTCTCGGTCATACTTCACCACCAAAGGCTGGCCGGCGCGCGTTCCGATCAGTTCGGGGATGCGTGAGAAATACTCCACGGGCTTGCCGTCGATCTCTAGCAGCAGGTCGCCAACCTTTAGGCCGGCCGCTTCCGCCGGGCCATTCGGCGCAAACCCTCCAACCACCGGGCGGATGAGTTGGTCCATCCCCAGTTCGCCATAGCGCAGCGTGTTGTTGTAGCGGTCGGTGCGCTCGCAAAATTGCGGCACAATCTCGCCATGCAGCATCTGGCTGCCGCGCCGGTACTCGACCGCCATCGGCTTTGCCCAGTAGAGGAACTGCGAGTCCTGAATGTCCTCGTAGCGGTTGATCCCTCGATCGGCCAAGCGAACGATCTCGTCACCGGTGCGCAGACCCGCCCTGGCCGCAGGGCCATCGACCTGGACGGCGACGGTTGCCGGCGAATAAGGCTCCCCGGCGATGAAGAACACGACCGTCAACACCAGGAAGGCGAACAGCAGGTTCGCTGCCGGACCTCCCAGTACGACGGCAGCTCGGGCATATAGCGGCTTCGAGAAGAAGGCGCCGCGCGCCTGTTCGGGCGAGAGCGCGGCAGCGGAATCTGACGGCGTCGTGCTGGTTTCGTCGTTGTCGCCCAGGAATTTCACGTAGCCGCCCAGCGGGATGGCCGACACCTTCCATCGGGTGCCCCGGCGGTCGGTCCAGCCGAACAGTTCCGGCCCAAAGCCGATCGAAAAGACCTCCGCGTGGATGCCGAAGCGGCGCGCTACCCAGTAGTGACCAAATTCGTGAATGAACACGAGTAGCGTCAGCACTAGAACGAAGTACGGCAGGTAGGTCGTGAACAGGCTAATGACGCTTTGCATGGCTCACTACATCATTAATATCACGTTATCTCAATAACTTAGAGAGCGCTTCCGACAATTTTCTTCGGCTCGCCGACGGGCCTCCAGATCAGCGGCGTGGACATGCTGGAGCGATTCCACCGGTGCCGAAGCCGCCTCCCAGCAGACCAACACGTCCTCGACGATCCGGGCGATGTCGAGAAATCCGATACGACGCGCCAGAAAGGCCGCGACAGCCTCCTCGTTGGCAGCGTTCAGCACGATGGATGCAAGTCCGCCAGTCGCCAACGCCTCCCGCGCCAACCGTAGAGACGGAAAGCGGCCGGAATCAGGCGGCTCGAACGTCAACGCCGAAAGGTTCGCGAAATCCAGACGTGCGGCAGGCCCGTCGATACGCGCTGGCCATCCGAGAGCGTAAGAGATCGGCACCCGCATGTCCTGGGTCCCAAGCTGGGCCAGCACCGAGCCGTCGCGATAACCCACCATCGAATGAATGACCGACTGTGGATGAACGATGATCTCGATCTTCTCAGCCGGAAGGCGGAACAGCAGGTGTGCCTCGATAAGTTCGAGGCCTTTGTTCATCAGCGTGGCCGAATCGATTGAGATCTTGTCGCCCATGTCCCAGTTGGGATGGGCAAGTGCCTGCTCCGGAGTGGCCTCGGCCATGTCGGCCAGAGACCAGCTGCGGAACGGGCCGCCCGAAGCCGTCAGAATCAGCCGATCGATGGCTTGGCGTTGCTGGGGCTCGAAAACCTGGAAGATCGCATTGTGTTCGGAATCGACTGGCAACAGGACCCCGCCCGACTCTTCGACTGCCTCGATCAGCAGGCGGCCGGCGCAAACCAGAGCCTCCTTGTTGGCCAACGCCACGATGGCGCCGCGACGGGCCGCGACCAGCGTCGGCGCGAGACCCGCGAAGCCCACGACCGCGGCCATCACCCATTCCGCCGGCCGGGACGCTGCCTCAGCCACCGCCTCCGGGCCTGCCGCGGCCACGATCGACGTGCCGGCAAGGGCGTCCTTCAGGGCGAGGTAACGCGCCGGGTCGGCCACCACGGCAAATCGCGCGCGCAATCGCCGCGCCTGCTCGGCGAGCAGTTCGACGGAAGAGCCCGCGACCAGGGCCTCGACGCGATAGCTTTCGGGATCGCGCGAGATGAGATCGACAGTGCTCTGGCCGACGGAGCCGGTCGACCCGAGGATGGTCACGCCACGCGGCCGGTCGTGCGAAGGCGCAGACCAGCGGTTCAGTTCCAAGGCCAAGCTCCATCCGTTGTCAGCCGCACCAGCGCCACGGCGACGAGAATGGCGACCAGGCCATCGACGCGGTCCAGCAACCCACCGTGCCCGGGAATCAGATTGCCACTGTCCTTCACGCCGGCGCCACGCTTGACGGCCGACTCGGCCAAGTCTCCAACCTGCCCGACGATGGCGAGACAGGCGCCGATCATGGCAAGCGAGAACGTCGATCCCAATCCGAATACGAACCCTATGGCGGCGCTGACCACGGCTGCCCATGCCATGCCGCCGATCAGGCCGGACCATGTCTTGCTGGGGCTGATTCGCGGCGCAAGCTTGGCTCCGCCAGCCGACGCACCGACGAAGTACGCCCCGATGTCGGTCGCCCAGGTGCAGGCTATGATCCAAATCACGGTCTCGCGGCCTAGCGCGGGTTGATGGCGCAGCCATAACAGCGCTACCAGGGCAGCCAGTGCATAGACGTAGGCCAAAAGCCGGACCACGGGCCGGCCTCGAGTGAGCCGCGTCCACTCCCACACCATGAGCGGCGCGGCGATTGCCGCCACGAGATCAATCCAGGGGAATCCGAACCACACCGCGGCCAGCAATAGCGGGCCCAGGACAACGGCCGACGAGATCCGCAACAGGAGTCCGCGAAACCGCCGATTGCGCCCCGTCGGGGCGTCAGCCGCCGACGCCACCATAACGCCGCTCGCGCCGACGGAATTCGGCAATCGCCCGCTCCAGGTCATCCTTGCCGAAATCGGGCCACAGCGTGTCGACGAACACCAACTCCGAATATGCACACTGCCAAAGCAGGAAATTGCTGATGCGCTGTTCTCCGCTCGTCCGGATCAGCAGGTCCGGATCGGGCACTCCTGCGGTTAGCAATTCGCGCTCGAAAAGATTGGCGTCGATGCGATCGACGGCGAGTTCACCGGCCACGGCCTGTCTCGCCAGGCTGCGCGTGGCGCGCAGTATCTCGTCGCGCGAGCCGTAGTTGATGCAGATGTTGACGTCGATCCGGCTGTTGCCGCGCGTCAGTTTTTCGGCATCGGCGATATCGCGCACGATGTCCGCTGCCAGACCGTCGCGATTGCCGATGACCCGCAACCGAGCGCCGTTCTTGTGGAGTTCCTCGAGTTCGTTGCGCAGGTAGTGGCGCAACAGGCCCATCAGGTCGCTGACCTCATCGACCGGCCGTGTCCAGTTTTCAGTCGAGAACGCAAACAGAGTCAGGACCGGAATGCCGAGTTCGCCCGCTCCGCGCACCACGCGGCGCACCGCATCCGCTCCCCGGCGATGCCCCGCCACGCGCGGCAATCCGCGCGCCTTCGCCCACCGCCCGTTGCCATCCATGATGATGGCGACGTGGTTGGGACCCGGCGACGGGTCTGGGTTGGCGGGCAGCGATGCGGTCGACATCAAACCGTCTTGATCTCTTTTTCCTTATGGATAAGCGTCTCGTCGACCAGCTTTACATAACGGTCAGTAAGCTTCTGGACATCATCGGCCTTCTGGCGATGCTCGTCCTGCGAGATCTTGTGATCTTTTTCTGCTTTCTTGAGGGACTCCATGCCGTCACGACGGACATTGCGCACGGCGACTCGGCCATGCTCGGCATATTTGTGGGCGAGTTTGGCGAGTTCGGCGCGCCGCTCGCTGGTCAATTCAGGGATGGGAATGCGGATCATCTGGCCGTCGGGCGCCGGATTGAGGCCAAGCCCGGCCTCGCGGATGGCCTTGGCAGTTGCCACGACCAAGCCCTTGTCCCAGACGTTGACTGTCAGCAGGCGCGGCTCGGGCGCGCTCACCGTGCCGACCTGGTTCAGCGACATACGCTGGCCGTAGGCCTCGACGACTACCGGGTCGAGCAGATTGACCGACGCGCGGCCGGTCCGGAGACCGGCGAACTCCTTCTTCAGGGCGTCCATGGCGCCCTGCATGCGCTTCTCGAGTTCCTTGACGTCCGCGCTCATCTTCAGCCCTCGTCCTTGATAATGGTGAAGGTACCCTCCCCGCGCATCGTCGCGGCGAACGCACCCGGCTTGTGGATGTCAAACACGATGATCGGGATGTGGTTCTCGCGCGCCAGCGAGATCGCCGACGCGTCCATGACCTGCAAATCGCGCGACAGGACGTCCATGTAAGTCAGCGCATCGTAGCGCTTGGCGTTCTTGTCCTTGCGCGGATCGGCGGAATACACGCCGTCGACCTGGGTACCCTTCAACAAGGCATCAACGCCCATTTCGGCGGCGCGCAGGGCTGCTGCGGTGTCGGTAGTGAAGAAAGGATTGCCGGTGCCGGCGGCGAAGATCACGACACGCCCCTTCTCCATGTGACGGGCGGCACGGCGGCGAATGTAGGGTTCGCATACCGTGGTCATCGGGATTGCCGATTGGACCCGCGTCTGCAGGCCCTGACGCTCGAGGGCGCTTTGCATCGCCAGTGAATTGATGATCGTCGCCAGCATGCCCATGTAGTCGCCGCTTGCCCGATCCATGCCCGAGGCGGCGGCCGAAACGCCGCGGAAGATGTTTCCGCCGCCGATGACCAGGCAAACTTGGACGCCCATGCCATGAACGGCCTTCACTTCCTGTGCAACCATGGCAACCATGGCCGGATCCAGCCCATATTCGCGGCCGCCCATCAAACCCTCTCCCGAGAGCTTGAGAAGGACGCGGCGATAGTGAGGGCCGGATGGCATCAGATGCCCCTGAGTACGTGTTCTTGGGCGGCGCGGGCTACCTGCTCGCGCACCGGTACCGATTTCATACTACTTCTTGAGCTGGGCAGCCACCTCGGCGGCGAAATCCTCCGACTTCTTCTCGATCCCCTCGCCCAGGGCAAACCGCAAAAAGCCAGCCAAGCGGACGGGCGCGCCGACCTGCTTGGCCGCGTCGTCGACGACCTTGGAGACACGGTTCTTGCCGTCGATGACGAAGAGCTGCTCGAGCAGCACCACTTCCTGGTGGAATTTGCGCAGCCCACCCTCAACCATCTTGGCGACGATATCGGCGGCCTTGCCGGCCTGGCTGGCTTTTTCCGCCAGCACCGCACGTTCGCGCTCGATCGCCGCCTGGTCGAGGTCGGCCACGGTCAGCGATTGGGGATTGGCGGCCGCCACATGCATGGCGATCTGCTTGGCCAGCGCCGACAGCTTGGCCTTATCACCGGTCGATTCGAGGGCCACCAGGACGCCGATCTTGCCAAGGTCCGGCGCCACCGCGTTGTGCACGTAGGCAGCCACGACACCGTCCGACACCGACATCGCGGCCGTCCGGCGCAACGACATGTTCTCGCCGATCGTCGCAATCAGGTGCGTGAGCTCGCCTTGAATGTCGCGGCCGGTTCCCGGAAACGGCGCGGCGGCGATCTTGGTCATGTCGCCACCAGTATCGAGGGCGGCACGGGCGGCGGTGGACACGAACTTCTGGAAGATCTCGTTGCGGCCGACGAAGTCGGTTTCGGCGTTGACCTCGATGACGGCGCCGCGGTTGCCGGCGGTGATCACGCCGACCAGGCCTTCGGCCGCCACACGGCCGGCCTTCTTGGCTGCCGCGGAAAGTCCCTTGGTGCGCAGCCAGTCGACTGCCTTCTCCAGGTCTCCCAGCGTCTCGCCAAGTGCCTTCTTGCAATCCATCATGCCCGCGCCGGTCTTCTCGCGCAGTTCCTTGACAAGCGATGCGGTGATCTCAGCCATGTCTTGCTCCGTTTGGTGCCGCCTGTTTGGTGCAACAAGGGCCGGTCTTCCGACCGGCCCCATTGAATCCTCGTAGGTAAGGGCTCGGCCTACTCCGCCGGCGCCGCTTCGCCAGCAGCGGGATCGGATGCCGCTGGCACTTCCTCGACCGGCGGCTCGCCGAGCTCGCCGACATCGCCGCCCGACGCCGCAATCTCGGCGCGGATTCCGTCGAGAACCGCTCCGGACAGGAGTTCGCAGAACAGCGAGACGGCCCTGATCGCATCGTCATTGCCCGGGATCGGGAAGTCGATGCCGTCGGGATCGGAGTTGCTGTCGAGGACGGCCACGATCGGGATGCCGCGCTTGCGGGCCTCCTGGACGGCGATCGCCTCCTTGTTGGTGTCGATGATAAACAGCAGGTCGGGCGTGCCGCCCATTTCCTTGATGCCGCCCAGCGACCGCTCGAGCTTGTCGCGCTCGCGCGTCAGGTCGAGCTGCTCTTTCTTGGTGAGACCCACGACGTCACCCTTGAGTCGGTCGTCGAGTTCCCGCAGCCGCTTGATCGAGGCCGAGATGGTCTGCCAGTTGGTGATCATGCCGCCCAGCCAGCGGTGGTTAACGTAGTACTGCCCGCAGCGCTTGGCCGCGTCGGCGACGCGCTCGGAAGCTGCCGCCTTGGTGCCGACGAACAGGACGCGACCGCCGCTGGCCACGACGTCGCGGACCCGCTGCAGCGCCTGCTCGAGCAGCGGCACCGTCTTGGTGAGATCAATGATATGGACCCCGTTCCGTACCCCGAACAGGTACGGCTTCATCTTGGGGTTCCAACGGCGCGTGTGATGGCCGAAGTGGACGCCGGCTTCCAGAAGCTGGCGCATCGTAAATGTCGGCATAGCCATGCCGTTCTCCTTTTCCGGTTGGGCCTCCGCGGGCGTCCGTCCCGAATGGGACACCGGAGCGAGCGGCGGGATGTCTCCCCGTCGACCGCAAACCCGCGTGCGAAGTGGCGTGTTTCTAGGGGTTTATGCCCCGAATTGCAAGTGCCAATGAAATCAATGGCTTAGCCCAAAGCTTGGGCGATTTCCTGGGCCAATTTGAGCAGAGACAGCGGCGCGCTGCCCTCAGCCTTGTTATTGGCTGTGATCCAGACCTTGCGCTTGGCCTTGAGGGCATCGGCCGCCAGCCGGGCCAGGATACGCCGAGTTTCGATATCCTCGTCCACCAGCCGGTCGAACGGCTCATAGCGCTGCTTGGCGGCCTGATAGAGGAACCCCCGGTGCAGGTTCCAGCGGACCACCAGCGGCCCAGGAACGTCGCCGTCGAGCGCGCGGAGCGCCACCGCCTGGCGCTCCACTTCGGGCATCCGGTCGTGCAGTCCGACACAATAGCGGACTTCCGCGGCGGCCAGCATGTGCATCAGCCGTGGCGTCAGCAGCTCGGCATTACGCAATTCCAGCGCGTAGAGCGGGCGGTGTTTGCCAAGCTCCCGCGGCAGGGCGGCGAAGAAGGCCGCCAGGCGCTCGATCAGGGTAGCCGCCTCGGCAACCAATCCGCGCGGCAGCGGCGAGACCTGGAAGACCAGCGGGCCAGCCTTGCCGCCCAGCCCTTCGAGGCAAGGCACGACGAACTCGCGCGCAGCGATGGCGGCATCGAGAAAATGCGGGTTAGCGACTTTGCCCCGTCCCTCCTCGTCACGCATCACCGCATCACAGACCAGTGCCGGCGCCTTCACGACGAAGCTGAAATCATCCGGTACCTGGTTGGCGTATCGCGCGTACTCGACGGCGGAAATCGGCGCATAGAACGTCCGGTCGAGGCTGACCGTACGCAGCAACGGGATCTCGGCATAGGCTGCAAGCCCCTTGCGGCTGAGCGCCGTCTGCGGATGAACGCCCTCGTAGACGAGCCCGCGCCATCCCGGAAAGAACCACGACGAGGTACCGAGGCGGATATCGGATGGCAGGACCGGCGCCTGCAGCAAGGGCGATTGCGATGCCGGTTGAACCTCGCCACCCGCCGCCGCGCGACGCTTGGGAGGGCTTGGTGTTTCAAAGAGGCCAGGCTGGCGACTCAAATCTCCTCCACCTGCGCAACGCCCGGCAGCATGCCGATGGCGTCGCGCAAGCCGCCCGCAATGGAATAGGTCCCGGGCAAAGTCACTTCGGCTTCCGCGTCGTCGGGCATCGGGACGACCAGCGTGACGCGCCCGCGCCCCTTCTTGCCCTCAAGTGTCTTGCGCAAGGCATCCAGCGCCGACGGATCGGAGATGATGATGCGCAAGCCCGCAGCCGCGTTGGCGACCGCGTCATCGAGCTTCTCGACCGACTGCGCCGTCAACTTCACCTGCTCGCCATCGAGCCGGCCATCGGCCGACACCAGTACCGCCCGCCCAGGCTCCAGGAGATTGCGCTTGCTGCCCAGCAGCTCACTGAACACCGTGAGTTCGAAGGCGCCCGATTGATCCGAGCATTGCACGAAGGCAAAGCGGTTGCCCTTTGCCGAGGTACGCTCCATGCGATCGATCACGGTGCCGGCGAGCTTGATGCGGCCCGGCGTGCCGCGCGCCAGCAGCGCCGTCAGGTCCGCGGCGCGACAGACCCCCAGCCGCTGCAGGCTGCGCTCGTAGGCAGCCAGCGGATGCGAGGAGAGATAGAATCCGATTGCAGCAAACTCGTTCTGCAGCCGCTCCATCGGCGCCCAGTCCGGCATCTTGGGAAGCTGCGGTCGCCGCTGAGCAGTGTCGTCACCGAAAAGGCTGTTCTGGTTACTGCCACGCGATTCGTGCGTCGCCTGCGAATGGTGAGTCAGCGCCTCGACGGCACCGAAGGTCTGGGCGCGGTTCTTGTTCAGGGAATCGAAGGCCCCCGCCTTCACCAAACCCTCGATCAGTCGCTTGTTCGCCACGCGCTGGTCCAGCCGTTCGGCGAAGTCGAACAGATCCTTGAAAGGCCCATTCTCCAGGCGTTCCTCAGCAAGGCGCGACATGGCCTCGCGACCAACACCCTTGATCGCCGACAGGGCGTAGCGGACTGCCTTCTTCCCTTCCGGCGTCGTCTCGACCGCGAATTCGGCCATCGACTTGTTCACGTCCGGCCCGAGCAGCGGAATCTGCAGTCGCTCCAGCTCGCGCCGGAAATTGCCGATCTTGTCGCTGTTGCCCATGTCGAGCGTCATCGACGCCGCGAAGAATTCGACCGGATAGTTCGCCTTGAGGTAGGCCGTCTGGTACGCGACCAGCGCGTAGGGAGCCGAATGACACTTGTTGAAGCCGTAGCCCGCGAACTTGGCAACCTTGTCGAAGATCATCGAGGCGCGTGTATCTTCGACCTCGTTCTTGCGCGCCCCTTCGATAAAGGTCGCCCGCTGCGCGTCCATCTCCGACTGGATCTTTTTGCCCATGGCGCGGCGCAGCAGATCGGCGCCGCCCAGTGAGTAACCGGACAGCACCTGGGCGATCTGCATGACCTGCTCCTGGTAGACCATGATGCCGTAGGTCTCTTCCAGGATGCCCTTCAACGAGGGATGCAGATAATCCGGTTTCTCCTGCCCGTTCTTGACGCTGATGTAGGTCGGGATGTCGTCCATGGGACCGGGGCGGTAGAGCGCCACCAGGGCGATCAGGTCCTCGAACCGATTGGGCTTCAGCTTGCTCAGGATGTCGCGCATGCCGCTGCCTTCCATCTGGAAGACCCCGTAGGCATCGCCCTTGGCCAGCATCCTGAAGGTCAGCTCGTCGTCGAGCGGCAACTTGTCGATCTTGATCTTGTCGTGTCCGATCAGGCCGCATGCCTTTTCGATCACGGTCAGCGTTTTGAGACCGAGGAAGTCGAATTTCACCAGGCCAGCAGTTTCTACCCACTTCATGTTGAACTGGGTGGCCGGCAGAGATTCCTTGTTGTCGGTATCGCGATAGAGCGGCACCAGCTCTTCGAGCGGTCGGTCGCCGATCACGACGCCGGCAGCATGGGTCGAGGCGTTGCGGAACAAGCCTTCGAGCTGAAGCGCCAGGTCGATCAGCCGTTTGATTTCCTCGTCGGCTTGATACTGCTCCTTCAAGAGCTGTTCGCTTTCGAGTGCCTGGCCAAGCGTGACCGGCTTGGCCGGATTGTTCGGCACCAGCTTGCAGATGCGATCGACCTGGCCATAAGGCATGCCGAGCACACGACCGACGTCACGCAACACCGCCCGTGCCTGCAGCTTGCCGAAGGTGATGATGGCGGCGACACGATCGTGACCGTATTCGCCGCGCACGTAGCGGATCACCTGGTCGCGTTTGTCCTGGCAGAAGTCGATGTCGAAGTCGGGCATCGACACGCGTTCGGGGTTGAGAAAGCGCTCGAACAGCAATCCCCAGCGCAGCGGATCAAGATCGGTGATCTTGAGCGCCCAGGCCACGAGAGAGCCCGCGCCCGAACCGCGGCCCGGCCCGACGGGAATGCCGTTGTCCTTCGCCCACTGGATGAAATCGGCAACGATCAGGAAATAGCCCGAGAAGCCCATCTTCTCAATCATGTTGAGTTCGTAGACGAGCCGCTCTTCGTAGCGTTCAAGAGCAATGTCATCGGCCAGCCGGCCGCCTGCCTTCAGGCTCGCAAGCCCGGCTTCGGCCATCTCCTTGAGAGCGTCTTTTTCCGCACGGCCGCCGAGTTTGGTGTAGCGCGGCAGGATGGGCTTGCGCGGCTCGGGCATGTAGGCGCAGCGGCGGGCCACGGAGAGTGTGTTGTCGCAGGCCTCGGGCAGGTCCGAGAAGATGCTGCGCATCTCGGCGGCCGACTTGAAATAGTGCTCTGGCGTCAGCCGGCGTCGGTTGGGATCCTCGATATGAGCGCCCTGCTCGATGCAAAGCAGTACGTCATGCGCCTCGTACATCGACGCCTTCGGGAAATGCACGTCGTTCGTCGCCACCAGAGGTAAACCACGTGCGTAGGCAAGATCGAGCAACGGAGCCTCGATCCGCCGTTCGCTGTCTTCGCCGTGGCGTTGCAACTCGACGTAGAGCCTGCCGTCGAACAAGGTCCGTAGCCGCTCGAGCATGTGCTCGGCCGCCGGTACCTGGCCGGCCAGCAGCAATCGGCCTACCCCGCTGCCGGTACTGCCGGTAAACGCCAATAGGCCGTCGCAATGGCCTTCCAATTCAGCCAGGGGCAGCGCCGCTATCGATCCCGTCTTGAATTCGAGATGAGCCCGGCTCACCAGGCGCATCAGATTGAGATAGCCCTGCTCGTTCTGGACCAGCAGCGTCAGCCAATCGACCGATGGCAGCTTGCTGGCCGCCGCGATGCCGCCCTCTTCCTCCCGTCTGAGCCCGAGGTCGCAGCCCATGATCGGCTGGATCCCGGCCTTTGCCGCGTACTGCGCAAACTCCAAGGCACCGAAGAGATTGTTGCGGTCAGTGACGGCAACGGCCGGCATGGCCTGCGCTTTGGCGAGCGCCACGACCGCATCGACCTTGTTCGCCCCTTCCGTGAGCGAATAGGCGGACCGGACTTTGAGATGAACGAAATCAGCGATGGGCACAGCTTATCATCGCGCTGGAACCTGTGGACTGTCAGGTCGACAACACACCGTCTTTCAGCGTCACCGTACGGTCCATGCGCGCGGCAAGGTCGGGATTGTGGGTCGCGACCAGCGCCGCCATGCCGGTTTCCCGTACCAACGCCAGGAGTTGACGGAACACGACGTCGGCTGTGGACGCGTCGAGGTTTCCGGTCGGCTCGTCCGCCAACAGGACCCGGGGCGCGTTGGCCACCGCACGCGCGATAGCCACGCGTTGTTGCTCGCCCCCCGAAAGTCGGCCCGGGCGGTGGTCGCCGCGCTCCTTGAGCTGGACCATCGCCAACAAGTCGGCGGCCCGGACCCGGGCCTGGCTGCGCGACAGGCCGTTCAGCATTTGCGGCAGCATCACGTTCTCGATCGCCGAGAACTCCGGCAACAGATGATGGTATTGGTAGACGAAACCCAGGAAGCGGCGGCGCAGCACCGTCCGCCCACGATCACCGAGCGGGCCGGCCGCCTTGCCGTCGACAATCACATCACCTTCGTCGGGCTGCTCCAGCAATCCCGCAATATGCAGCAAGGTCGACTTGCCACTGCCCGACTGGCCGACCAGTGCCACGATTTCGCCCGGTCTCAAATCGAGCGAGACGCCGCGCAACACTTCGAGGCGACGGTCACCCTGCACGAAGGTGCGCTTGATCCCGCGCAGGGAAAGCGGAAATGCGGAATCACTCATATCGGAGTCCCTCGACTGGCTCGACCCGGGTGCTGCGCCAAGCCGGATAGGCTGCGGCCGCCAACGACAACAGGATGGCCACGGCTATGATCGTGCCCACTTCCATGGCCTGAACCCGCACCGGCATGGAAGTGATGAAGTCGACCTCGGCGTTGCCGCCTCCAGACGCGCCGGTAATTGTCGCCAGCAGCCTGCCGATCGAGGGCATGTTGGCACAGATCAGGAGTCCAAGTGCCGTGCCGACGGCCGTCCCGACCAGCCCGACCGCTGCAGCTGCCAGGAAGAAAGCACGCACGATCGTTTGCGGTGTCGCGCCCATCGTGCGCAGGATCGCGATGCTGCCACGCTTCACGCGGACCAACATGGTGAAGCTCGCCACGACGTTCATCGCCGCTACCACGACGATCAGGGTGAGGATGATGAACATCATCACCCGCTCGACCTGCAGCGCGCCCACGAACCGGGCATTGAGGCCCAGCCAATCCGAAATCTTCAGATCGTCGCGGCCGAGAGACCGCCGAAGCTCCTGAGCCACGCGCGGCGCCGCCGCAGGATCGGCAAGCTCCAGATCAATCGAAGTCACCGCATTGTGTCCGTATTCCAGATCTTCCTGCAGCATCTCGAGCGGCACGAAGACCAAGGCGCCATCGAACTCGTAACGACGTGTCATGAAACTCGCCAGAACCTCGTAGTCCGAGTAGCGCGGCGCGATCGTGCCATTTTCATTGAGCCGGTGCGTCACGAGCGTGATCTTGTCTCCCGCGCTGACGTTCAAGGCCTGGCGTAGCCGCTCGCCCATGACCACGCCCGGCCTGGTGCCGAACGCGCCCAGCTCGCCATGGACGATGTTCTTGGTCACGATGTCGCGAGTCAGCAGATCGTCCGTCCGCACGCCGCGCAGCATCGCTCCTCGCGTCAGGCTGTTGGCTGCCACCAGGGCCTGGCGTTCGAGCGCGGGCCGCACGGCACGCACGCCGGGTGTCTCCCTGAGCTTCGCCAGAAGTTCGGCCGTTGCCTGCAACATGCCGCCCGGTGCCGTGATCACGACATGGCCGTTCATGCCGATGATGCGACCGAGCAACTGCTGGCGAAACCCGCCCATCACCGACAGCACGACGATCAAGGTCGCCACGCCCAGGGCTACGCCGATCAGGGAAAATATTGCGATGAACGAGACGAATCCCTCCCGCTGGCGGGTCGCCAGGTAGCGCCACGCCAACCAGCGTTCGACGGCCGGCGCCCGCTCACTCACGACGCAGACCTTCGACCGGGTCGAGGCGGGACGCCCGCAGGGCGGGATAAAGCGAAGCCATGAGCGCAAAGACCAGCGCCATGCCGGCGATCACCGCCACTTCCATCCACTCGATATGGGAGGGCATTTCGGCAAGGAGATAAAGCGTCTCGTCAAACAGCACGAGACCGAAGGTGTTTTGCAGCCACTGGCGGATCGCCTCGATGTTGCGCGCGAACCCGAGGCCGAGAACGACGCCGATCGCCGTCCCTGCTCCGCCGATCGCCAGACCATCGATCAGAAACACCCGCAGGATGGCGCCGCGACTGGCGCCCATGGTGCGCAGAATGGCGATATCCGCTGTCTTGGTGCGTACCAGCATGACAAGGCTGGAAACGATATTGAACGCGGCCACTAGCACGATCAGGGTCAGCACCAGGAACATCACGTTCGTTTGCGCCTGGATCGCGGCGAAGAAACTGGCATTGGCCTGGAACCAGTCGAACACCCAGCCTTGAAAGCCCACGGCATCAGTCACCCGACGGCGGACGTTCGAGAGCGAGGCATCTTCGTTCACGAAGACCTCGATGCCTGTCACCTTGCTGCCAAGATCGAGCAGGCGCTGGACGTCGGTGAGCGGGGCGTAGACGAAGTTGGCGTCGTAGTCGTACATGCCGGCGCAGAAGATCGCCGACACCCGTGCCGACACCGACCGCGGCATGACGCCCATCGGCGTTGCCACGTAGGCCGGCGACACGAGTTGCAGCCTGTCCCCGACTTTCAGCCCCATCAGATCGGCCAGGCGCCGCCCGATCGCCACGGAAAAGTCGTCGCCGAAGCCCTTCAGCGTGCCCCAGTCGATGGGCTTGTCGTCTTCGCTGCGGCACAGGCCTCGATAGCGCTCACGCGTCTGGGAGGGCCCGTCGATCGCCGCAGCCAGCGGCTGGCGGGCGCGGAAATCCTCGGGCTGCATTCCGCGCAGGATCACGCCCCGCACCCGATCACCGGCAACCGCCATGAGCTGCCCTTCGGCGGATGGTGTGGCGCTGATGACACCAGGAACCGCCCTGATGCGGGCCAGCAGGTCCGGCGTGGCATCCAGCCCCTGGCGGGTCCCTTGCACTCCGAGTTGGCCGCTGATGCCCGACATCTGCCGCAGCATCTCGACGCGAAAGCCGTTCATCACGGCCATGACCACGATCAAGGTGCCGACGCCCAGCGTGATGCCGACGAGCGAGAAACCGGCGATCACCGAAATGAACCCCTCCTCGCGGCGCGCCCTCAGATACCGAAAGGCAATCAGGCGCTCGACGGCGGCAAAGGCCATGATGGTCGGCGTCCCTCGCTTCAGCCGAACCGTTGGGCGATCTGATCGATCGGCAGTTCCTCGCGCGCGCCGGTCTTGCGGTTCTTGAGTTCGACCTTGCCTGCCGCCAGACCTTTGGGGCCGACGATGACCTGCCAGGGTATTCCGATGAGGTCCATGTCGGCAAACTTCGCGCCCGGCCGCAGGTCGCGATCGTCATGCAACACGGTGACGTGCTTGGCCTGCAGAGCATCGTAGAGTTTGCCGCAGGCTCCTGACACGGCGCCGTCGTCGGGCTTCAAATTGACGATGGCGACCCTGAACGGTGCGACCGATTCCGGCCATACGATGCCCGCATCGTCATGGCTCGCCTCGATGATGCCGCCAACCAGGCGTGACACCCCGATTCCGTAAGAACCCATCTCGACGGTGATCTTCTCACCACCGGGTCCGGCCACAACTGCGTTCATGGGCTTGGAGTACTGGGTCCCGAAGTTGAAAATGTGGCCGACTTCGATTCCTCGCGCGGCAAGGCGCTCGCTTTCGGGAATCTTCTCGAAGGCCTCCTTGTCGTGCTTTTCGTCCGTCGCGGCATAAAGCGACGTCCATTCGTTCACAATCGGTTGCAGATCGCCCGAGTAGTCGATTGTGCGACCGAGGATGTCTTTGTCGATCAAGCCCTTATGGCAGAATATGGCACTTTCGCCGGTCTCGGCCAGGATGATGAACTCATGGCTTAGATCGCCGCCAATCGGGCCAGTATCGGCACGCATCGGGATCGCCTTCAGGCCCATACGCGCGAAGGTGCGCAGGTAGGCCACGAACATGCGGTTGTAGGAACGGATCGCGCCGGCCCGGTCGATATCGAAGGAATAGTTGTCCTTCATCAGGAACTCGCGGCCGCGCATGACGCCGAAGCGCGGCCTCACCTCGTCGCGGAATTTCCACTGGATGTGATAGAGGTTCTTCGGCAGGTCGCGGTAGCTCTTCACCCCATCGCGGAAGAGAACGGTGATCATCTCCTCATTGGTCGGCCCGAACAGCATCTCGCGGTCGTGGCGGTCCTTGATGCGCAGCATTTCCGCTCCGTAGGCGTCGTAGCGCCCGCTCTCGCGCCACAGGTCCGCCGACTGGATGGTCGGCATCAAAACCTCCTGTGCGCCCGCGGCGTCCTGCTCTTCACGCACGATCCGCTCGATATTCTTCAGAACGCGAAAACCCAGCGGCAGCCAGGCATAGATGCCGGCGCTGGTCTGGCGAACGAGGCCGGCGCGCAGCATCAGGCGGTGCGACACGATCTGTGCCTCGGCCGGATTCTCCTTCAAGGTCGGCAGGAAATATTGGCTCATTCGCATGCTGAATCGGTCCTCGCGCGGGCGTCCTGGGTGGCCGCGGACTGTAGGGAACAGGCCCTGCAAAGGCAAACTTGGCGGGCACTGGCTGGTTTTGCACAGGCCAATGCCCGCACACTCAGCGCGACAACCTTGGGGAGAACCGGAATGCTCGACCAAATCTTCAAGCTGAGCGAAAACAAGACAACCGTTCGGACAGAAGTCGTGGCCGGCATCACGACCTTCCTGACGATGGCCTACATCATCTTCGTCAATCCGGCGATCCTCGTGGCGGCGAAGATGCCGTTCGGCGCGGTGTTCACTGCCACCTGCGTTGCCGCCGCCATTGGCTGCATGCTGATGGCTTTCCTCGCCAACTACCCGATCGCGCTCGCCCCGGGCATGGGCTTGAATGCCTACTTCGCTTTCGGCGTCGTCGGCGGCATGGGTCACACTTGGCAGGTGGCGCTGGGCTGCGTGTTCTTCTCAGGCATCATCTTCTTCATCATCAGCGTGATGCCGATCCGAGAGTGGATCGTCAACGCCATCCCGAAATCGCTCAAAATGGCGATTGCCGCCGGCATCGGCCTGTTCCTCGCCCTGATTGCCCTCAAGAACGCTGGCATCGTCGTTGCCAATCCGGAAACCCTGGTGGCGCACGGCAAGCTGGTCAGCTGGCCCGTTCTCATGGCCGTGCTGGGGTTTGCGCTGATCGTGGCGCTCGAGTATCGCCGCGTGATGGGCGGCGTCATCATCGGCATCCTGGTCGTGACGGTGATTTCTATCCTGGCCGGACAACAGAAATTCGAGGGCATCTTCGACGTACCGCCGTCGATTGCCCCGGTGTTTCTCCAGATGGACCTCGCCGGTGCCCTCCAGGTCGGGTTGGTGACCGTCGTGTTCGCCTTCCTGTTCGTCGACCTCTTCGACAACACGGGCACGTTGATCGCGCTGGCCCATCGCGGCGGCTTCATGCGGCCGGACGGCACCGTTCCGCGGCTCAGGGGCGCGCTGATCTCGGACAGTGCCGCGGCTATGATCGGCGCTGCTGTCGGCACCTCGACAACCACGAGCTACATCGAAAGTGCGTCGGGCATCAACGCAGGCGGCCGGACAGGCCTCACGGCGGCGACGGTCGGTATCCTCTTCCTGCTCGCGTTGTTCGTGGCCCCGCTGGCCGGCTCTATCCCCGCCTACGCGACGGCGCCCGCTCTGCTCTATGTCGCCTGCCTGATGGCGCGTGGTCTCACTGAAGTGGAGTGGAACGACATCACGGAAGCGGCGCCGGCGGTGATCACGGCGATCGCGATGCCGTTCACCTTCTCGATTGCCGATGGCATTGCCTTCGGATTCATTTCGTACGCCGGTATCAAGGTCGCCGCAGGTCGGTATGCTGACGTTCATCCCGCCGTTGCCGTCCTCGCTGTGCTGTTTGTGATCAAGTACGTGGTCATCGGATAGTCAAGGAATCGCTACGGACATTTGTTTGTTGTCGAACGACCTTGCACCCTAACAATTGTGCGGTGGGAGGCTGACGATCGACAGAAAAGGTCTTGGCAAGGCCCTGATGCCACGCTAAAGAGCCTACGTCTTGGGCGCAGCCTGAGTTTAGGGAGGAGAGCGGCAAAAGCCGCCGAACTACGAGTTTCGGGGTTGAAGGGCGGCGGGCGAATAGCCCGCCGTTTCCTTTTGTAATTCAGACGGTTAATAAAGAATCTTAAGATTCTAGTTCAACTTCCGTCAACCAGCCTGCGAAAGCTGAAGATGTCGGCCCGATGCAGCACGTAGAAGCCCAGCCAGAGGACCGCTGCGACGGCTGAAGTAATGATGGCCTTACGGAGCAGTTCGGGGCGTTCCGGGGCGCCGTGTTCCTCGCCTTTGCCCGGCTTTTCGACCCGCCGGACGCCCAGCGGCAGGACGGCGAACAGCACCGTCCACCAGATGACGATGTAGACCATGAGGCCGGTGGCCCAGCTCATGGCGATCTCCGCCCTCCCTAGACCTGCTCAAGTTCGATCAGCGTGCCGGTGAAATCCTTGGGGTGCAGGAACAGCACAGGCTTGTCATGGGCGCCGATCTTGGGCTCGCCGTCGCCCAGCACCCGGGCGCCCTGGGACTTGAGCTTGTCGCGGGCGGCATAGATGTCTTCGACCTCATAACAGACATGGTGGATGCCGCCGTCGGCATTGCGGGCGAGGAAATTGGCGATCGGCGACTTCTCGCCCAGCGGATGCAGCAGCTCGATCTTGGTGTTGGGCAGCTCCACGAACACCACGGTCACGCCATGAGCCGGCTGTGCCTTGGGCGCACTCACCTTGGCACCCATAACCGTCCGGTAGAGTTCCGAGGCCTTGGCGAGGTCCGGCACGGCAATGGCGATGTGATTCAGGCGTCCGATCATCAGGCTTCTCCAGGCAGTCTCGAGGCTTAGATGCGGACGATGTGAACGTCCGTCAACGGCTTCTTGCCGAGGTGTGCGCGCACGACGCGCCGAACGGCCTGCCGGGAGGCCTCCTCGATCCGCGCATCGTCGCTCCGTTCGGAGGGGCTGAGGTCGGCCAACATCTCGTGCAGCCCCGCGACGATGGCCTGGGCAAGCGCGCCGCCCTCGTCCTCGATGCCCCGCAATGACACCTTGGGCGGCGCCACGGCACGTCCCTTGCCGTCGATCACCAGGGTCGCGGCGGCGGCGCCGTTCCACAGCAGCTTGCGCCGCTCACGTAACGAGGCTCCATCCAGCGGCACCAGGCTATCGCCGTCGCGGGCCAGC
>Ga0207952_1000590_pt1 | contig 25237 bp, 24 predicted proteins | sample SubbioR12Aug_8Ca_FD_184831 | JGI IMG/M metagenome (GOLD analysis project Ga0207952, IMG submission 184831) | Serpentinite rock and fluid subsurface biosphere microbial communities from McLaughlin Reserve, California, USA - CR12Aug_8Ca (SPAdes) | ecosystem: Environmental > Terrestrial > Deep...
CCTCGCCCAGCCGCTCACCGGCCCCAGGGTCACGCTGCTCGGGCGCGCCGGGCGCACAACCGATGAACGGCTCGGCCAGCGCTTTCTGTCCCGCCATCCCGATGCGGCGATGTACGCCGGCTTCAAGGACTTCCACTTCTACCGCGTCGCCCTGGAGCGCGCCCATCTGGTCGCGGGCTTCGGCAAGATCCGCTGGCTGGAGGCGGCCGACCTTGTGCCGGTCCAGTCGACCGGCCTGGCCGAGAGCGAGGCCGGTATCGTCAGCCACATGAATGACGACCATGTCGACGCCCTCCAGCTTTATGCCGAAAAGCTGCTCGGCCTGTCGGCAGGCGACTGGCGGATGACCGGGATCGACGCCGAAGGGATCGACCTCAGGCGGGGCGGGCAGGTGGCACGGCTGCCGTTCGACGCCCCGCTCGCGACAGCAGCCGAGGCGCGCAAGGTGCTGGTCTCCTTGGTCGGCCGAGCCCGGGCTGCGTGATTCCGCGTCGCGGGATGGCCTTCGCAGGTGCGGTAGCTGATCCACATGGTCCTCGAAACTAACTGTCGCAGGGCCTTGCCACCCCTTGACCACACCAGTAGCGCATAAGGTGTTAGTAAGGTCAGCCGCATAATTCGGGAGAAACGCCGTGCATCAGGCGGGCTTCGTAATTCCCAAAGCTGGACTAGAAACGCTTGGGCTGAAGAATCTGGGCAACGTCTATTGGAACCTCCAGGTTCCCGCACTCTACGAGGAGGCGATCCGCCGCCGCGAGGGCACGGTGGTCGATGGTGGGGCCTTGGCAGTACGCACCGGCGTCCATACCGGCCGCTCGCCCAACGACAAGTTTTTCGTCGAGGATGACCAATCCAAGGCTCGCATCGATTGGGGCAAGACCAACAAGCCGATCTCGCCTGAGCGCTATCGCGCGCTCTACAATCGCATGCTCGGCTACGCGCAGCGCCGCGACCTGTTCGTGCGTGATTGCTGGGCCGGTGCTGATCCCGCCCATCGCATCGGTGTGCGCGTGATCAATGAGACGGCGTGGCACAACCTGTTCGCCCGCAACATGTTCCTGCGGCCCAAGCCCGAGGAACTGCTGGGCTTCAACCCCGATTTCACCATCCTCAACCTGCCTGGCTTCCAGGCGGAGCCGGCGCTCGACGGTACGGCATCGGACTGCGCCGTCCTGGTCAATTTCACCGACCGGGTCGTGGCGATCTGCGGCACCTGGTACGCAGGCGAAATCAAGAAGTCGGTTTTCACCATCCTGAATTACCTGCTGCCCGACAAGAACGTACTGCCCATGCACGCGTCGGCCAACCTCGGGCCGAAGGGCGACGTGGCGATCTTCTTCGGGCTGTCGGGTACCGGCAAGACGACGCTGTCGGCCGATCCGTCGCGCACCCTGATCGGCGACGACGAGCACGGCTGGGGCGAGACCAGCCTCTTCAACTTCGAAGGCGGCTGCTACGCCAAGGTGATCAAGCTTTCCCGCGAGGCCGAGCCTGAAATCTACGCCACCACCGAGCGCTTCGGCACGGTGCTGGAGAATGTCGTGCACGATCCGGCAACCGGCCGGCTCGATCTCGACGACGGCAAGCACACCGAGAACACCCGGGCCTGCTATCCGCTCGAGTTCATTCCCAACGCCTCGGCCTCGGGCATCGCCGGCACGCCCGAGAACATCGTCATGCTGACAGCCGATGCCTTTGGCGTGCTGCCGCCGATCTCCCAGCTTAGCCCCGAGCAGGCGATGTATCACTTCCTCTCGGGTTATACCGCGCGCGTTGCCGGCACCGAGAAGGGCGTGACCGAACCGCAGGCCACCTTCTCGACCTGCTTCGGCGCCCCCTTCATGCCGCGCCATCCCACGGTCTACGCCAAGATGCTGGGCGAGAAGATGGCTCGCCAGCATGTCAAATGCTGGCTGGTCAACACCGGCTGGTCGGGTGGCGGCTTCGGCGTCGGCGAGCGGATGTCGATCCGGCATACCCGTGCCATGGTCCGCGCTGCGCTCGACGGCACGCTGGCGACTGTCGCGTCGGCAGCCGATCCGCACTTCGGCATGCAGGTCCCCAGCGCCTGCCCGGGTGTGCCGGGCGAGGTGCTGAATCCCAAGAGCACCTGGAAGGACAAGAAGGCCTACGACAGCGCCGCGCGCGACGTCGCCAAGCGCTTCGAGGCCAACTTCCAGCAGTTCGAGAGCCACGTCGACGGCAAGGTGAACAAGGCCGCGATCCGCGCCGCCGCCTGACGGCCGTGCGACGGTCGTCCCCATGGTCGCGTCGGACCGGGGGACGCCGTATGATGGTCCGGCTTGAGCAACCTTCCTGACGCATCCCCCTTGGTCGCGGTTCCCGTCGCGATCGTGCCGCGCCGGCCCTGGCGCCTGCCGCTGATCGTGGCCTTGGCGCTGGCGTTCGCTTCGCTGGCGCTGATTTCGGGCGTCGCCTACATCGCAGTGCTGAGCGGGGCCGCCGGCACCGCCGAACGGCGGCTGGTGGACCGCGCCGAACGCGTCGTCGATGCCGAGGTGGCGATGATCCGCAGCCGCCTCGATCCGGTTTCGGATCATCTTGAGTTGATTGCCGCCCTGGCCGCCGCCGGCCGTTTCGATATCGATTCGCCGGTGGCGGTCCGCGAGGCGCTGGCGGTGATGATGACCCGTGTGCCGGCGGTCTCGGCCGCGGCCTTCGCCACACTCGACCTCCAGCTCCATAGGGCCGTACGCCATCCTGATGGCCAGGTGACCCGTGACACGGTCTCGCTCATCAACCTGCCGCAGGGCATGGAGCGGTTCCGCCAGTTGCAGACGTCGCACAGCACCTTCTGGGGGGCGCTGTTCTGGAGCGAGGAGCTGAAGCAGCCGGTGCTCAATGTGCGGACTCCGGTGCGCCGCATCGACGATGCCTTCATTGGCGGGTTGATCGCCACCGTGGCGGTCGGCGACCTTTCCTACCTGATCGGCGACGCCAGCCAGGGCACCGAAGGTCGCTACTTTATCCTGGTCGGTCGCGACAAGGTCCTGGCGCACCGCCGCCTGGTTGATCCGCGCGGGCTCGGTCTTTCCGAGGACAAGCCACTGCCCACCATCAAGGAAGTGGACGATCCGATCCTCGCCAACATCTGGGACCCGCCGGTGCGCTCGCCGCGCATCGACAAGGCGCTCGGCAGCTTCGGTCGCATCATTCTTGCCGAGGGGCGGCAATGGCTGTTCGTTTACCGCGAGATCAGTCGCTATGGCCCGGATCCTTGGCTGGTGGGCCAGTACTACCCGCTCCAGGACGAGACCGGCGATCTCGACCGGCTGACCAACGGCGCCATGGTCGGGGCCGCCACGCTCGCCATCTCGATCGTCCTTGCGATGCTGATGGGATTGAGCATGGCGCGCTCGATCCGCACCATTACCTCGGCGGCCGAGTCGATCGAGCGGCTGGAGTTCGACTCGCCGTTCCACAGGCGCTCGCGACTCCGTGAAATCGACGATGCCGGCCAAAGCCTCGACAAGGCGCGTGGCGCGCTGAAATGGTTCGGCGCCTATGTGCCGCATCGGCTCGTTTTCCGGCTGATGGAGCTCGGCGAGGGCGCGGTGGTCTCGCGCCGCCGCGATGTGACCGTGATGTTCACAGACATCGTCGGCTTCACGCCGCAGGCCGAGGATCTGGCGGAACAAGCTACGGCCGACATGCTCAACCATCACTTCGCGCTGCTCGGCGCCTGCATCGATCAGGACGAGGGCGTGATCGACAAGTACATCGGCGACTGCGTGATGGCGGTATGGGGCGGCCTCTCCAAGATGGAGGACCATGCCGACCATGCGGTCCATGCCGCGCTCGAGATGGCGCGTGTGATCCGCGAGGACAACCGGCAACGCGTCGCCGCCGGACAGACTCCGGTCCGTCTGCGCGTCGGCCTGCACTCCGGCCCGGTCGTGGTCGGCAACATCGGAGCCCCCGGCCGCGTCAATTACACCGTGGTCGGCGACACCGTGAACGTGGCGCAGCGCTTCGAGCAGCTCGGCAAGGAGTTCATGCGCGAGGGCGAGGAGGTGATCGTGCTGGTCAGCGGCGACACCATCGCCGCCATGAAGCATCCGGAAGTTCTGGGGGAATTGCCGAAACCCGAGCTGCGCCACGTAAAGGGCCGCGAGGAGCCGGAACAGGTTTATCGCCTCGCGTGACGCGCCACGGCTGGACGTGAAGTGTCTTTCACCGCTAGACTCCCGCCACCGTTGGGGCGTCACTGCGAGAGGCAAAAGAAGCACATGGAACGGCGCAAACTTCTTGCATTGTCGACGGCCGTGCTGGCCCTCGCTCCTCTCCGCGCGCTGCATGCCCAGAGCACGAGTACCCAGAGCACGACCAAGCCCTTCACGTCCGAGCAGCTCGACCAGATGCTGGCGCCGATCGCGCTCTACCCCGATGCGCTGCTGGCGCAGACCCTGATGGCCGCGGGCTATCCGCTGGAAGTGGTCGAGGCGGCGCGCTGGTCGGCGGCCAACCCCAACCTCAAGGGCGACGCGGCGGTGGCCGCGGTCAAGGACAAGAGCTGGGATGTCAGCGTCAAGTCGCTGACCGCCTTCCCGCAGGTCCTCAAGCTGATGAACGACCAGCTCGACTGGACCCAGAAGATCGGCGACGCGATGATCGCCCAGCAGAAGGACGTGGCTGACTCCGTGCAGCGGCTTCGCGCCAAGGCAGCGGCGGCCGGCAACCTCAAGACCACGCCGCAGCAGAAGGTCACGACGCAACCGGCGGCGGCGGGCGGCAGCAGCACCATCGTGATCGAGCCGGCCAACCCGGAAACGATCTACGTGCCGTACTACAATCCGGCCTGGGCCTACGGGCCGTGGCCCTATCCGGCCTATCCGCCACCGTATTATCCGCCGCCGCCCAACTACGGTGCGGCGCTGATGACCGGCATGATGTTCGGTTTGGGCGTCGCGGCCGGCGCCGCCATGTTCGGCGGCTGGAACTGGAACCACGGCAACACCTACGTCAACGTCAACCGCGCGACCAGCATCAGCGCCAACAACTTCAACGCCAGCCACTACGCCAACGGCACCTGGTCGCACGACGCCACGCATCGCGACGGCGTGCCCTATCGCGACCCGGCGCTGCAGCAGAAGTACGGCCAGAACCGGCCGGGCTCGGCGGAGCGCGACCAGTATCGCGGCCAGCAGTTCCAGAACGAACTGCGCGGCGGCCAGGCCGGCCAGCGCGACGGCGCCGCCAGGTCCAATGTCGAGCAGAGGGCCGGCGCCGAGCCGCGCGCCGGGGGCGAGCGGGCTGGCGGAACCCAGGTGATGCGCGGCAGCGGCGAGGCGCGGTCCTCCGGCGCTGGCCGAAGCGATGCCTTCAGCGGCGTCGATCGCGGCCAGCAGGTCAATCGCGAGTCCCAGCGCGGCGGCTCGTACGGCGGCGGGCGCAGTTTCGGTGGTGGTGGGCGTGGAGGTCGGCGATGAGCGGTTCATTTCTGCGTCGCGGTCTTCTGGCGCTCGCCCTGATCGCAGGCTTTGCGGTGCCGGCGTCGGCGCAACCGAAGCTGCAGGGCTTCCCGACCGCCGACGCGGCGGCGGCGGCTTTGACCGACGCGGTCCGGGCCAAGAACATCAAGGCGATCGCGGCCATGCTGGGCGCCGGCTGGGCCGAATTCATGGCGGCCGACGCGGGCGAGCGGGATCGCCGTCGCACCGCATTCCTCGCGGCCTGGGACGAGAGCCACAAGGTCACCGTCTCGGACGGCACCAAGGCCACCGTAGAGGCCGGCAAATCCGGCTGGACGCTGCCCATTCCGATCGTGAAGGACGGCGCGGAGTGGCGCTTCGACGTCGAGGCCGGTCGCCAGGAAATGCGCGCCCGCCTGATCGGCCGCGACGAACTCGCGGTCATCCAGACCATGCTGGCGATCGTCGACGCCCAGCGCGACTATGCCGCCCTCGATCCGATGAAGACCGGCGCGCCGGCCTATGCTCGCCGCCTGCTGAGTTCGCCGGGCAGGAAGGACGGCCTGTACTGGGAAACCGCGGCCGGCCAGCCGCCGAGCCCTCTGGGACCGGCGGTGGCCAAGGCGCAGGCCGGCTCGAGCACGCCCGACGGCCACTACGGCTACAACTTCCGCCTGCTCTACGCCCAGGGACCGGCGGCGCCGGGCGGCGCCCGCGACTACATCGTGAACGGCCGGATGATCGGTGGTTTTGCCGCCATCGCCTGGCCTGTGCGCTATGGTGAGACCGGCGTGATGACCTTCATCGTCAGCCAGGGCGGCGACGTCTACCAGCGCGACCTCGGGCCGGAGACGGCGCAACGCGCGGCGGCCATGGTGACGTTCAATCCGGACAAGGATTGGACGAAGGCGGACATGACGCCCCCATGAGGGGCTTTTTCGGGAGAGAGACATGATCAAGACCAAAGTCCTCACGCTGTTTGCCGTGGTGGGCATGCTGGGCGGCTGCAATGAAACCTTGTCGGACGGCCAGAAGGGCGCCCTGGTGGGCGCCGCGGCCGGCACCGGCATCGGCCTGCTGGCGGGCGGCAGCTTCGGTGCGGTGGTCGGCGCCGGCCTGGTCGGCGGCGCGGTCGGCTATCTCGGCGGCACCGCCATCGGCAACAGCAAGTAGGAAGGAGAGCCAGCATGATCTCGAGGTTCCTCCTCGCCGTCGGCACTCTTGTCGTCACCGGCATGGCCGCCCAAGCCCAGGTCGCGCCGACCAACTTCGACCAGGCGGCCTACATCACCTGCAAGGAAGCGCACGCCATGCAGCCCGCGGTCCGCCAGCAGCTTGCGGTCTATCTCGCCGATCACGCCGCGCGTCATCGTGGTGTCGCCGTCCCTGACGACGAGCGTGGCGCTCAACTTGCCCATCTCGTGCGCGGCGGCTGCACCTTGGCACCCGACGCCTATCTGTTCACGGTGATCGACCGCGCCCTGGTGGCCGAGCTCGCGAAGCTGCCCAAGCGCAAGTAGCTCAGGTCATCTTGACCATGATGTGCTTGGCGTAGGCCGGGCGCGCAGCGAGGCGCTCATACCAGGCTTTCAGGTTCTTGAGTTCCGGCCGTTCGATGTCGAGCGAGTACCAGCGATAGGCGAAGCAGCCGACCGGGATGTCGCCCATGGTGAAGTGTGTGCCGCCGACGTAGCGCCTGGAGGCGAGATGGGCGTCGAGCCGGCCGAACAGCCGGCCGGCGTCCTCGGCGGCCTTCTTGATGGCGGCCATGTCGCGCTTCTCCGGCGGCGTGCGCACCAGTCCCCAGAAGGCGATGCGCATCGGCTCGGAGATGGTGCTGAGCTGCCAGTCCATCCAGCGGTCGGCCTCGCTGCGCGCCCCCGGATCGTTGGGCCACAGCGTGCCGGCGGCATACTTGGCCGAGAGATAACGCACCGCCGAGTTGCTCTCCCAAACGATGCGCCCGCCGTCGTCGATGGTCGGCACGACGCCGTTGGGGTTCATGTCGAGGTACCATTTCTGGTCGTTGCCGCCGAACGGCCCGCCGACGTCGGTGCGCTCGTACTTGAGCCCGCACTCGTCGGCCGCCCACAGCACCTTCTGCACGTTGATCGAATTGGCACGGCCCCAGATTTTCATTGCTCGCTCTTCCTCCGGAATGTCAGTGCGCGGCCGCCCAGTTGTCGCCGACGCCGGTGTCGACGACCAGCGGCACGGTGAGCGAGGCGGCGCTCTCCATGACCTTGCAGGCGACGTCCTTGGTCTTGTTGAGCTCCGCGTCGGGCACCTCGAACAGCAGTTCGTCGTGGACCTGCAGCAGCATCTTGGCCTTGAGCTTCGCCCCGGCAAGTGCAGCCGGCACGCGGATCATCGCCCGCTTGATGATGTCGGCGGCGCCGCCCTGCAATGGTGCGTTGATCGCGGCGCGCTCGGCGAAGGCGCGCATGCCCTGGGCCTTCTCGTTGATGTACTTGAGATGGATCTTGCGGCCGAACGGCGTCAGCACGTAGCCGTGCTTGCGCGCGTAGTCCTTGGTCCGCTCCATGTAGTCGCGGATGCCGGGATAGCGCTGGAAGTACTTGCCGATGTACTCCTTGGCCTCCTGCTGGCCGATGCCGAGCTGGTTGGCGAGGCCGAAGGCCGAGATGCCGTAGATGATGCCGAAGTTGATCGCCTTGGCGCGCCGCCGCATCAGCGGGTCCATGCCCTTGACCGGCACGCCGAACATTTCGCTGGCCGTGATGGCGTGGATGTCGTCGCCGCGCGCGAAGGCCTCCTTCAGCTCCGGGATGTCGGCGACGTGCGCCAGCAACCTCAGTTCAATCTGCGAGTAGTCGGCGCTCAAGAGCTTGTGGCCCTTCTCGGCGATGAAGGCCTGGCGGATCTTGCGGCCTTCCTCGGAGCGTACCGGGATGTTCTGCAGGTTGGGATCGGTCGAGGCGAGCCGGCCCGTCGCCGCGCCGGTCATGTGATACGAGGTGTGGACGCGGCCGGTCTTGGCATCGACCTGGCGCACCAGCGCGTCGGTGTAGGTGCCCTTCAGCTTGGCGAGCTGGCGGTGTTCCAGGATCTTCACTGGCAGCGGATGGCCCTGGGCCGCAAGATCGTCCAGCGCCGAAGCATCGGTCACCCACGAGCCGTTCTTGCTGCGCTTGCCGCCGGGCAGCTTCTGCTCGTCGAACAGGATCTCGCCCAGCTGCTTGGGCGATCCCACGTTGAACTCGCGGCCGGCGATCTTGTGGATCTCGATCTCGAGTTCGCCCAGGCGCTTCTCGAACTCGCTGCTGAGCTTTTTCAGCTTGGGCGCGTCGACCTTGATGCCGGCCGTCTCCATGCCGAGCAGCACCGGGATCAGCGGCCGCTCGATGGTCTCGTACATCGTCGTCATGTGCTCCTGCACCAGCCTGGGCTTCAGGTGCGCCCAGAGCTGCATGGTGACATCGGCATCCTCGGCGGCATAGTCGCGCGCCCGCTCGAGCGGCACGTGATCGAAGCTCACCTGCTTGGCGCCGCTGCCGGCCACGTCGGAGAATTTTATGGTCTTCTGGCCGAGATGGCGCTCCGCCAGCTCGTCCATGCCGTGGTTGTTCTTGCCGGCGTCGAGCACGAAGGAGATCAGCATCGTGTCGTCGACGGGCGCGATCGCGATGCCGTAGCGCTGGAACACGGCCATGTCGTACTTGATGTTCTGGCCGACCTTCAGGACCGACGGGTCCTCGAGCATCGGTTTCAGCGCGGCGATCGCCTTCTTGAGCGCGATCTGGCCTTCGAGAAGCTTGCCGCCGTCTTTGTCGCCGCCGTCGCCGGCGAGATCGAGCGCGCCCTGCGCGGCACCCCCGGGCGTGCGATGCATGAGCGGCAGGTAGGCCGCGCGTCGCTTCGTCGAGTTGACGTCGCCCCACGGCCCTTCGAGCAGGGCCAGCGAGATGCCGACCAGGCCGGCGTTGTTGGAATCGAGGCCGTCGGTCTCGCAGTCGAAGGCGACGGTGCCCGCCCTGGTCGCCTCGGCGATCCATTCGGCGAGCTGCTTCTCGTCCTGGATCAGCTCGTAGTCGGCGGCAGTGAAGGCCTGGTTCGATTTCGCGCGCGCCGCCGGCGCCGGTTTTGCGGGGGCGGACTCGACTTTCACCACGATCGGCGCGCTCGCGGCCGGCGCCACCGGTGCTGTCGCCTCGCCCAGTTCGCCGGTGAAGCGCTGCAGCAGCGTCCTGAAACCCTGCTGCTCCAGCCACGGCAGCAGCACGTTGGGATCGGGCTTGCGCTTGTCGAAGGCTTCGGGCTCGGCCGGCGTCGGCACATCGTCCCGCAGCGTCACCAGCTGCTTGGAGATGCGGATCAACGCGGCATTCTGTTCCAGCGATTCGCGCCGCTTGGGCTGCTTGATCTCAGCAGTGCGCGCGAGCAGCGTCTCGAGGTTGCCGTACTCGTTGATCAGCTGCGCCGCGGTCTTCACCCCGATGCCGGGTGCGCCCGGCACGTTGTCGGTCGAATCGCCCGCCAGCGCCTGGACGTCCACCACCTTGTCAGGTGTGACGCCGAATTTCTCGAACACCGCCTCGGCCCCGAGCTTGATCTTCTTGATCGGGTCCATCAGCTCGACGCCGGGCCGCACGAGCTGCATCAGGTCCTTGTCCGACGACACGATGGTGCAGGTACCGCCGGCCTCGACGGCCATGCGGGCGTAGGTCGCGATCAGGTCGTCGGCCTCGTAGCCGTCGAGCTCGCACACCGTGACGTTGAACGCGCGGGCGGCCTCGCGGATCAGCGGGAATTGCGGGATCAGGTCTTCCGGCGGATCGGGCCGGTTGGCCTTGTACTTGTCGTAGATCTTGTTGCGGAAGGTGACGCTGCCGGCATCGAGGATCATGGCGATGTGGTCGATCTCGGGATTGTCCAGGAGGTCGGCCACCAGCATGCGGCAGAAGCCGAACACGGCGTTGATCGGCGTGCCGTCGGGCCGGTTCATCGGCGGCAGGGCGTGATAGGCGCGGAACAGATAGCCCGAGCCGTCGATCAGGTAGAGATGACGGAGCGGCTTGTCGTCACCGGACTTGCCGTTGTTCGTCGTTTTCGCGGGAGCCTTGGATTTTGCCATGGTCAAGCCCTAGCACGCGGGAGGAAATCGCGGGAGATCAGGGCGGAAAATGTCGCCTGAACAGCGACAGAAAAAAATCCCGGATCGCGTTCCTTCCTGTGTGCGGCTCCGCCGGCCAACACCTTGAAGGAACAACCGAATCACTTGCTGGCCGCCTCGAAGGCCTGTCGCAAGGAAGGCGACATTTTTTTGATCCGATCCTGGAAAATTCTTTCCGCCAATATCTCGGCTGCCAGATTGACCTTGCGATCCATGTCCCGGCCGCGCTCCTGGATCACCTGATGCAGTTCGCGGTTCCGCTCCTCGGCGCGCTTCTCGACCTCGGCGTCGAAATCGCGCCGCTGCTGGGCACGCTCGCGGGCGCGGTCGAAGCGGCTCAGCACGAATTTCAGCATCTGGTCGTTGGTGCGTTCCACCGAGGCCACCTCCTTGCCGCGGAAGCAGTAGATGCGCCGCTGCACGCGCCCCGCGCGCTGGACGGCAGCGTCGGCCAGGATCGCTTCCTGGCGCTCGATCAGCGCGTTGTAGTGAAAGGCGAAGCGCGGATCGCGCGCCCGCCAGCGCTGCACCGTGCGCGGCGTGATGCCGGCGCGGGCGGCGGCCTCCATCAGCGAGCCGGAACGCTCGAACTGACGCAGAAAATAGGTCCGCAGTCGGGCCGGCGTGCGCCGCCTGGGCGCCTGAAATATAGGAGAAATTGCGTCTCTATTGGGAGATTCCTGCTGAGGAATTGTTGCGATTTCTCCTGTCATTCATGCCTCCTTTGATCATCCGATATGATCTATAGGCAGGATAATATAGGGAACATATCAGGAACGCAAGAACCTTCGGTTGCGGGAGGATTCCCCCGCGGTCATGGTTGCCATCGATGCAGTCGGGAGAGTGAGACGATCATGATGTTGCGGTGCTTTGCGGCTATCGGGTTTTCGTTGTTGGGCTTCGTGCCGGGCGCATCCGCGCAGAGCGTCCAGGTCATGGAGTCGGCGCCGAAGGCGAGCGCCGTGATCGAGGGCAAGAGCAGCGAGTTCTACGTCCGCTTCGACAGGCCGGTCGACCATATCCATTCGCAGCTCGCCATCACCCGCAACGGACAGCTGGTTGAAAAGCTCGTCCCGCGCCTCGAGTCGGCGCCGGAAGTGCTCTATGCCCGGGCGCCGACCTTGCCGGCGGGCAACTACGATCTGAACTGGCGCGTGAAGACGATGACCGGCGTCGACGTCATCCAGGGCAACATTCCGTTCACGGTGAAACCCTAGACGAACCCCAGCCGGCGGCTGCTCTCGCGTCCGGCACTAGCCGCTCCTGCCTGTGGTCCGCGTCACCTGCGGCGGTATCGGCGCGTTCACGCCGCGCAACACCCGCTCGATCTGTCCGTCGCGTCGGACGAAGATGCCCTCGGTGACCTTCTGCAGGAGATCCTCCGAAGGGGCCGTGCCCGGCGATGGGCAGTAGAAACCCGAAACCGAATCGCGTGCTCCCGCTGCGGCCGCACCGCTGGTGTTGTTGGTGATATGCCTCATCTCGAATGCCACGCATCGTGCGGCGCCGACGGCGAATTGCGACGTGCGCAGGAAGGCATCGGAGTTGGGTGCCGGCGAGGTGATCTGTACGTCCTTGTCTTTGAGGAAGGGGAAACGACTCTTGAGCCAGGCGGTATCCAGGGCGCTGCCGAATTTCCAGTAGACCAGCGGTGCCGTCTGCTCGAGATAGACCTGGACGCGAGGATAGAGTCCTTTGGCGGGCACCGCGGCTGCATAGGATGAGACTGTCCGCGCGGTGCTGTTCCAATCGCCGGCTTCGAACACTTCTCGGGATGCCTCGGCAAACGGCGTCGCCAGCAGGATCCTGGAATCGGCCTTGGTAACCTTTTTCCATTCGGCGTGGGCCGGGCTTGCCAGCGCGAGAGCGGCGACAACGAACGAGATAAAACGCATAGCGTCTCCCCTCAAAGTTGCAAGGGGATGCTATGAGGAAACTGCAAAAAACTCAATGGGGGTTTCGCAAGTTACAGGTTTGTGCGCCGTCGAGGCGGCGGCTCAGACGAACCCCAGCTGTCGCCGCATATCGCGCGTGGCGTCTGCGGTCAGCATCGCTGCGAGTCTCGCCGCTTCCGTCGCCACGTCGGTCTTGATGGTGACAGCGCAAGTATAGACCGTCGCCAGCGCGTAGCCGGGCGGCAGCGAACCCACCAGGACGATGCCCGGAGTCGAGAGGATCTCGGTGGCCTGCGTGCAGCCGATCGGACGGTTGCTCTTCGACGCGGCCAACGCGCGCATCGCCGTCGCGCCGTTCGACGCCGTCTTCAGCCTCGAGGCGACCACGCCCCAGATGCCGAGGTCGCGCAGCACCTTGGCGAAATGGATGCCGGCGGTCGCCTGCTCGGAATCGGGAAAATGAATCGCATCGGCGTCGAGCAGGGCAGCGCGCAACGTCTTGGCATTGCCGATCGGGGGCAGCGTCTCGCCGTGGCGGACGGCAATGGCGGTCTCGACCGTGCCGAGGTCCGCGGCCGTCGCCGCCGCGACATGACCGTCGCGCGCCAGCCCGTCGATCAGGGCGCGGGTCAGGATCACGAGATCTACAGGCGCGCCTTCGAGAAGGCGGGTCCGCATGGCGCCCACGGCGCCGAACGTACCCTCGATGGTGCAGCCGGTTTCGGTCTCGAAGGCGGGCCGCAGCGCCTCCACCAGCCCCTGGGCGGCGCCGCCGCTCAGGATCCGGAGTTTCTTCATGGCGTCATTGAACCTTGAGGCCGGCTTTGTCGATCACCTTCGCCCATTTGGCGATGTCGCCCTGGAGGTAGGTGTTGAAAGCCGCCGGCGTCATCGTCATGGGCACCGCGCCCTGCTTGGCCCAGGCCTCGCGGATCGCCGGCCGGGCGATGATCTTTCCGATCTCTACGTTCAACCGCTCGACGATTTCCTTGGGCGTTCCGGTCGGCGCCATGATGCCGAGCCAGATCGTGGCCTCGTAGCCCGGCACGCCCGCCTCGTTCACTGTCGGCACGTTGGGCAGGACCGCGGAGCGCGTGAGGCCGGTGGTCGCCAGCGCCCGGACCTGGCCGGCGTCGACATGGCCCTTCATCGCCGTCACCGCGTCGAACATCATCGAGACGTGGCCACCGATCACGCTGGCGCGCGCCTCGCCGCTGCCCTTGTGCGGGACATGCAGGATGTCGGTGCCGCTCATGGCTTTGAACAGTTCGCCCGCCATGTGATAGGGCGTTCCCGGGCCGGACGAGGCGTAGGAGAGCTTGCCGGGCTCGGCCTTGGCGAGCGCGATGAACTCCTGCAGCGTCTTCGCCGGCACGGCGGGGTTCACCACCATCACCAGGTCCGACGAATTGACCGGCGCCACCGCCACGAGGTCGCGCATCAGCGCGTAAGGCTTCTTCGACAGCAGCGTCTCGTTGGTGGTGTGGGTGTTCGACATCATCAGCAGCGTGTAGCCGTCGGGCGCCGCCTTGGCGACGATGTCGGTGCCGATCACCGCGCCGGCGCCCGGTTTGTTCTCGACAATGAACTGCTGCTTCAGGACGTCGCCGAGTTCCTTGCCCAGTACGCGGGCATAGACGTCGGCCGGGCCGCCCGGCCCGAACGGCACGACGATCTTCACCGGCTTGGTGGGGTAGGGCTGCGCGGCGGCGGGTGCCGACAGCGCGGCCAGGAACGGGGCAAGGGCCAAGACCACGAAACTGAATTTCGCCATCAAGCGCATGAGGTCCTCCCGGAACTTATTCGTTGTCCCCAGTGATGCCATGGTTGCGGCGGATCGAACAGACCAGAACGGTCACAACAAAGAGAGATGGGGTGGGGGGAATGGCCGAAGCCGCGACCGCGGCGGATGGGCCACAGACGTCAGGAGCGGCGCCCTAGGCCACGCTGTTGGACAGTCGCCCCAGGCCCTCGATCTCGATCGTCACCCGATCGCCACGCTTCAGGAACCTGGGCGGCGTGAAGCCGATCCCGACACCGGCCGGCGTGCCGGTCGCGATGACGTCGCCCGGCTGAAGGGTGATCCCCGCCGAGATCGTCTCGATCAGGGTCGGGATGTCGAAGATGAGGTCGCGCGTATTGGCGTTCTGGCGCAGCTCGTCGTTCACCCAGCATTTCACGGCGAGGTTTGCCGGATCGACCTCATCGGCAGTCACCAGCCAGGGGCCCATCGGACAGAAGGTGTCGAGCGACTTGCCGAGGAACCATTGCTTGTGCCGGCCCTGCAGGTCGCGGGCCGTGACGTCGTTGATGATCGTGTAACCGCAGACGTGGCTATAAGCCCGGGCTTTGGAGATCGCGCGTCCGCCGCGGCCGATGACCAGGCCGAGCTCGGCCTCGTAGTCCAGCGAATCGCTGAGGCCCGCGGGATAGCGGATGTCGACGCCGTTCGCGATCACGCATTCCGGCACCTTGGTGAAGATGATCGGCGCGGTCGGGATGGCGTCCGCCGCGGAGCTGGCGCTGCTGTCGAAGCCGCTCTTCGTGAATTCCTTGGCGTGCTCGTGATAGTTCTTGCCGACGCACATGATGTTGCGCGCCGGACGCGGGATCGGCGCTTCAAACGTCACCGCCGAGAGTGGAATGCCGGGTCCCACCGGTTGCAGGAGCTCGATCTCGTCGATGTGCGCGAGGATTGAGGTGAGGCTGGGGACGGGACGTCCCAGCATGCCCTCGAGCGGCCAGACGGTTCCGGCCTCGGGGCGAACAAGGGCCGCCTGCGTCCGGCCGTCATGCGTGATGGTGGCGAGCTTCATTGTTCGTCCAGTCGCTATTGCTGCTGCGACTGTTCCTGGCTCCAGCCCTTCTTCTCGGCGTCGAAGAACGAGGCGAAGACCTTGCGGATGGTGCTCTCGGCGATGTCGCGGGTGATGAACACCACGCGGCTCTTGCGGTCATCGCCCTCGGGCCAGGCTTCCAGCGTGGCCGGCGGATGGAAGACGTGCTGCACGCCGTGGATCACCACGGGCTTGTCGGTGTCCTTGACGTTCAGGATGCCCTTCATGCGCAGGAGATCGGGGCCGCGATAGGTCACCAGCGCGTCGAAGGCGGCGGCCACGGTCGACCAGCTCATCGGCTCGTCGAAGGTCATGCAGAAGGAGCGGATGCGGTCGTCGTGGCGGTTGACGTCGTGCGGGTCCTGCTCGCCGTGGGCGCCCTGCTCGTGCTTGTGATCGTGGTCATGCCCGTGAGCGTGGCCATGATGATGGCCATGTCCGTGGTCGTGGCTGCCTTCGTAGGCCTCGGCCTGCAGCCATTTCTTCACGTCGGCGGTCTTGCTCTCGGGATTGTAGAGGCCGGCATTCAGGATCTGGTTGGGGTCGATCTCGCCGGTGGCCACGACATGGAACGGCGCGCCGGGATTGAGATGGTGCAGGCGATGCTTCAGCTCTTCGAGCTTGGGGGCGTCGGCGATGTCGACCTTGGTGAGCAGCAGGCGGTCGGCGACGGCGGCCTGCTTGATCGCCTCCTCGTGATTGTCGAGGGTGCTCGAGCCGTTCACGCCGTCGATCGTCGTCACCACGCCGTCGAGGCGGTAGCGCGAGGCGAGCAGCGGATCGGTCATCAGCGTGTGCAGGATGGGCGCCGGATCGGCGAGGCCGGTGGTTTCGACCACCATGCGCTTGAATTGCGAGACCTCACCGCGCGAGCGCTTCAGGAACAGCTCGCTCATGGTGCGCACCAGGTCGCCGCGCACGGTGCAGCACAGGCAGCCGGAGTTCAGCGTCACCATGCCCTCGTCGTCGGACTTCTCGACCAAGAGATGATCGAGCCCGATCTCGCCGAACTCGTTGATGATGACGGCGGTGTCGGCGAGCTCCGGCCGGCGCAGCAGCTTGTTCAGGAGGGTGGTCTTGCCGCTGCCGAGGAAGCCCGTCAGCACGGTGACGGGAATGCGCTGTTCGGCGGCGGTGGGCGTGTCAGTCATTTTTACTCCGTCATGACGACGGCCTACTTCCAGAACCGCTCGGCTTTCCTGAAATCCTTCCAGGCCCGCTCCAGGCGGCGACGGCGGCGCTTTTCGCCGGACGCCACCTGCTTGGCGAGGGCCTTGAGCGGTTCGGCCACATCCTCCGTCGGACGGGCCGCCGTCGCGAGATCGGCCAGCACTTGGGCCGCCACCGCACGATCGTTCAAGGCACCGAGCGCACCCTGCAGGCGCGCCGTGGCCTCGATATAGGGCTTCACCTTGCTGGACGCAAAGGCGGGCCCGAAATAGCCCGCGGCATAGCGCAGCTTCTTGATGGCGATGCGCAGCCGGTGCAGGCGCTCGACGTCGAACTGCTCGAGCTTGCGTCCGCGCCGGACCGCCTTGGCATGGCGCTTGTCGAGCACGGCGCGGCCAAAGGCATCGAGGCGGTCGCCGGCCCCGTCCGGTGCGGCGGGCGGCGGGCTCGCGAAAGCCTGGAGCCCGTGGTCGAAGACGGCGAAGCGGGCGCCCGAGAGCGCCGCCCGGGCATGCCGCAGATGAACGTCGGCCAGACGCCTGCCGATCCGCCGCACCAGCGGCGGCGGGTCGCTCACCGTCTCGGTCAGGAACACCTGCAGGTCGCGGGCCGCGGCGCATTCACGGGCCAGCCACTTGGCCTCGGCGGCGAGTGCGCGGACCGCCGGCCCGTGCACGGCGCCGCGGAACAGGCCGAAGGCCGCGCGCAGACGGCGCAGCGCCACGCGGGTCTGGTGGATGCCGTTTGGCCTCGCGCTTTTCAGCACTGCAGCGCGGTATTTCAGGAGATCGGCATGGCAGCCGGCCACGATGAGCCGCAAGGCGGCGTCTGGGGCGGTGTCGGCGCGCAGCCTGGACTCGGGCGAGGGGGCCATATCGGCCCGACGGTAGCGGCCGGCCGGGGCTGGGCAACCGCAAAGAACGACACTCTCGTTAAGGTTTTATGGCAGTCCGGCGTCACCGCCGGGGGCAAATTGGACGATTTCGCTGATCGGCCCGATGGTTAGCCGGCGACGCTGCCAGCCGTTTCCGGTGGCGGCGGGAGCCCTGGGTGCCCTAGACTCCGGCCATGAGCATCGACGCGGCGGCCTTCAAGAAGGGCATGCGCCACCTCGCGGCAAGCGTGACCCTGATCACCACCCGCCACGGCGACCTGCGCGGCGGCCTGACGGCGACGGCCGTCTGCTCGGTGTCGGCCGAGCCGCCGCAGATCCTGGTCTGCGTCAACAAGACGGCGAGCGCCCACGATCACATCGGCGAGGCCGGTTTCTTCTGCATCAATATCCTGAGCCCCGCCCATCGCAAGCTCGCCGAGCGCTTCGCCGGCATGGACGGCGTCGAGGGCGACGACCGCTTCTGCGACATGGGCGACTGGTCGCAGCTCACCACCGGCGCGCCGGTGCTGAAGGGCTGCCCGGTGTCGTTCGACTGCAAGCTGGTTACCCGCCTGTCGGCCGGCACGCACACCATCTACATCGGCGAGATCGTCGATCTCGTGCTCGACCCCGAGGCGTCGCCGCTGCTTTATGCCGACGGCGCCTTCGTGCATGTCGATGCGCTGAAGAAGGCGGCCGCGGCCGCCTGAGGCCGCCCGTAATTTTCTTCAAAATCCCGCTTGACCTTGACGTAGCGTCAAACGGCCATAACGCGGCCCTCGAACAGGAGGAGCCGGTCATGAGCGTGCTGCGCCACCTCCAGTCGTTCATCGCAAGCTGACGCGCTCAAGGCAGGAGAGCCCAGATGTTTCGTATCGGCGAATTTGCCCAAATCGCGCAGGTCTCGGGGCGGCAGCTGCGCTTCTACGACCAGCTCGGCCTGCTGCGGCCGGCGCACACCGACCCGCAGACCGGCTATCGCTACTACAGCATCCGGCAGCTTCCGCGGCTGAACGGCATTCTTGCCTTGAAGGAGCTCGGCCTGTCCCTGGAACAGATCGGTCCGCTGCTGAAGAACGACATCCCGCCGGCCGAACTGCGCGGCATGCTCACCATGAAGCGGGCGCAGCTCGAACAATCGCTGCGCGAGGAGGAGACCCGGCTGCGCTACATCGAATCCCGCATCGCCGAGATCGACCGGCACGGCGGGATCGGAGACTACGACATCGTCGTGAAGTCGGTCGAACCGATGCCGTTCCTGTCGCTCCACGGTTCGTTCGAAAACATGGATGAGGCGGCGCGGATGGTCCGCACCGTCGCCGAGGACGGCGCGCGGCAGATCCGGCCGGCGCTGCGCGACAGGCTGATCGTGGTCGCCCGCAACGATGGCGACGAGGATCGGCTGGATCTCGAGATCGGCTTTTCGCTGACGCGGCCGTCGAACACCAGCGTGCGCATCGCCGGCGGCCATGTGTTGCAGGCAGGCGAGCTTCCGGCGGCCCCGACGATGGCGACCATCGTGCGGCCGGGTACGAATTCCGCCAGCCATAGCTCGTTCGGCGCCCTCGGCGTCTGGATCGAGGCCAACCACTATGAAGTCGCGGGTCCGTGCCGCGAAGTCTTCCTCGAATCGATCACGGAACCGCCCGGCTTCGAAGGCGCCCTGGTGGAGATCCAGTTCCCGGTCCGCGAGGCCGCCTAGCCCGTCGTCAATTCCGAACTCAAGCCCATCCGGACGCCGACGCGTTCCGGCGACGCGAACCGCTGTGTCGAATTCCGGCCGGCGGCCCACCAGAGGAGAAAAGCATGGTCACGATCTACGGCGTTCCGTTTTCCGTCCACGTCCGCAAGCCGATCGTCACGGCGATCCTCAAGGACATTCAATATGTCGTTGAGCCGGTGATCCCGTTCAATCCACCGCCGAACTGGAGCTCGCTCAGTCCGACCGGCCTGATCCCGGCGATGCGGGACGGCGGCCTCACCCTGGCCGAGTCGACGGCGATCTGCTTCCACCTGGAGCGCAAGAAGGCAGCGCCCGCGATCCTGCCGGCCGATGCCGAGGAGTGCAGCCGTGTGCTGTTTTTCGACGGTTATGCCGGCCACGTCTTCCGAAGCGTCATCCATGGGCTGTTCTTCCAGAAGATCATCAACCCCGTGATCCTGAAGGGCGCCACCGACCAGTCGGCGATCGACAATATCCTGGCGACGACCCAGCCGAAGGTCTTTTCATTCCTGGAATCGCAGATCGAGGGGGCCTTCCTGGTCGGCCGCTCGTTGACGCTCGCCGACATCGGCATCGTCTCGAACCTCATCAACTTCCAGTACCTCGGCTTTGCGATCGACAAGGCGGCCTATCCGAAGCTCGCGGCATACGCCGCCGGCGTCATCGCGCTGCCGCCCTTCCGGCGTGCGTTGGCGGATGAGCAGCCCTTCGCCGAGCAGATGGGCCTCGATCGCGGCTTCTTGGCCTAGAATGGCGGCCTGAGGCCGCAGTGGCGCCCTCTGGACGAAGTCATTATGTTCCGCCCCGCCTGGTGGGGCGTCGCCAAGCGGTAAGGCAGCGGATTTTGATTCCGCCATTCCCAGGTTCGAATCCTGGCGCCCCAGCCACGGCATCTTGCATATTTCCTGTGGTTCGGGCGTTTAGCCCTCCCGGCAGCCGCGGGATCGCTCAATAACAGACCTCAACTGTGTCGCCCTCGCGGCGCAAAACGATTTCCAGCGGGCCGGATCGCGCCGCCGGACAATTGCTTTTGCTCACATAGGTGAGTTCTCGGCCTGAGGCATAGGTAAGTAAGGCGCTGATTCCCCAGTGCCACTCAAAAATGGTGTACGTGGTTCGCCCCATGCCCGAGTGCAGACCCTGATAAATGCCTGGTGGCGGAGCGCGTGGAAGCCGGACGGAGGGGGCGTTGCGTGTGGTCGGATCGGCATCGATCGTGTTCACGATCAGCCGGGCAAAGGCAAATTCGCGTCGCTGCAGTTCGATCCGATCGGACGACTGCCGGAGGAACCACGCGACCTGGAGCGCGAGGACGATAACCGCCAAACCCACGATCCGATCTTTCCATCGTGGTGACGGTCCCGCGGCATGGGCTGCAATCAGGAGCACCGGCAGGAAGAAGCCGACATAGAAGGAGCTTCTGCCGCTCGGATTGTAGTACGCCGCAAGCAGGTTCTGCGGGTTGCACAGAAGCAGGCTCAGCCCGACAAGGCCTGCCCAAACGGACACGACGTTGCCACGGCGAAAGGCCAGCCAGGCAAGGCCGACGACCAGCGCCAAAGCGATGAGCGCCTGCGGCTCCACTACGCGCGCTCCTCCCAAATACCCCGTGGGGTCGAACACGCCGATGATCTGCCTGATGTGCAGGTAGATGTGGTTGGGGAGCTGGTGCGGCGACAAGAACGAGAAGGGGCGCGCGGCGCCGATACCGCTAACGGCGCGAATGACATGCGTGACAACGAGGTAGCCGGCTCCCGCCGCCACGTACGCAGCTACGACCATTCCGACTTGCGCAAAATAGGGACCAAGGGTCCGGCCGGCCCGACCTCCCGGCGGTAGAGCGGTGACCAGCATCCAAGCGAAGGTCAGGAACAGAACGGCCGTTGCACCCGGCTGATACATCATATTTATGATCAGCATCAGCCCAGCGAGTTCCAGGCAAAGTCTGGGCTTCGGGGGATGCCGCGCAAGCAGTCGCAGGCATACGGTCACCGGCACCAGTGTCACGAGCATCACGTGATAGGCAATCTTCCACGCGATCAGGTCGCTGAAGAATCCATGCGTCAGGAGTAAGGCACCGGAAAGCACCGTCCAGACTCGCACTATCTCGGGTCGCAGTCCGGAGTCGCGGGTGACATAGGCAACCGCAGCCTGACAGAACCAGGCGAAGACGAACGCATACAGAACGGCAAAAACCGTATAGTCGCGCAGGCCATCGAGGCCAATCGCGTTGAACGCTAGAATAGCGGCCGCAAGAAGATGTCTGCCATCCTGAAGATCGATCACCGCGTAGGCTTCGGCTGGGTTGCCGCTGGCGATCGCAATGAGGTCATCGACATTGAGGTAGCCGGCGTTTTCGCTGAACGCCCAGATAAACAGGCCGGCGATGATCGGGACTACCGACCACGCGGGAAGCAGGCGGGCGAGCAACCCATCGTCCTGCGCTGTTCCCCGAATAGGCGAACTGCGATCGATCTCGCTCATCGACCCGGGAGTCCCTGACGAAACTCAGTCATTCACCACTACCCGGCCGGCGCCATCGAGTCAGAGATGCGGCCTCGTGCGCGCCGGACGCGCCGACAGCATCGCCAGGAGGGCGAGCAGTCCGGGCAGTCCCTGGGTGTAGAGGATCGACATCTTGGCGGTCAGCCCGCCATAGACGCCGGCCACGATCACGCAGGCGAGGAAGAAGATCTTCACGTCGCGGCGGCCCGTCACCAGGCCCCAGACGAGGCCAGCGGCGAGGAAGCCGTTATAGAGGCCCTGGTTGGCGGCGAGGATGGCGGACGAGGCCGACACCTCGGGTGTCATCTTGAAGATTTCCCGGCCGACCGGATGGTTCCAGTAGAACATCTCCAGGACCAGGAAGCCGACATGGATCAAGGCGACCAAGGCGATCAGCAGCAGCGAGATCATCCGCATCGTTGGTATCTCCCCCGAGACTTAGGCGTGATCCTAGCACGTTCCGCGAAGCGGGGTGACCTCAAGCACCGTGGCGCAGCAGGCGACCCGAACGGATGTTGGTCGGCCGGTCGTCGCGGATCGTGACCTCGCCGTTCACCAGGATGTACTTGTAGCCTGAGGCGCGCTGTACGCGGCGCCACTCGCCGCCTGGCAGGTCGTGCACGATCTCGTCAGGCAGCACCTTCAGGCCATCGTAGTCGTAGATCACGATGTCGGCCGGCGCGCCCTTCTTCAGCACGCCACGGCCGCGGAAGCCGGCGACCTCGGCGGGCAGCGCGGAGAGCCGCCAGTGCACGTCTTCCAGGCTCAGCATGCCGTGCTGGCGCACCACCTTGCAGATCGTCTCGGTGGGATAGCGCCCCGCCGTCAGGAACTTGGTGTGCGCGCCGCCGTCGGAGACGCCGAACAGGATGTAGGGATCGTCGACCAGCTCCTTCAGGTGCTCGATCTTGCCGTTGGGCGGGGCGGCGAAGAACTCGGTCTCGAGATTCTCCTCGACCGCCATGTCGAGCATCGAATCGACCGGGTGCTTGCCCATCTTCTCGCCGGCATGGGCCAGCGTGTAGTCGAGCCACTGCTTGTTCTTTTCGAGCTTCGGTCCGACGATGGCGATCTGCGGCAACGGGCCGGTCGCGGTGAACGGCAGGTTGTCGCGCAAGGCGGCGCGGCGCGCGGGATCGGCCAGCTTCGCCAGCCGCTCCGCGCGGGTGCCGGTCGTGGCATCGCACCAGGCCTGGGAGTCGTCGAACAGGTTCCAGTTCTCGAAGGTGAAGGTGAAGCCCGCGTCGGTCGTGAGCCCCTGGCCGACCACGCGGATGCCGCGCTCGCGGCAGCTCTTCAGCCAGCGCAGCACGCGGCGATGGATTTCCGGCTTGTGATCGAAGGCTTGGACCACGTTCATGATCATCGGCCGGCCGCTCAGGCTCGACATCTCCTCGTAGAAGGCGCGGTCGCGGGCATTGTCGCCCGAGATCAGCAGCATCTGCATAAAACCGTCGTTGCGCTCGGCCAGGACGCGCGCGAATTCGCGGCAGGTCTCGTCGTGCATGACGTCGGTCGGCATCGGCGTGCCGTCATAGTCGCGCTGCACCGCCGCCGGGCCCGTCGGCAGCATGCGTTGTGCCGACCAGCCGCAGGCGCCGGCATCCATGGCCTCGTTGAGCAGGCGCCGGAGCTCGGCATGCTGCTCCGGCGTCGGCATCTTGCCGGCCTTGGCCGCCTCGAACCCCATCACCCAGATCAGGAGCGGCGAGACCGGCACGTAGGGCAGGATGTTCACCGATTTTGGCGCGGCATCGACGCTGTTCAGGAACTCGGGGAACGTCACCCAATCCCATGGCATGCCCGCCTGCATCGAGGCCATCGGGATCGCCTCGACCCGCGTCATCGACATCATCGCGCGCTCGCGTTCGGCCGGCCGCACCGGGGCGAAGCCGAAGCCGCAATTGCCGATCACGACCGAGGTGATGCCGTGCCAGGACGACAACGAGCAGTAGGGATCCCAGAACAGCTGGGCGTCGTAGTGGGTGTGCAGATCGATGAAGCCCGGGGCCACGATCAACCCGCCGGCGTCGATCGTCTCGTCGGCCGCGCCGGCGTCGATATGGCCGATCTCGGCGATGAGCCCGTCCTTGATGCCGATATCGCCGCGAAACCGGGGCAGACGGCTGCCGTCGACGATCATGCCACCGCGAATCACCCGATCGAAGCGCGCCATGCTGCCTCCAGACTGTCGGCAAAGCGTGCGGACAGTCGGCAGGGCTGTCAACGCAACTTGGCCGCTATGCGGCAATCCGTTCTCAGGCTCGGCGCATCGCCTGTTCGCGGGCCGTCCAGGCGCGGGCAAGCCGCGTGGCGCGATCCTCGGCCGTGGTGAACAGGTCAGGTGCACCATCGCCGCTCGCCGCCAGCAGTTTCTCCTCGAGGACCACGTGCGGCTCCTGCCGTCCGTCAGCCAACAGATGATCGATCGCGACGCCACGTTCGGCCAGGCGCCGCGACACCAGCACCGTGCGATGGCAGTCGAGCGGCTCCTTCTCGGCACACATCAGGCAGAGCGTGGTGTCGGCCGCGCCGGCGATCAGGCGATCGAGCGCATTACTGAACTCAGGACGGCTGGCGAGATCGTCGTAGCTGCCGCCGTCTTTTGGTTTGCCGCCGAGTGCGGTGCCTTCGTAGCGATAAAGGATGCCGTTGATGGCGAGACTCGCCGCCAGACGCTCGCGGCCGAACTGTGGGAAGCGGCGCGAATAGGGCGTGGAGCGCACGTCGACCAGCGTCTCGACGCCGCCCGCCTTCAGCAGATCGACGAAGCGCTCGATCGGTTGGTTGGAGTGGCCGATTGTCTTGATGAGGGGCGTCTTGATCGGTTTCATGACGGCAGACGACGCACCAGGTCGATGAAGGCCAGCGTCGCGGCGGAACGTTCGTCGCGGCGGCAGGCGAGGTTGAGCGGCACCTTGATGGCGGGCCGCCCCTTCAGCAGGCGGTAGCTTACACCCTCCAGCGGCAGCCGGCTCAAGGAGGCGGGCACGATGGTGATGCCGAGGCCCGCCGCCACGAGGTTGAGCGTCGAGACGATGCGCGGCGCCTCCTGCCCGACATGGGGACTGAAACCCGCCTGGGCGCAGGCCGCGATGATGACGTCGTAGAGGCCGCGCCCGTCGGGCCGGCGGTAGAGGATGAAGTTCTCCTGGGCGAGGTCCTTCAGGGTGAGGTGCGGCCGGCGCGAGAGCTTGTGGCGCGAGGGCAGCGCCGCCGCCATGTCCTCCTGCAGGAGCGCGTGGACGGCGAGGCCTTCTGGATCGACCAGGCCGGAGCGGATGAAGGCGACGTCCAGCCGCTCCTCGCGCAGGCCGACCAGAAGATCGCCCGAGCTGCTTTCCTCCAGCACAAACGAGACATCCGGCCGGGTGAGGCGAAACTCGCGAATGGCGCGCGCCACCAGCGGATGGAAGGGCGCCGAGGTGGTGAAGCCCACGGCGATGCGGCCGGTCTCGCCGCGCGCCGTGCGCCGGGCCCGCGCCACCGGCGCACCGGCGCTGTTCTGGCTCGACCGCGGCCGTGCCCACGACGCGCAGGTGATCGCCAAGGTGGAACTCTACCTGCGCGATCTCGACACCAGCGGGCTCGACATCCGCATCCTCGCGCCGGTGGAGGCGATGCGGGTTTCGCTCGAGCGCATCCGCAAGGGCGAGGACACGATCTC
>Ga0207952_1000591_pt1 | contig 25193 bp, 23 predicted proteins | sample SubbioR12Aug_8Ca_FD_184831 | JGI IMG/M metagenome (GOLD analysis project Ga0207952, IMG submission 184831) | Serpentinite rock and fluid subsurface biosphere microbial communities from McLaughlin Reserve, California, USA - CR12Aug_8Ca (SPAdes) | ecosystem: Environmental > Terrestrial > Deep...
GTTTGCATTTTTCTGATTCCTACAGGGAGCTCTCGGCGACTTGATTGCCGTCGTTTCTCCGGATCGTTATTGTGCCTTGGGCAATGGGAAAGCCGGCAGCGTGAAAAATGCCATTTCCTCTCCCAACTGGTTGGCTATACACCCGCCGATTTTCGGCGCTTTGACGCGGCTCAAATGTGAAGTTATTTGTTGCGTTTGGTATTAACTAATAAACTTGTTTGCTTGATCTAAATCGCTTGTGAGTTGTGTTTTTTCAGGGTCCTCAGCATGAGATTGATATGCTTGGTAGTCATGTTCAATTTTTGAAGTTTGCTGGAGGAGATCTTGCCGTTTCAGGCCTCTTGCAGATTCATTCAAACAATGCAATGCATTATCCATGACCTGTTTAAAGGCTTCTTTTTTATGGGGTTCTTCAGCTTTGGCATATTCGCCAAGGGCACGTTGAAACAGATCGACGCCGCGTTTGTAATCTTGTTCATACAGTTGTCGATTCTGTGGGCTTATAGGACCACTTCCAAATCCTTGTATATCTGACATGATATCCCCTTTAGAGCGAATAGTTCAGTTGTTTATCTCCTTGCCAAAAATTATGAAAAAATTAAATAAAAAAAGATAAATCGAGGTGAAGATGAGACTTTTTTTTATTGTGGGAACTCTAATAGTAACGGGAACTATATTTGCTGCTTCACCGAAAGAAGATGCGGTGGAATCTCCGCAACAAATCCAACAGGAATTGGATCAAGACGAAGTGCTATTTAAGCATGCTAAGGAGATGTTTAACCCTTGGTATGCAGGTCCATTGCTGACAGGGGGAGCTCACATGATGCCCCCAGGCTCCGCTAACATCCAACCCTACGTCTTTGTAACGGACACCTATGCTGCCTGGAACGCAGATCGAAAGTCTGTAAGTGCTCCCAATACAGTGAATCTAAATCCATCTATCAATGGATTTCAATTTGGGATCACAAGCTGGCTTGACATGCTCGTCGTTGCTCAGGGCGATGTCAATTGGCAAGGTGGTAAGCATGCGGGAGGTATTGGAGATTCAGTCTTAGGGATAGGATTCCCCATTCTTACTGAAGGATTGTATCAGCCAGCGATTAAAGTAGTATTTAATGAGACCTTTCCTTCAGGGCGCTACGAAAAACTACAGTCAAAACTCAACGGCATTGATTCAACAGGCGCGGGGTCTTATCAAAGTCAGTTTGGATTGCGTATTAGCAAACTGGTTTTTTGGTCGTATAAACATCCCATGAATTTACGAGCCTCTTATTCATATACCATTCCTTCAGACGTACATGTCCGTGGATTTAACACATATGGTGGCGGTTATGGGACAAATGGGACAGTGCACCCTGGAAATACGCAGCAGGCAAACGCTGCTTTTGAATATAGTTTTACGCAACGCTGGGTGTTTGCTTGTGATGCCGTATATGTTTGGGCTAATAAAACAACATTTACTGGAAATCCTGGTACAACATCCACAGGAGCTGTGGCTTCAGTAGGTAGTGGTTCGAATGATCAGTTAAGTTTTTGCCCAGCTATTGAATTCAACCCCAATGCCAATCTGAATTTCTTGGGTGGTGTGTGGTTTGATGTCTATGGCCGCAATACATCTAAGTTTGTTTCAGGGATCATCAGCGTTGCTTATACATTTAACTGGTAGTCTATATGCCAAAAATTCGCGTCAATTCTGCTGAATTCTACTATGAGATACAGGGAACAGGATCTCCCGTTATTCTCATTTCTGGATATACTTGTGATCATCTCAATTGGGCTCCAATCTTAGACAAACTTAGCCAACGGTTTAAGGTGCTTGTATTCGATAATCGAGCTATTGGACAAACCACAGACCAGGGGGAACCTTTATCCGTTGAAATGATGGCAGATGACGTGATAGCGCTAGCCCAGGCTCTCGACTTAAAAAAACCGTGTATTGTTGGCCATTCCATGGGAGGAACGATTGCGCAAAATATAGCCAGTCGTTACGGGGACCAAATCAGAAAACTTGTATTGATGCATTCTTCTTCTAAATGGCGCTTAGCTATGCTCCATGGAATAGAATCCATGCTAAAGATGCGCCAACAAGGGGTAGAGTTTGAGGTCATTTTTCAAGCTACTCTAGCCTGGGTATTTGGAGAAGCTTTCTTACAAGATGCAGGCAATGTTCAAACATTAAGAAAACTCATCTTAGAAAATCCCTACTCGCAGTCTATGGAAGATCAAGAAAGACAGTTTGCAGTGTTAAAACAGTTTGATGGGCGAAAGCAGCTCAAATCTATTAAAGTCCCGACTCTTGTGATTCAGGGTAGTCAGGATTTACTTGCCCTACCATATGAAGCAGAGTTCTTGGCTGCGCAAATTACTAATGCCAAATTGGCCATATGTAATTGTGCCCATGTATGTATAGCAGAGCTTCCTGAAAAAACGATCGATCTTCTCAAAGAGTTTCTCGCATAGAACGCTAGTCGCTGAAGTCTGTGATTTCATCGACTAGATCTCAAGAAAAAGTTTCTGAAGAGGTTCTGTTGTTTTTTTACCACTAAATCAGTAAAAAATATCGGTTTTCTAAAAACACAGATCAATACACCGCTCTAGGAGTGACCTATACATTTTCACCAGGGTATATAATACCAAACGCAACAAATAACTTCACATTTGAGCCGCGTCAAAGCGCCGAAAATCGGCGATCGTAAACGGCATTGTATTGCATTAATACTATGCTGTTTATGATCGTCAATTTGTCGACAGCTTTCACGCAGCTCAAATATGAAATTATTTATTGCGTTTGGTATAAAGACGAAAATTCTTGATTTTGCAAAAGAACTACATCCCATTTGGATCGAAAAAACGCCGATGCAGACAATGGGACAACCAGAGGATATAGCTGAAGCTATGCTGTATTTAGCCAGTCCAAGATCAAAATACGTTACTGGAGCAGACTGGATCATTGACGGTGGGTATACGTCTCCATAGCAGGTGAATGCATAAAGTTTGTAGCAACGGTTGGATTTTATAGGTGGCCAAAGATACACTGGGATGTCTAATGTTTGTGAGGACATCTTTGAAACATAAAGAAGAGGAACTATCCAAAGCTGTTCCTATTATCGAAGTTGACTCGATTTCAAAGATTTATAAGCAAGCAGAGCCACCTATTAAGGCCCTGCAGGAGGTCTCCCTTACTATTAAAAAGGGGGAGATTTATGGGATTATTGGGCTCAGTGGCGCCGGAAAATCCACATTGATCCGTTGTTTAGCTAAGTTGGTTAAGCCAAGTTCTGGAAGGATAGCATTTCATGGAGAAGACATCACCGATATAGCAGGGAAACAGTTGCTCCAGTTCCGTCAATCCATTGGAATGATTTTTCAGCACTTTAATCTTTTGAGTTCGAGAACCGTCGCTGGGAACATTGCCTATCCTCTGGAGGTTGCAAAAGTTTCAAAAGAGCAGCAAAATCAACGTGTTGAGGAGCTATTAGGTTTAGTTGGGCTGTCTGCAAAAAAAGGTGCGTATCCATCACAGTTAAGTGGCGGGGAAAAACAAAGGGTGGGTATTGCGCGTGCACTAGCAAACCATCCAGAGGTATTGCTTTGCGATGAAGCGACCTCAGCGCTGGATCCTAGAACTACAAGAGATATTTTAGATCTGCTGAAAACGATTAACAAGACTCTCGGAGTGACGATTATCCTCATTACTCATGACATGGAAGTGATCAAGAGAATTTGTCATAAGGTAGCAGTGATCGAAGCTGGTAGCATTGTAGAAGAGGGCCCTGTGTCGCAGGTATTTGGGGATCCGCAACATGCAACGACCAAACGATTTATTCAAAGCACTTCGCACGACATCCCAGAGGAGTTTTTCAAGCCTTCCTCTCCTAATAGAAAGTTGTTGAGATTAAGATTTAAGGGAAATGCCGCTAGTGAGCCGCTGATTGCCCAAATCGTCAAAAAATATAACGTAGAAGCGAATATTCTCCTTGGATGGATTGATAATTTACGAGTCATAGTAGTTGGAACATTAATCATAGAATTAACAGGTTCCTCAGAGGGGATTGCCAATACTCTAACATATCTTGCTGAACACGGCGTACAGTGTGAGGTTCTTGAACATGGTGCTTGACATGGAGCTTGCCTTACAACTTCTACCGCTGCAGTTATGGAATACTGTATACATGGTGTTGGTTTCTGCTTTTTTTGCAGTTTTATTAGGTCTTCCTATAGGAGTGGTCTTAACCATCACCGATAAGGGGCAAATTAAAGAAAATAGATATTTATATAAAATGTTAGAGACCATCGTGAATGTGGGGCGCTCATTTCCCTTTGCGATTCTCATGGTTGCCTTAATTCCTTTCACTCGATGGGTAGTAGGTACGAGTTTAGGAACTACTGCTTCGATTATTCCACTCACAGTGGCTGCAGCTCCCTTTGTGGCTAGATTGGTAGAGGCTAGCCTTAAGGAAGTTGATAGACATGTCCTTGAGGCGGCGATTGTTATGGGGTCCACATCTTGGCAGATCATCACAAAAGTATTGCTTCAAGAAGCACTTCCATCAATGATTACGGGAATTACATTAACGGTAGTAAATCTTATTGGATATAGTGCTATGGCGGGGCTAGTGGGTGGTGGGGGATTGGGGCAGGTAGCTATTCAGTATGGCTACAACCGTTTTAACACGTTCATCATGGTGGTGACCGTGATCCTGCTCATTGCGCTTGTTCAAATAGTCCAATGGATAGGTAATCATCTAGCTAGATCAGTTATTAAGAAAAGAGGAAATGTATCCCATGGTTAAACAGATTCTTATTATCGTACTGTCCTCCATTCTATGGATTTTGCCAAGTTGTTCCAAACCAAAACATAGTTTAAAAATCGTAGCTACGCCTGTCCCGCATGCGCAATTATTGGAATTTGTAAAACCAGATCTTAAATCTCAAGGGATCAATTTAGATATTATCGTGACAGAAGACTATAACATGCCAAATCGGGCTCTTGCGGATTGTGAAGTAGACGCCAATTTCTTCCAACATATCCCCTTTATGGAAGAGCAGATCAAGCAATTTCATTATCCCATCGAGAGTATTGCTAAAATTGAGATCGAGCCTATGGGAATCTATTCTAAAAAGATCCATGCCTTATCGGAGTTACAAGAAGGGGCGACCATCGCAGTCCCCAATGATCCAACCAATGAAGCAAGAGCCTTAATGTTGCTTCAAGGGCAAGGAATCATTCAATTGGATAATCCGAGTAATCTTCAAGCAACAGTGCTAAATATCACCAGCAACCCTAAACACATTAGATTCATAGAGGTTGATGCTGCTATGTTGCCTCGCTCCTTGGAAGATGTCGATGCGGCAGCTATCAATACAAATTATGCCTTGGAAGCACATCTATCTCCTTCCAAAGATGCTCTTGTCCTTGAAAGTAAGGACTCTCCTTATGCCAATGTCATCGTTGTGCGTAATGGCGAAGAGCATCGTCCAGAAATCGAGGCCCTAAAAACAGCCATGACTTCGGATGCTATGAGAGAATTTATCCTGAAAACCTATCACGGTGCCATTCTTCCTGCATTTTAATACAAACAATAAACCACTAGTTCATGCTTTTAGGTATGAGCTAGTGGCCTGGCTAGTTATTTTTTGCCTTTTTGGATTTCTTCAAGTTTTTCTTTGATGAACTTATAACAAACGGCAAATCCACCTACAGCAACAGCTTTTACAGGTGAACCTCTCATTAGGGAACGAAAGGAGTCTATTTGTATATTACGTTGCCAAAGAGTCAATGCAGTATCGGCTGGATGTCCGATCACGCTACCAATTGCTCCACTAGTGAAGGCTGCACCATATTCAACGGCTTTGTTATCTCCTCCAACCTGTTTCATGGCTCGACCTAAGGGATCGCTAATCCTTAGAGAAAAAAGGAAGCTCGTTTCCCTAACTACAATAGCACCTGCTTGCTTAGCCGTTAGCTTTTTTAAGGATTCCACGATGCTACGACCCATGGTCTGTCCATTAAAAACGGCTAAAGCAGGAGCTGAGGCGCCTCCGACAATCATCGAACTTGCTAATATACGCGCAGAACTAGCAGTTTCTTGATCGCCATGAGAGCCCTTCGCTAGGACTTTTTCGACAGCTTTTTGTACGGCTATTTGCGTGCCGACAATCGCCCCAATAGTAGGAGCTGCCTTAAATCCCCCTTTGAGCACCTCTATGATGGGCATTTTAGGTATGGGGGCTCCTACTTGGAGAGCGCTTTTAGCTATGAAGCCATAGAAAACAGGAACAATTGCAGCAGAGGCTGCTGCAGGAGGTATGAGATAGGGGGCTACACGAGCCCAAACGTCTAAGGGCTGTCCATTAGAAGCAGCCGGTAGTGTAGATGAGGACATATAATAAATTTCCTTATTGGATAAAATGTAAAATCGAGCCTTTTTTGAGGCCTAATATAAAAATAAAAAGTGATAGAGCTTAAATAGTTATTGCGCCTGACGGCGCACAATAAGAGAAGAAAGGACGATGAAAGAGGACACGAGAGAGTATTGCTCGTTTGCGCTATGCCAACGAGCAGTAGGAGACTTCAACGAAAAATGAGAAGAGTCCTTTATGTCCATGCGCAATATTGTAATAAAGCAACACATAAATAATCAAATAAAAAGACTCGAGGGTGTTTTAATAAGTATTCTATGTCTTGGTGTAACGGTTTTTTTGTAATAAACCTTATTCTGCTAGCTTCTCTGCATAAGAAAACAAAGCGGGAGTTCCTCCGGTATGCCAAAATAAAACGGTATCATCTTCTGAAAAATAACCTTTTGCGATCATATCCAATAAGGCCCCAAAAGCACGACCAGAGTATACAGGGTCTAATAAAATGCCTTCTTGTGCAGCCAATCGATGCACAGCATCATGTTCTAACTCACCTAGCACTCCATATCCTTTAGCGTACTCGTAACTCACTGTAAATTCCTCAGCTATAAATCGTTTGGCGATTCCAATTTTGAGTGCAGTTGCATTGGCTAAGTCGACCAATCCTTGTTCGAAGTTTGCCTGTTGCGATGCATCATAATCCACGCTAATCCCAAGAATCGTTCCAGAAAAATGTGTTAACGCGGCACCAACCACCATCCCTACATGAGTAGCTCCTGAACAGGATGCAAAAACAATATGGGTAATAGGTTGAGTCAATAATTTCTGTTGCTCAGCGAGTTCAATCATTGCATTGACATAACCCATGGCACCAAATACATTGGAGCCCCCGTAAGGGATGACATAGGGTTTACGCCAGGCAGCGCGAGCTCTTTCAGCGAGCTCGTCTAGGCTAGCAGCTGTACCTTCCTCGTCTTTCCAGTGAAGATGTGCTCCAAGGAGCTTGTCTAATAAAACATTGCCTTCAAAGAGATGAGGAGTGTTTCCATTGAGCAATAGCTCGCATCGTAAACCCATCCGAGCAGCAGCTGCGGCAGTCTGCCGACAGTGATTAGACTGAGCAGCACCAGCTGTAAGAATGGTATCGATATCATATTGTAATGCATCGCCAAACAAATACTCGAGTTTGCGAGTTTTATTGCCCCCTAAAGCTAGTCCTGTTTGATCGTCTCGTTTGATCAAAATACGGGGCCGTTTCAAGGCAGTTCTTAATTTGGACAGTTCCTGAATAGGAGTAGGAAGAAAAGCTAAGTGTGTTCGGGGCTGTTGGTCTAAGGACATAGATTCCTCTGAAATAAGAAAGGAGTGAAAATGTAGAGATATCGAGAAGGAAAGCCAAAGAAAATAGCGCATTTCTATACCCTCCTAGTGCCGTTTCTTTAAAACTCACCTCTACGTGCGTAAGTTGAGTTTTAAATTTGACCCCTAGAGTTCTCAAGGCGCTCTATTCAACGCAATACATATCTGCTAGATCAAAAGCAGGAAAACTAAAACAGAGAACTTGTACAGGAGTTTTGTTAGCGGACGTAAGCTTATGGATTTTTCCTGGAGTGATCAGGATGGACTCTCCTGCATTCACAATATGATGAAGTCCATCGATTTCAACATCAAGCGTTCCATGAGCCACAATAAAGTGCTCGCTCTCAACCCGATGAAAATGTTTAGGAGAATCCTGGATATCCAATAAGGCTGCGCTCCACTTGTCACCAGTCATCTCTCCTTTTACGAGTTCGTATGCTGTATAATCGCCTTTTTCGACCTTCGATGCGAAGTAGCGTTCATCTAGTGGTGGCAAAGGATCTCTATGCATAGGAGTCCAGGGTGTCACCGCCATTGGCTGATCGTAAAATACATCTTCAGGAAAGTTAAACCCGGGTAAATCAATGGCTAAAAAACGGGCTCTTCCTTTTGGTGTAAGTGCATGGATCATTCCTGGATCGGTATGAACCAATTCACCACTGCGCAAAATAATAGGGTCATGACCTCCATAGCAAGCTTCCAGCTTTCCTTCGGTAACTAAGATGTATTGCCTTTGTAGCTTGTGATAATGCGCCGGGATGGGTTCTGCAAGTTCAAATAATTCAAGTTTCCAGCTTTGATCTGCCTCTGGAGGTACTAGAGGGTAAATGGTCAAATTTTCATTGATCACCACTGCAGGAACCAGCATTGCTAATAAAGAAATCATTGCGATCTCCATTATGTTTTAGATTATTGAGGTGTTATTACATTGTAGATTGCATGAGAGGCCTGACGGTGATATGCCCAATAACGGTCGCCATAAGACCAGTGCCAATATTCATTGGGATAGTTGACAAAATCCACTTGAGACAGTGCTGATGTCATGATATGGCGGTGGTGTTTTGCCTCTTGATCTATATAGGAAGAATGTGTGCAAGATAAGCGTCCCCCATGGTCAGAGGACCATTGATCGAGGAGGATCCCCATGTTCAATGGCGCATTATCAGGACCTATCAAATAGACATCGATAGCGGCACCAGTTGCGTGTGGAGGAATATTACGGCTTCCATCGAGTAACACCAAGGGAGAAACGAGTTTGGTAGTTTCAATAAATAGTTCTTGAGGGGTCAGATGAGGTTGGGTGTTTCGGTTGTTTTCATACATGCTTTGAAAGAGCTCGTTTTGTAGATCTAGACTACGCCAGCCTTCATATAAACAAAATCGGATCCCTTTTGGCAGAAGATCTTGTGCCTGGCATAACTTGTCGTACACGGTTTTTCGAAGTTTTGTATAACATATATTATCGGGTCTTTCTGGGGGAGGACCAAAGGCAATATAGGTTTGTTGGCGAAGGTCCACAAGAGGCTCTCCGCATTCTTTAATAGGGATTGCTATTATACTTGGATCAGCTATCGTTTTTATCATATCATGCATCGAAAATTTCGAATGGAGGGTGTTTTAAAGACAAAGATATAACAACTCTCTAAAAATGCTACAGTTTTCTGGAGGGTTCGGATTTCAAAGATAAGGCTTTAGAGAGTTTGTGATAGGTGAATAAATTGCCATAAGAGCCCCACGTAATGAGTGTTTTGCATTGTTCTTGAGCGTCCTGACGTGGGAGTTCTTTGTTAATAAGGTCTGTCAATTCTTTGTGGCTGAGCTGGTGTTTGGGAGTGGATTTAAGCCATTCTAAAGCCTTGCGAAAAAAAGGAATTGTCAAGAGTTGTTCTTTCCAAACAAGGCGTCTACTTCTGGCATCTGCGGAGAGAAATTGTTTTCCTGCATCGACCAATGTAATCACTCGCTTTGTAATTTCTACAAAATTTAATAGTTCGGCAGCTTCTGCGTCTATCAATACACGATCGAAATGATCCACGCTTTCAGCCCCAATTTGATAGAGGTCATTGGATTCCCCATATCGATGGAGATAGGAAAGAAATCCTAAAATCTCGTCAGGAGTCACAGAAAGAAGAGGTGTTATAGGCTCGGTAGAAGGGGGTTCTTCTTGTGTATAAGCATCATGCAACTGATCGACGAGTTGTAAAAAGTTGTGGGAATGGTAATCCCTTGGTCTTGGCAATCGATTATTCATGATAAATCTGACCCGCCCAGGATTGGACTCCATCATCAAAATGCGGTCGGCCAAGAAGACCACTTCTCTGACGTCATGCGAAACTAAAACAATAGAACTGAGTCTTTTTTCCTTATTTTCCCAGATAGTGAGAAGTTCTCTGCGCAAGGTCTCAGCAGTGAAAGCGTCTAGTGAGCTAAAAGGCTCGTCGAGGAGTAGAATCTCAGGATTGCACACTAGAGCTCTTGCTAGTCCAACTTTTTGTTTCATTCCCCCTGAAATTTCACGAGGATAGGCATCTTCAAATCCAGACAGTCCAATCAAGGCGATAGCATCAAGAGATTGTGCTTTGACCTCATCTTGAGATAAATCCATGGCTTGTAAAACCATCTCGATATTCTGTTTAACAGTCATCCAGGGATAAAGAGCAAAATTCTGAAATACAAGAGAAAAATTGGGTAATAAACCGGTGACCTGTTTGCCATGATAAAAAATCTGTCCCTCAGTAGGAGGGATTAAGCCCGCTAAAATACGGATAAATGTGGATTTTCCACAGCCTGATGGGCCAATGATTGCAAGAATTTCATCAGGATATACCTGTACATCCATGCCATCTAAGACATGAAGGACATGATCATCAGGCAATTGAAAGTCTTTCCGAATTTTTTTCGTTTCACAGAGGGGGATTTTTTGTTTCAGAATCTACACCTTGCTAATAATTCAAAGAAAATCGTTTTTCGGAGTAATGGAATAGCCGTAACCAAACTTGATAATTCAAGATCACGACAACAGCAGCCATGACTAAAATACTTGCTACCAGCAGGGGAATGTTTCCATTTTGGGCGCTAAGGTTGATCATAGAACCGATGCCAGGAATCGTCAATATCTGGTCTTTATAAGAGACATATTCGGCCACGATGCTTGCATTCCAAGCGCCACCTGCAGCAGCCACTAGACCGGTGATAAGATAAGGAAAAACAGCTGGTAAATAGAGGCGCAAAAATTTTTGCAGTGTACCCAACCGAAATGTAATCGATACTTCTCTTAAATCTGAGGGCATTGCCTTAGCTCCAGCGATTACATTAAACAAAATATACCATAGCGTTCCCATTAACATAAGAATGATACAGCCGATATTGAGCGAGATACCAGTGTAGTTAAATAGCAGAATCAAGATGGGAAAAAGGAGGGTTGCGGGGAAGGACGCTACGACTTGAATGACCGGTTCTAGACGAGAGGATAATGTTTTGGATAAGCCAAGCCATAATCCCAATGGAAGGGCAATGAAGGTGCCGATAACAATACAACAAATGACTCGACCAAAAGTAAGAAGAGTCATATGTCCTAAATGCAGCCACTGATCAAATGGAATCTCCAGGATCATGCTGGTAAGAAACAGTAGAATTACAGTTATGACGCATAACAGAAGACCCAAACCGCTTCGACTGACAATAAGAGCTGTTAGAGGTTTTTTTGATGCACGGGATCTTTTTTTGAGCGAGAGAGTGCATAAAAAATGGACCGATTTTCTCAGTGTGTTCATGAGAAAAGAATGAGTGATCACTTGAAAAAATAAAGAATCCGTATAAGCAATAGAACCTGTTTCCTCAACACGGAACTTTTGGGACCATGCGACAAGAGGTTTCCAAAGAAAATAATCCAAGAAAACAATCAATAGGATCATAGACAAAATCGCCCAAAACATGGCAGGGATATTTCCGTTTGCCGCAGCCACACTCATATAAGATCCAAGACCTGGCAATTGAAAATCGCGATCCCCTAATCTAAAGGCTTCGTTCACAATCAAGAAAAACCAGCCACCGGCCATGCTCATGATGCTATTCCATACTAGACTGATGATGGTATAGGGGATCTCTAGCCATTTTATGCGTTGCCAATTGCTGAATCGATAGACTGCAGAGCAATCGATTTTATCTTGTGGGATGATACGGATGGAGTGATAGACTCCAAATGCCATATTCCAAGCTTGGCTCGAAAAAACCATGATAATCGCGGCCAATTCTAAGCCCATATTATTGTGGGGGAACAGTCCTACTAAAAGAAGAATGAGTCCCGGCATAAATCCCAGGATGGGGATGCTTTGTAAAATATCGAGCACAGGGATTAAAACGCGCTCTGCGACTTTGTCTTTAGCAGCCCAAAAACCCCAAAGAAGACTAAAAATCAGCGATAGAATATAGCCTACAAGGCCACGGCTCATCGAAAAAAAAGTATATTTGGGCAAGGATAAAGGGGACAAATCGATATCGACCCTTGCTTGTAGAGGCTCTGCAAAACGGTAGAAATACGATACAAACCCAAAAATCATGCCCGTGACAAAAAGGATCAAAACACAGTCGCATGCATGAGGATGTTGTTTGAAAAAAGTAAAGAGGCGGCTGTTTGTTTTGAGATACGATACATTGCGGACGAGGGGGAGTTTTCCATGAATAGAAGGTTTCATACGAGTTGTCTACTGTATACAGCCCTTTTCGTAACTAAAAAACGTAGATCGTTTTTCAAAAGGTGATTCCTACATTAAAATCCAGTGATAGGAACTGTTTTGACTGATGCCCGAATAAATGCTGAACTATGGGGTATCCTGCACCAAATTGTATAATCACTCTTTTAGACGAAATCCAGATGGAAGGTGTGACATAGATCGTATTGCCCCCGGAATTAGGATCTAGGGCGCCTTTAATAGTGTTTTTCCAGGCATAGAGGCCGTCGAATTCGATCATCCAAGCAAAAATCCACCCAGAAGGACTGGGAATGTTCTTTCCAAGACCGCATTGATATAACAATTGATCCCCAAAATGTGTTTGATGTTTAGAGGTTGTCAGAGTAGCGCCGGGGGAAAGAAAGAAAAACCAATCGATGAGCATATGGTTGAAAGTCGCACCAATAAAAAAACTGCTCGAGCCAAAGCCTGTCGGAGGTGTTTTTGTGCTTGATCCTGTAGGAAATGTGACGTTTGCAACGAGAGTGGCTTGATCGACTGCGTGGGAATGGTCTTTATTGTAGAATGCATATTCTAGCTGGGCAAAAACATCTTCTAATCCAGAAGAATGCGTGGACCCATCTTTGTTTCCTGGAGAAAAGGGGACATTCAAGAATAGAGAAAGGTCGTTTCTGATCCCATATAAGATGCTTGGAATCACATCAGTGAAGTAGTTATTTTTTCCCATGAAGGCATCGGCAAACACAAAGAGTTGTGTTTGACCCTTGTCGATGATGTTTTCCCCAAAACTGACAAGTGGTCCCGGCTGCTGAGAAGCTGAAAGAGAAAAATTTCCCACGACAGGTGAGTGAGTATTTTTCTTATGAGAATTGTCTGCGAGGATTAATCTGGGGATAAAAAAAAGGATCCATATAATTTGATAAAATAGTCTTGTTAGAAATTTCATAATAAATTTTTGTAATTAATTTTCCTTTTTAATGCCAATAAGACATTCCGGAAATGTGGGCTTATGATAGTTGCCGCCAAAGTGCCCTTGATTTGTGAATTCATCCTATTGTCTAGTTTTTGATGGATCATACGCGGCTCTTCAATCGGAATCCAGGGATCATCCGTTGAAGCAAACTCGATAATCCAATGTTGATTGTTTTTAATCGCATCCCACTGCCAATCAGAGTCAAAATAACCGCTGAGTTTTTCATTCTCAATCCCCAAATGAGTATAGTAAACGCCTATGAGTACAGACCCAAAAATTTTGGTTTTTTCAGCGTAGCGCATGGCTACAAGAGCTCCTGAGAACTTCTCTCGCCTAAGGGGGAGAGAAGTTCAATGCCATGACTTTTTCCAGTGTTCATATTCTTTTGGACGAAGTTGGTATCTGGCTATATTGCCTTCATGTAAACCTAAGAGCTCTCTTTCGATTGTTTCAATAAAGCGCGCTTGGTCTTCTGCAGGGATTGTGTCTGAGGCTTGCTGACGAATCATACCTATTGCTTGGGTTTTATCCATGGCATGATGGACGATCTCATTAATAATTTGCTTGAGGGCATTTCGATATTGCAAGCGAAAGGGGTCTGGTTCTCCCATTGCTTTTCGGGTTGTTGAATATAGAATGCAGGATCGCTCATATGCCCAAGCAAATACATCGCGTAAAAGTTCAACTCGGTTTAATTCATAGACGCTAAGAAGACCATTTATATACATTTGATCGGGCACATCGATGAATGACAAGGGGCAAAGATTCTTCTGAATTAACGAGATGTTGGCAGCAAGGCGGGAAGTCCTTTTGTTAACATCATCGAATGCTTGTAGATAAGGTATGTGCACCATGAGGAAGAAAGCTTGCTCGAATGGATCAGTGATGCTGTGCGCTTTAGCAATAAGGAGGTCAAAACATTCCTCAATCACTGGTGGAATAGCGATAGGAAGATAAGTGGATTTTGAAATCCCTACGGAGAATGTTCGAAGTCGACCAGGTGCGGCTGGATCAGGCATGAGGTTATCGGATAAAAGTGTATGCAAGTTCAAAATGGTGTATCGATTTACTCCGATTTCTTCTGCTGAATTAATTAAAAACTCAATCGCTGCCTTGTGATTAAGAATCATTTGAGTTTCTTTAAGATCTTTACCTACTGCAGCTTTTCCCCATTCCAATAGTCGCTCTGTTTCTAGAAGAGAGTAGGTATTTCCTTCAAGGCGACTGGAGTTCCAGGAAAGATCAATCAGTAAGCGATGAAGAATCTGTCTTGCATATGTTCCGGCAGGGTATTTCCCATCTTCTGTACTGCCAATTTCGAACAGTTTTCGTCGGAGCCCTTCTGGAAGATAATATGTGACATTGGGTCTGTAATTTTCCAAAAATTCTCTATTATATATAACAGGGTGTCTGGCTTGCAGAGGCTGAGATACTTTTTCTAGGAGTAGCCTCGCTCCTTCAGTTAATGGGAATGGAATACTAGTAATGGGTTTAAATAGTTCGCTTTCAATACGATGGGGTAATTTATACCGTCTAGCGCGTGCTCTCCCCATTGCAATCAGATCGCCGTTTTTTACTAAAGTGGCAAGCCAGCGCTGTGTAGTGCGTCGAGGTACGACAGGATCTAAACCAATCATAACCTCCTCAAGAGAAGCCCCTTCCGGAAATCTTCCCACGACATCAAGTAATACTTTCCAAGGCACACGTTTTGGCATATCTACCCAATTGATTAAATTGCGCCACTTTTTCTGTTATTATGGCGCGATTCAGGTTATCGCGCCACTTTTTGGGATAAAATGAGCTAATCGCGCCACTTTATGGCGCGATTCTCTGAATTGTGCCATAAGAATAACTAATTGACGGTCAGTTAGATAAACTTTATTTAACATCTTTTCTTGGTACAATCAGTTTGATTTTCGACCAAAAAAAGGAAGGAGGAGGTCATGTTGTTCCCTGGGAAAGACGATCGGGTGATATCGGGGTGCCCCTTATATCCATGAGCGCGCTCTATCTCGTTCCCAGAACGAGGCTCTGTCTCTTTCGCTCAGTCTTCGGCTTCTTGCTTGCATTCAAATGCATTATAAGTTGTCTGGTAACCTTTGATACGAATAATGGCGCGCCATGTGGTAGTACCATTTTTGTTTTTGCGTTTGCGAATAGTAGCCATAATCCAACCTTGTGTTTAGGAGTTGTTGGTTGGACAGCAATTGTGGGTTAAAATTGTTCTTTAATGTACCGCTTAGTCGCAGCTAGATTTGATTAAGCGGATTTTGGCGCAACTGTCGTGGAGTAGCTTGGTTAAGAAATTGAGACTTGATGGACTCGAACCATCGACCCTCTCATTAAAAGTGAGATGCTCTACCGACTGAGCTAAAGTCTCGTGAGGCGGATAAGAAACCCTTTGTGATCTAGTGAGTCTTTTGATGTCAGCTTACCTAACAAATAGGTATGACTTCGATAAAAAAATCACACAGAAGACTTCTTCCCTAACAGTTTAGCAAATGACCCCAAGGGGATTCGAACCCCTGTTATCAGAATGAAAATCTGGTGTCCTAGGCCAGGCTAGACGATGGGGCCAAACTGAAGTGGATACTATAGTATAAATAGGGGATTTTCCACAAGGAGAACCCGTTTTATACGGTCAGGATCTCCTTTTCTTTAGCAGCAAATAGGTCATCGATTTCTTTACATGAAGCATCAGTCTGTTCTTGAATGAGTTTTTCGATCTTTTTCATCACATCTTCGGTGATATCGCCATCAGCTTTTTTCTTTTTAGCAAGCTCGTTATTTTTACGGCGGATGTCGCGGATGGCTACTTTTGCATCTTCGGCCTTTTTTTTGCCTTGTTTAACGATATCCCGACGCATAGCTTCATCCATAGGTGGGATATTAATACGTACTGCATGACCATCGACAACAGGCTGAAGATTCAGATTAGCTTTTTCGATGCCTTTGCTGATGGCATTGGTTGTTTGAGGATCGTAAGGGGTAATCAGTAATTGACGGGGTTCAGGAGCAGTTACACTAGCAAGCTCGCGTAGACGCATCGGAGAGCCATATACTTCGACGATGACATTATCAAGAACGGCGGGATTGGCTCGGTTAGAGCGAAGGGTTTTGAGTTCATGTTTGAAATGTTCAACAGCGGCATGCATTTTTTGCTTAGCTTGTTCTGCAACGTCCATAGATATTAATCATCCTCTGTTACTAATGTACCGGAACCCTCACCAAGAATAACATGGGTCAGAGCACCTTTTTGGAACATATTGAAAACATAAATGGGGATTTTGTTTTCACGACACATGGCTAATGCTGTGGCATCCATGATATGGAGATTGTCGGTGAGAGCTTGAGTATAGGTCAATTGTTTGAACTGCACAGCGTCAGGAAATTTTAGGGGATCTTTATCAAATACACCGTCGACTTTTGTGGCTTTGAGGAGTATTTCAGCTTGGATTTCACTAGCACGAAGCGCAGCTGCGGTGTCGGTGGTGAAGTAAGGATTGCCAGTTCCTCCAACAAAAATAGGGATACTGCCTTGGCGAAGGAGCTCTAGAGCTTTGGGCCAGTGATAATTATCTAAGACACTTGGGCAAGGAATGGCACTCATGACGTGGGCATCAACGCCCAAAGAGACGAGAGCTTGGCTTAAAGACAATCCATTGATCATCGTGGCAATCATGCCGATTTGATCAGCAGGAGTACGACGAAAACCAAAAGCTTGTGCTAGATTGCCACGGAAGATATTTCCGCCTCCAACGACAATGCCGATCTCTAGGCCTAAGTCTGCAATTTCTTTAATGCTATTTGCGATGAGAGAACAGGCGGAATATTCGAGGCCAAACTGCTGAGCTCCCATGAAAGCTTCTCCAGAAAGCTTGATGAGAACTCGTTTATAGAGAGGCCTCGAATTCATGAACGTGCCTTAGCCCCCTACTTTCCAGTGCAAAAAGCTGCGGATGTCCAGCTTTTTATTGAGTCGCTTCGACTCTTGCTCCAGGAGTTGGGTGATTGTGATCGACGGGTCTTTTATATACTTCTGATGAAGCAAGCAGACTTGGTCATAAAAGGCTTTGAGTTTTCCTTCGATGATTTTATCGACAATATTAGCAGGTTTACCTTGAATCTGTGCTCTTGCCACGTCTTCTTCACGTGCGCGAACGTCTGCAGGCACCTCTTCTGGCCGTAAATATTCTGGAGCCTCAGCAGCAGAGTGCATCGCAATATCTCTAGCAAGCGTTTCCTGTCCAGAGCCACCCAACAGCTCAACGGCACACACGATTTTACCACCCATGTGGGAGTAAATACCAATAGAAGTGTCATCGGATTTTGGTAGAATCTTAAGACGTTTTACCCGAATATTTTCACCTAGAGATTGCATGGTGAGCGCTCGGTATTGATCAATGGTCATCTCAGGATCTTTTCGAAGCGGTTGTTGTAAAAACGCTTCTACAGATGTAGGCATGGTTTCGGCAGCTTCCATACATAGATCACGTAGGAAGTGCTTAAACTTTTCATTCTGTGTAACGAAATCTGTTTCTGCATTAGCCTCTACAAGAGCAATGGCTTTGGGTCCTTCAGCATAGCCAATAGAACCTTCATTAGTTTCACGCCCTTCCTTTTTTACGGCTGAGGCCATTCCCGATTTGCGCAGGAAATTGATCGCTTTTTCCATATCGCCACCGGATTGCTCGAGAGCTTCTTTGCATTTGCCCATGGCAACATTTGTTCTCTCGCGCAATTCTTTGATCATGTCAGCTGTAATTTTGCTCATGGCATTTCCTCATCCGCTTCATCGGAGGATTCAATATCTGCTGATGAATCGCCCTCAGAGGAGGATTGATCAGCATCTCCCTTAGATGCAGGTATCATCATGTCGTTTTTCTTATCGATTGCAGCTTGCATCAAAGCAGAAAGAATAAGCTTAATACTTTTAAGAGCATCATCATTACAAGCGATTACATGATCAATAGGATCAGGGTTGCAGTTGGTGTCAACAAGTCCCATGACGGGAATACGTAATTTACGCGCTTCCGCTACAGCGATGTGTTCATGGTTAGGATCAACAACGATGACAAGGCCTGGTGGTTTGCGCATAGCGCGGATGCCGCCGAGGTTGCAATTAAGCTTTTCTTGCTCTTTGATAAGCTTAGAAATTTCTTTTTTCTTCAACCCTTCTCCGCCTGTAGCAATCCGTTTTTCGATTTTTTCTAGAGTTTTAACAGATTGGCGAATCGTGGAAAGATTGGTCAGGGTTCCACCTAGCCAACGTTCACAGACGTAGAATTCCCCGGATTCTTCGGCGCACTCGCGAATCACGCTTTTCGCTTGTTTTTTTGTACCGACAAAAAGAATGGATTTGCGTTTCCCAACGATCTCACGCACTACCTGTGCAGCATGTCGAATTTGCTGGATAGTTTTTGCAAGGTCGATGATGTAAATGCCATTGCGTTCTTCGAAGATGTAACGTTTCATCTTCGGATTCCAACGGTGTTTCTGGTGCCCAAAGTGAGCGCCTGCTTCAAGGAGGTCCTTGATAGTGACTTCTATGGATGGCAAATTTTGCTTTGTAGTAGCCAAGCCTTGTCCCTTTTTGTTGACGACGGCATCCCCCTTTGTATAGCAGGAGGATTTCGGTCTTGGTTTATGGTTGTTGATATAAATGAGCGCCTGATCAGAATCGAACTGACACAAGTAGCTTGGAAGGCTACGGTTCTACCATTGAACTACAGGCGCAAATCAGAGAAGGAATCTACCAAAGAAGACCTTTTTTTCAAAGTAAATCAAAATGATATATGCTGAGAGGTCGTTGTTGAATTAAGGTTTTGTCGTTTTTTAGGGGATTTTTGGTCGGTTTTCGATCCAGATTCAAGGGGTGGTATCGAAAGTTGAGCGTATCTTCTCCGGATGCAATTTGAAATGTTCCATAAAATCGACCAGATTTTCATCCAACAACAGCCTCTAACCTACTAAAAAAAGTGTTTTATTTGTTGTGAATACAAGCGATTCGATCGAAAGGAAGCTCAGAAAAGTTTTGGTTTGGATTAGCCTGGCGCTTTTCATGATCCTATTTAGAGTGTGGTACTTAGCTGTCGTTCGGCATGAGGAGTATAGTGAAAAAGCGCGAAAGCCCCAACGACGTGCCGTGGTAGAACATATAGGAAGGGCTTCGATTCGTGATCGGTTTAATCAGCCGCTTGCTATCAACAGGACGCAATTTAACGCAGCGGTTTGCTACGCTCACGTTCGCCAAATTCCTAATTTTCGTTGGGAAACAGATGCTCAGGGCAAGAGGGTTCGAGTAGCAGTTCGAGCTAAATACATTGAAGCCATGTCTAAGAAAATCGCTGAGGAATTGGACATAAACGCTTCTCAAGTAGAGGATGCTATTCATGCTAAAGCTTCTCTCATGCCACACGCATCTTTTGTGATTGCTGAGAACATTACAGAAGCGCAGTACTACCGGCTACGACTTATGGAAAAGGATTGGCCGGGTATTGTAGCTCAACTTAGTTCTCGCCGTTATTATCCTCAGGGAAAGGTTGCTTGTGATGTCATCGGTATGATGGGCGCAATCAGTGCAGAAGAATATTTTAAAATAGCTGAAGAGCTTGCTGAACTGGAAGATTATATTACTCATAGAGAAGCCGGAGAGATTCCGTTTCTTCCAAAGGGATTTCAATCTCCTTTGGAGGTTAGAGATAGAATTGTCGAGCTTAGACAAAAAGCGTATACAATGCGTGATTTCGTTGGAAAAAGTGGCATTGAAGCAAAATTTGATGAGGAACTGAGAGGGTTTAGCGGAAAAAAACTTTTTGAAGTGGATGTTAAAGGAAATGTAATCAGGCAATTACCGGTAGCGCTTCCTCCGATGCCAGGCCAAAGAGTGATTCTTACGATTTCTGCGGAGTTACAGGAGTTTGCAGAATCTCTTTTGGCTCAAGCGGAAGCTGAGCGTTGTAAAGTAGCAGGATCTCTTGCCGAACCTTGGATTAAAGGGGGTGCCATCGTAGCGATGGATGCTCAAACGGGGGAGGTGTTAACTATGGCCTCTTATCCTAGATTTGATCCAAATGATTTTATACCGTTGCATTCAGCATCGAATTCTCACCAACGCCTTAAAATACTCGAGTGGTTGGAAAATGAAGATCGGATTGGGGAAATCTGGGATGGTCATGCGCCGCTCGAAAGAGAGATTTACGATGCAAAAACGGGGTATCGATCAGAAAGGGTTCCCTTGTCTTGGGCCTCATATCTTGAAGCTGTACTCCCTAAAAAGGGCAACCTTAAGCTTTTTTTTGACCGAGCAGAATGTTTGGAGAAGATCTTAAGCCATCAGGATGCGTTTTTACAGGAGTCCAAGGATCGTAAAGAGGACTATGCAGATAGGTTATTGCAAGTCGATCTTTGTCGTCTGTTAGCTCGAAGTGAAGAGTTCACTCCGCAGCTTCGTGCTAAATTAGGACAAATTTCATGCCAGGAATATTTTGCAGAACGGCAAGCCTTTTTGCGTTTGCGCCGTAGAGTAGAAGAGGAGGCCAAGGAGCTTCATAATACATACTTATTTGATCCTTGGCGTGCTCAGAAATTTAAAAGTTTTCTCAAAAATAAGCGCTTAGAGGAGAAAAAGGAAAAACGATATCCAAGGCCCTATACAGATTATTTGGAGCAAGTCAATCGCTCGATGTTTGAGGAATTTTGGCAGAATTATGATCTTTCACTTATTGAGGCTCTCCTTAGCGATCAAAGGGAAGGAAAGCAGCTTCCTTTATTAGTAGAATTGCAGGAAAAAATACAAATAATCAAAGAAGCTGATCCCGATTTACAAAGGCTAGCAGAACGCCTTAAAGGGCTTTCCAGTCGTGAAAAAAGGGCCCTTTTTAAATCATTTAGGGGGTTTCGAGAGCTTACTGGGCCCCTTTTTGGCTATTGTTCTAGAATAAGAAAAACCAAAGAATCACAGCAGTTAAAACATCTTGCAGCAGCATTTTATCCATTGAATGGCTATGGATACGGTAGATCCCAAGCATTTCGTCAATCCACTCCTGCAGGTTCAATATTTAAGCTTGCAGTGGCTTATCAAGCGCTTTTAGAGCAATACGAAGCTCTTAAAGAACAGGGGCGTACTCTTGCTTCATTAAACCCCTTAACCCTGATCGATGAATCTCGTACAGGAATGGGAGCTTCTATCGTATTAGGACGGACGGCAGAAGGCTCTCCGATCACTCGCCTGTATAAAGGGGGGAGGTTGCCTCGTAGTAGCCATGCGGGCATAGGTCGGGTAGATATGATTGGAGCTATTGAGCAATCGAGTAACGTATATTTTTCTATTCTTGCTGCAGAAAACATCAAAGATCCAGCAATGCTTACACAGGTGGCTTGGCAATTTGGTTTTGGAGAAAAAAGTGGTATAGAGTTGCCTGGTGAGATTTCTGGGAACCTTCCAAGGGATTTAGCAGAAGATAAAACGGGCATCTATGCTTATGCTATTGGCCAACATTCTTTGGTAGTGACCCCGTTGCAAACAGCGGTCATGATGGCTGCGGTCGCCGGAGATGGAAGGGTATTGAAACCCTCTATTATACAACTAAAGGCAGGAAGAGAAATGGAGAGAGATGCAGGGGAACTGTTTAATTATGCGCACTTTCCTTATCAACAGGAACTTGGGGAAATAGGAATTCACTTTCCTCTGTTCAGCGTATCTTCAGTGCAACAAGAACATTCTGCAGTTTCTTACTCGCCTATTCAGGTTCGTCGGGCTCTTTTTTACCCAAAAGAAATCCGTGAGATGTTGATGGAGGGGATGAGAAAAGTAGTACAAGGTTCTCGGGGATCGGCGCGTCTATCGGCGGTTAGACGCGCGTGTTCTTCTCCTCAGGTCTATCGTATTTATACGGAAATGGCGCCTGAATTTATTGGGAAAACAGGGACTGCAGAGATTCTTTACAAACAAACGGTGGATAAGGAAACAAAAGCAGCTTTACATACGCATACTTGGTTTGCAGGTGTCAATTTTGCCAAAGATCATCACAATCAGATCGATTGGAATACACCGCAGATCGTAGTTGTTGTGTATTTGCGTTTTGGTCACTGGGGAAGAGAGGTTGCACCGCTTGTAGCTCTTATGATGAAAAAGTGGGAAGATATTTGCAAAAAGCATGGTGGTACATCATATATTCGACCTCCTATGGATGACCGACTTAACTAACTTATACCAAACGCAATAAATAATTTCATATTTGAGCTGCGTGAAAGCTGTCGACAAATTGACGATCATAAACAGCATAGTATTAATGCAATACAATGCCGTTTACGATCGCCGATTTTCGGCGCTTTGACGCGGCTCAAATGTGAAGTTATTTGTTGCGTTTGGTATTACCTTACTCACCAAGGTGTCAATCTATATGGCTTTGAGTTTCTTCTTCTACGCTTAAACAATGTGGACCGAACTGGGCGCCTATCTTATTCCAAAAAGCATTCCCTTCTGAAAAATCATTGATCTTCCCAGGATCCTTACCAATGTAGCAAACATCTATGTTCGGCACATAGTTCCTTAGATATTCCTTAAATACCTGCATTAAAACAGTGCCGAGACGATTGTCTTTTCCTAATTGGGCTCCACTGGTGATGTAATAAAACCGACCGGTCGTTTGAGAATATCCAGTCACTGAATTTAAAAAATTTACGTTATGTGTCGGAAGAAGGTGATCGTTTTCCAACCTCATGGGCCTATCTACTTTCTGTTCACGAGGTGATACATCATAAAAGACCCCAGGAGCTTTTAAAACTGCAAACCCTGCCTCTTTTAAGACAGCTTCGACCTCTGAAAGTAAGAAATTAAGTTTTCTATGAAAATCTCTAGACACTTTCAAATAATTTGCACAAATTTGGGTCTCTTTGGTGGAGAGCTTTAGAGCTTCCTTATTAGCTAAAATTTCTTCTATGGTAGCATTGGTCAGCTCATAGTCTTGCACAAAGAATGATCCCTTAGGACCTGGTCTCATAAACGTATCCAAGTGATATCCCACCTGAGGCAAAAAATGTATATGCTCTATTGGTACGCTAAACTTGGCCGCAATCTGCTCTTTAACCGCCATTTTTTGCATTGCATATTTCGCAGCAACTTGCCTTCCATTCTCTATTTGGTCATCTGAAGGGGAAAAAGAGGTGATAAGGTCATGATCTTTTGCTACGTGTTTAAGATTTTTGTCGCGCTGACCATGTGTTTGAGAGTGTTCTAGAAGAGAGGCTATCAACCCCCTACTTTCTCTAGGAAGCAATCCTTTTTCCATTCCAGGCGAAGGTTGTAGTAACCCTTGGTAATACATTTCTTCCAAAATATTTCTAACATCCTGAGAAGACAATAGCTCTTTCACCTCCTTCTGACGAGCTAGCCACTCCTCTGAAGGCTCTCCAAAGAACCCTTCAAGACGTTGCTGATTCAAAATGATATATAACAATTCTTCTCCGATAAAAAGATGTTTCTCCTGCTTTTGATTTGTCGTAAGGAAGTAATTCCCTCCCTCGAAATAAAACCCAAGGTTATTGTGAGGATCAAGACCATCTTTTGCAGCAATGTATTGGCGATTTGGGTTAGCAGGAAAACCAAGTGTGAGATGACAAAATTGGTGTGCCACAAGAGCATGAGTTGCTCTTTCTCTTGATATGCTATAAGAAACAGCTCTATCAACGGCCTTATCTACAAGCTCTATCTTTGGTGCATGAAAAGAAACGCAATGTTCTTTTTGGGAGCTGTCTAAAATGCGAATCCAATGATCTCTTAAGGGGTAATAAGTATATGCTTCAACAAATTCCACCCCTAATTTTTTTGCTAAACTTCGCATATTATGAGTAATGAAATGCATTTGAATCCCTGCTATTTTAGCGGTCTCTTGAACTATTGGATCTTGCAGATTCATTGCTCCGGAAAATCGCAACCTCCTGATTTCTACTCCAAAATCATGTGTGCCGCGATGGTATTCAAAAGATCTCTGAGGAAGAAGTGTTTGATGTTTTGTAAACCAAGAAGGAAATATCTTGCGCACAACAGGATGGATTCTCAAGAGCATTTTTATTTGTTCAGGAGAGCCTTCGTCTAGGTAGTCTGCTGGAATATTCCCATTGGCGTCTTGTATCTCACAAGAAGCTTCTTGAGACAGAAAGAAAGATACTGCAGCTGTATTATTTTGGATTGCAGCCACATGGAGAGGTGTAAAACCATGAAGCGGTTCTCTACCATCAAAACAATAACTGCCAAAGGTCTGTCTGATTTTTTCGGCAGATTCCCATAATCTGGGGTTTTCGTAAGCAGAAGGTTTGAGTGTATTTTTTGCGATATAGTGCCAATAACATTCTTGATTAACGCTAGGAAACATTTCTTTTAAAACATCTTGTTTATTCAAAAGCACACTCATTTCACACCGACTATGTTAAAAAAAACTAGAGAACACTTAGGAGAAAATCCTTAAAATACATAAACCTCTTCGTCGTCCTCGCAAGACAAACGAACGAGTTCTAGATGCGTGCACGCAACTGGCGCCAGTATAACAAGTCTCTAGCCCCAAGAGGAAGGCTTACTTTTCTGATCGATCCTAAAGGGTGAAAATCTTGGCGCCAAGAACCAAAAAAAGCCGGGGGCCCCTCCTCTGGTTTTTCAACTCATCTTACGCACACAGAGGGGCTTATACCAAACGCAATAAATAATTTCATATTTGAGCTGCGTGAAAGCTGTCGACAAATTGACGATCATAAACAGCATAGTATTAATGCAATACAATGCCGTTTACGATCGCCGATTTTCGGCGCTTTGA
>Ga0207952_1000592_pt1 | contig 25192 bp, 22 predicted proteins | sample SubbioR12Aug_8Ca_FD_184831 | JGI IMG/M metagenome (GOLD analysis project Ga0207952, IMG submission 184831) | Serpentinite rock and fluid subsurface biosphere microbial communities from McLaughlin Reserve, California, USA - CR12Aug_8Ca (SPAdes) | ecosystem: Environmental > Terrestrial > Deep...
CCGAGCGAGCCAGAGGCTCGCGGTCCACTAGACCATGAGCGGTCCGATTACATCGGAGCGGGAAATGCCGTAGTTTCCAACCATGAGTGTCACCGCGCCCTCCGCCGACCCACCGCCGGGTGCCACATCCGAACCGCCGGCCGCGCGCATCGTCGAACCGGCGCCCGCGGTGGAAACGTTGCCGGATCCGGCACCCGCACCGACACCGCCCGCCGCTGCGGCCCCCCGGCCCGAGCGGGAGACCAGCCGGCTCAGGCGCCTGCTCACCGTCGGCGGCACCATCCTCGGCCTGTTCGTGGCCTACCAGATCCTGGTCTATTTCGTGGCCTATACCGACGATGCCTATGTCCGCTCCGACCTCGTGGCGGTGGCGCCGCAGATCACCGGGCGGATCATCGCGGTCCATGTCGTCGACAACCAGGTCGTCAAGAAGGGCGACAGACTGGTGAGCATCGATCCGGTCCCGTTCCAGCTCGTCGTCAACCAGACCAAGGCGCAGATCGAAAAGGCGACGGCACTGGTCAAGGTGGCGCAGGAGGAACTCGAGACCGCGACGGCAGCCCTCCAGGCTTCGACCTCGACGCACACCTATGCCCTCGAGCAGCAGCGTCGTTACTCCGACCTCGCGCAGAAGCAGTACGCCCCGGTCGAGGAGCTTGACCGAACCAACAATGAGCTGCGCCGATCGGCAGCCGAGATGACGATCTCCCAGATCGCGATCAACAAGGCAAACACCAGCATCGTGGCGCAACAGGCGGCCCTCGACCTCGCCAGGGCGGAGAATGCCACGGCGCAGTGGAACCTCGATCGCACCGAGATCCCGTCGCCGGTCAACGGGGCGATCACCAACCTGACGCTGCAGCCCGGCGATACCGGCACGATCAACATCCCGATGATCGGCATTGTCGACGCCGATGCCTGGCGCATCATGGCCAACTACAAGCAGGACTACATCCGCTCCTTCAAGATCGGCGGCGAGGCCTGGGTGTGGCTGGACAGCCAGCCGTTCGTCTTCCATCGCGCCAGGATCACCGGTATCGCCCGCGGCATCAGCCGCGATCCCGGCATCGACAAGCTGCTGCCCTACGTGGCGCCGACCACCGACTGGATCCGCCTGCAGCGGCGCATTCCCGTGACCATCGTACTGGTCGATCCGCCACCCGACGGCAAGCTGTACATGGGCGCCGACGCGCGGACGATCATCTTCACGCCATGACGGATATCTTCCCGTGAAGGAGTCGATCCTCCGGTCGGTGATGGCGGACTTCACCGATGCCTGGGGCATGGTCGACGATGCACTCCGCAACTGGTGGCGCGAGATCGGCGAGCTGGGCACGGACCCGGCGCGGTCCAGGCAATGCCTGGTCGCGGCCATCACGGTTCCTCTGGCGACCACGATGGCGTTGTGGCTCGAGGTCGACTCGATATGGTGGGCGGCCATCAGCGGTTACATGACGATCATGTCGACGGGCGCGGCCTCCCTGCAGCGCGGTGCGCTGCGCATGATCGGCACGATCGCCGGCGCGGTCGTGGGGTTCATCATGGCGCGATGGCTGCCCTACGATCACTTTGCGCTCTACCTGTTCCTGGCCGGCGTCACCATGCTGGGCGTGGTCGCCATGCAGGTGAGTCCGCACGGGCTCGCCTGGCTGTTCTTCACCATCACCGCCAGCATGGTGCTGTTGATGTCGCTGGAGAATCCGCAGCAGGCCGTCCACGTCGCTTTCTATCGCACCTACGAGGTGGCGATCGGTGTGGTGGCCTCGGCCATCGTCTCAAATCTCCTCCTGCATTGGCATGCCGACCCGCCGCCCACGCCGCCGGGCTGGCGCCATCTGCTCGGGGCGCAATGGCCGGCGGTGCTGCACGGCATGCGCGCGGCGATCTCCGTCGTCGTCGTGCTGAACGTCTGGATCCTGATGGACTTGCCGCAACTCAGTGAAATGGCCATCACCGTCGCGGTGGTGATGTCGGCCCCGGTGATCGCCTACGGCAGCCTGGGCACAAGGCATGCTGTCGCCGAACGGTCGTTGCACCGCTTTCTCGGCTGCCTGCTGGGCGGCATCGCCGCCCTCCTGTGCCTGGCCATTCAGATCGAGTCGTTCCCGTGGTGGCTCGCGATGATCGGCGGCAGCGTGTGGATAGGCATGCACATCCAGATGGGCAAACACGGCGTCGGCTATGTCGGTACGCAGGCGGCATTCGTCTTCATCGTCACGCTGATCCAGGGGCCGGCGCCGCCCACCAGCATCATGCCGGGCATTGATCGTTTCGTGGGCATCATGGGTGGCCTTGGGATCCTGCTCACCGTGTCGCTGATGCTGTGGCCCAAGGACGCCGAACGGACGGAACAGCTCCAACGGTGAGGCTATGCAAATCGCGCGCAGGCATCGCCCTGGAGCGCGCTTGTCCTCTGGAGAAGGGACGCTAGGTTCCGCGCCATGACCGTCAATGCGCCGGCACCGGCGCCGCCTCCGACCGACCGAATCCTGCGTGCCATCCTGGCCATCGTCTTCTCGGTCTCGTGCTTTTCGATCCTCAATGCGATCTCCAAGACGCTGATGCAGACCTATCCCGCGGCCGAGGTCGTGTGGGCCCGCTACGTCGTGGCCTTCGGCTTCATGCTGGTGCTGTTCCTGCCGCGGAGTGGCCTAAATCTCTTCCGCTGGCGCAACGTCGGCAGCCAGATCATCCGCGGTTCGCTGCTGTTCCTCTCGTCGCTGCTTTATTTCCATGGGCTGGTCCACATGCCGCTGGCGTCGGCGGCGTCGATCTCGCTGTGCTCGCCGCTGATCGTGACGGCGCTGTCGGCGCGCTTTCTCGACGAACCGGTGGGGACCAGGCGCTGGATCGCGGTCTGCATCGGCTTTGCCGGTGCGCTGATCGTGGTGCGGCCGGGGGCCGCCAGCTTCAACTGGTATTCGCTCCTGATCGTGGCCAGCACAGTGAGCAGCGCGCTCTACCAGCTCTATTCGCGGCGCTACGGCCAGACCGAGCGGCCCGACGCCTCAGCGACCATGGCCACCATCGTCGGCACCGTGGCGGCGGTGCCGTTCCTGCCCTTCGACTGGGTGACGCCGGTGCTCGGCTGGGACCTCGTACTGTTCCTGGGCCTCGGCGCCATGGCCGCGATCGGCCACTACTTCCTCACCATCGCCTACAGCCAGGCGCCGGCCGCCGTGGTGGCGCCCTTCAACTACACCCAGCTCGTGGGCGCGGCGCTCCTGGGTTACCTGGTGTTCGACAACATTCCCGATTTCTGGACCTGGGTGGGAGCGGCGGTGATCGTCTGTTCCGGCCTCTACCTCGGCCACCAGGAGCGGTTGCGGTATCTGGCGATGGTCCGGCCGAACAAGAAGTGACCAATTGATTAAGTTTTAGCCTGACGGGCTTTGCTGCAGCGCGAGATCGCGCGCGCCATTATCGCGCCACCGCCGCAGTTGGCCGGGTGGCACACCCCTTGCTTCAAATCTGGCAGCGCAGAATCGCCTCGCGCGATTCTTTCTCGGTTGGCGTGCCGGCAATTTCGATGACGGCTGTCGTTCGCGACGGCTGTCGGGGAGTCGTCTGGGCCAAACACCGACATAGCCGAAATCCCACTGCCACCAATCTGCTGCCAGCTCTGTGCTGATCGAGGGAGGACACGTCATGTGTGACCGAATTGGCTGTATGCATATATTTCCCAAGCTTTCCGTGATGGATTTTTCGGGGGCGGCGGCCGTGCCGTCGCGACGCGGCTTCCTGAAGGGCGCCGCCGCCGCCAGCACCATCGCCATGGGGGCGGGGCCGGGCGTGTTCATGGGCGGCCCGGCGCACGCCGCGGCCGGCATCAAGTCGACGCATGGCTCGGGGTTTTGCAACCTCAACATCTTCCTCGCCCATTCGAGGCAATACGCCAAGGCCGCGGGCACCGAGCTGATCTTCATCAACACGCCGACCTCGGCCGAGATGGTGACCTTCCTCGGCATGGGCCAGGTCGACATCGGCCTGATGCCCTACACCAGCTTCATGGCGCTCTATGACAAGGGCGCGCCGGTCAAGATCGTGGCCGGCGGCGGCGTCGAGGGCTGCGCCATCGTCGCGCGTCCCGGGCTCGATACGCCGGAGAAGCTGAAGGGCAAGACGCTCGGCACCTTCCAGATGGATACGCTGGAGGTCATGCCCTACGACTACCTGAAGAAGCACAAGATCTCCTTCAAGGACGTCAAAGTCCGCTACATGGGCAATACGCCGGAGGCGGTGGAAGCCTTCAAGGCGGGCGCCATCGACTGGATCTGCACCATCGAGCCCTATGCCTCGGCGCTGGTGGCCGACGTCAAGGGCGCGGTCATGCTGACCGACGGCATCGACCTCTACGGCAAGGGCTATACCGACTGCGTGCTGGCCGCGCGGTCGAGCCTGATCAAGGACAACCCGGCCGGGCTGAAGGCGATCATCAAGAGCATGATGCAGGCCCAGCTCGACGCCGAGACCCAGACCGAGGTCGTGCTGAAGGAGCTGGTCGGCAAGTACTACAAGACCTCGATGGCGAACGCCAAGATCGCCCAGGGCAAGCAGCCGGCGGTGGTCGACGCGCGCGGCCAGACCGACTTCATCCTGCAGCGCACCGACAGCGTCGTGGAGATGGGCTACATCAAGAAAAAGCCCGGCCGCGACGCCATCGACTGGACCATGCTCGAGGCGGTGATCAAGGAGAATCCCGACCTCTACGGCAAGCTGAAGTACAAGTCCGCCTGATGGCCGTCGCCACGCGCGAAGGCGAAACGGGCGCCGCTGCCGGAGCATCCCGCCCGGCGGCGGCAACCCGCTTGCTCGCGTCCCGGCTGTTCGCATCCATGGCGGGGCTCGACTGGCTCGCCAAGGTCTGGTGGACGTGCCTGTCGATCAGCCTGTTCGCGAGCCTCTGGGAGTTGTGCTGGGCGATGGGCTGGGCGGACGAGAAGCTGCTGCCGCCGCCGCACATCTTCCTCGACAACATCGCCGAGCAGGGCAAGTTCTTCAACACCGCCACGCGCTGGCAGGTCGGCACGTCCATGACCGAGGGCCCGTCGGCCTTCGAATCGGTGCTGATCACTGGCGCTGCCACCACGGCGCGCGTGTTCGCGGGCCTCGTGCTGGCCTCGGTGCTGGCGATCGGCATCGGCGTGCTGGTCCGCTACTACCGCTTCTTTGACCGGCTGGTGCTGCCCACCATCACCCTGCTCTCGCCGGTGTCGCCGATCGCCTGGTTGCCGGTGGCGATCTTCCTGTTCGGCATCGGCAACGCGCCCGCCATCTTCATGGTGGTGGTGGCGCTGTTCTTCCACATGGTGCTGGCGACCATCAACCAGATCGACACCGTCAACACCAACCTGATCAACGTCGCGCGCACCATGGGCGCCTCCAAGCCGCAGATCTACGCCCGCGTCATCGTTCCCGCCATCCTGCCCGGCATGCTCCAGGTTCTGCGCATGAACCTGTTCGGCGCCTGGATGGTGGTGTTGGTCGCGGAGTCCACGGGCGTCGGTTACGGCATGGGCCAGGTCATCATGCTGGCGCGCAATACGTTCAATCCCTCGCTGGTGTTCTTCACCATCGCCGTGATCGGGGTGCTGGGCTTCACCTTCGACTGGCTGCTGCGCCTTGCGCAGCGCCGCATCCTCTATTGGCTGCCCGATACCGCGGAGAGATTGCGTGTCCTCTGAAAACGCACCGACCTTCTCGTCGCGCGACGCCGTCGTCTGCCGCGGCGTCGGCAAGACCTGGGCCGCCGGCACCAAGCGGGCGCACGAGGCGCTGCGCGAGATCGATCTCGACATCAAGCCCGGCGAGTTCGTGGTCTTCCTCGGCCCCTCGGGCTGCGGCAAGAGCACCTTGCTCTACCTGATCGCCGGCCTCGAGGACGCGACCGAGGGAGGGATCTGGTCATTTAGCGACAAGGTCGAAACGCCGTCGCCCGAGCGCAGCCTGATCTTCCAGGAGACCTCGCTCTTTCCCTGGCTGACAGTGTGGCAGAACGTGAGCTTTGGCCTTGCCATCCGCGGCGCCTCGCAGGAGGAACGCCGCGCTGTCGCGGCCGAGGCGCTGCAGCGCGTTGGCCTGATCGCGGCCATGGACAAGCGGCCGGACGAACTCTCGGGCGGCATGCGCCAGCGCGTGGCCGTGGCCCGCGCGCTCGCCATGCGGCCCAAAGTGCTGCTGATGGACGAGCCGTTCGCGGCCTTGGACGTGCAGACCCGGGCCCGCATGCAGGATTTCCTGCTCGACGTGTGGCGCGATTCGGGCGCCTCGGTGCTGTTCGTCACCCATCACATCGACGAGGCGGTGGCGCTCGCTGACCGCGTCGTGGTGTTCACGTCGCGGCCCGGCCGCATCAAGACCATCTACCCGATCGACCTGCCCAGACCCCGCAACCTCTTCTCGCGCGAGGCCGAGGCGATGCGCATCCAGCTCACTGAACTTTTGCGCGACGAGGTTGATCGCGCCTTCGCCGAGCAGGAAGCTTTCGCCATCCCGGCCTGAACCATTTCGAGAAATTCCCAAGGAGAGCCTCACATGGCCACCAGTCTCGTCCGCAGCCGCGCCGCCATCACCGGCACCAAGGACCGCTTTACCTGGAACGAGGTCAAGGACGGCGCCGTCCTGCAGGAGGATGGCGTCATCGTGGCCGTCGGCACCTACGACGACCTGCATGCCAAGCATCCGACCGTGCCGGTGGTCGGCACGGGCAAGGAAGTCCTGTTGCCGGGTTTCGTGAACGGCCACCATCACGTCGGCCTGACGCCGGTGCAGCTCGGCTCGCCCGACATGCCGCTGGAACTGTGGTTCATCACCCGCATGGTGATCCGCAACCTCGACCTCTATCTCGACACGCTCTACTCGGCCTTCGAGATGATCTCCTCAGGCATCACCACGGTGCAACATATTCAGGGCTGGATGCCGGGGACGCTGGCCGACGTCGAGAAGCGCGCGACCGAGACCATCCGGGCCTACGAGGACATCGGCATGCGCGTGTCCTACTGCTACGCCGTGCGCGACCAGAACCGGCTGGTCTACCAGGCCGACGAGGAGTTTTTGGCGAGCCTCCCGGCGGAACTGAAAGGTCCGATGCAGCGCTGGTTCGAGCGCTTCAGGATGAGCCTCGACGACGCGATGGACATGTTCAAGTCATTCCATTCGCAGCATCACAACAAGCGCCGGGTAAAAATCCAGCTGGCGCCGGCCAACCTGCACTGGTGCTCGGATGGGGCGCTCACCAAGCTCTCCGACGCCTCGGCCAAGTACGACGCGCCGATGCACATGCACCTGCTCGAGACCGCCTACCAGAAGGAATATGCCTGGCGGCGCGGCAAGTGCACGGCGCTGGAATACATCGACCGCTTCGGCATGGTGAACAAGCGCCTGACCCTCGGTCACGGCGTGTGGCTGAACGAGAACGACATCGATCGCCTCGCGGCGGCAGGCGGCTGCGTCTGCCACAACTGCTCGTCCAACTTCCGCCTGCGCTCCGGCGTCGCCGCCCTCAATCACTTCGAGAAGAAGGGCATCAACACGGCGATCGGGCTCGACGAGGCCGGCATCAACGACGACCGCGACATGCTGCAGGAGCTGAAGCTGGTGCTGCGCGCCCATCGCGTACCCGGCATGGTCGAGGCCGACGTGCCCACCATGTCCCAGGTCTTGCGCATGGCGACGGTCGGTGGGGCCAGGACGACGCCTTACGGCGACAGCATCGGCACCTTGGAAGTCGGCAAGGGCGCCGACATGGTGCTGATCGACTGGGAGAGCGTGGCCTATCCCTATCTCGACGAAATGACGCCGACGCTCGACGCCGTGGTCCAGCGCGCCAAGCAGCAGGCGGTCACCACGACGATCTGCGACGGCGAGGTGATCTACAAGGACGGCAAGTTTACCAAGGTCGACCGCACCGCGGCGCTGAAAGCGCTGCACGACGACCTCAGCAAGGCGCTGGCTAACGACGAGGTCGAGCGGCGCAAGCTCTCGGTGGCGCTGCTGCCGCATGCGCGGAAGTTCTACCAGAACTACATGGACCCTTCGAAGCACCAGCCGTTCTACCGGCCGAGCTCGATGGTGTAGGCCGACGCAAAAGCGGCGATCCTTGCCGGATCGCCGCTCCTCTGCAGGTTGTGCTGCGAGGTCGTTAATTCTTATTCTTCTTGTCGGGGCTGGCGCCCTCTGGACAGGGCGGAAAGACCGCCGTGATGGTATACGTGCCGCCGTCGTCGGCTTTCGATGTGACGCTGGTCGCGCCATTGGCCTTCCACATCGATTTCCGAAAAGAGAGTTCCTCTTCGGGAACTCCCGATTCAGTATGTATTCCACATAACATCTGAGCCTCCATCGGTTACTTGGTTGGCGTTTCCATGAGTTGCTTGTCGGCGAGCGCCTTTTTCCGAATCGCCTCGTAGGTGCCCTTGCTGTCGACATCGTCGCGGGCGAGTCCAACGGCTGCGATGTTCAGGTCCTTGTAGTTGCGCTCGAGCCAGCTTTGCAGGGCCTGAATCCTCTTTACGTTCGGGACGCGACCAGGGCTGAGCCAGCGCTCCAGACTCTTTGCGCTTTCCGAGGTCGAGTAGCTGAGCTTCACGGTCTGTTGGACTTTGGCTTGCGCCTCCGTCTTTGCCGTATCGGCTGTCTTGGTAATCACCGCGATCGCGTTGGGCAGGCTGCCCGCGTCATTCAGGACTGAAAGGTCGAGAAAGGCTCGGCGCAGAGGATAGGCGGCATCGGGTTGCTTCAGGTTCTGGAGGACTGTCAACTTGGCTTCTTCACGGTTGGCCTCCATCTGGGCAATCAGGGCCGCGACCGTCTTCTGGTAGTAGAGATCCTTGTTGATGGCGCCCTGCGCGCCGAGCACGCCGGCCGATGCGGCCGCGAGGGCGGATTTCGTCGTAGCATCGGCAATGACGGCACCAAGTCCACCCAATGCAACGGCGATGATGTCGGTGCCGACGTTGATGGCATTGGCATTGGCGTTCAAAGCGCGCTGAAACAGCGAGAACTGGATGTCATAGGCCTGGATGCGCGCGTAGATGATCTTGTCGCGCAGCGCCTGCCGCTCGTCGCCGTCGGCTCTTTCGTAGTCTTCTTCGATCTTGTCGGCGAAGTATTTCTGCTGGAGGGAGGCCAGCGCTGTGCCGGGCTGGGGGTCGGTCGGATAGCCTTCGATCGCGCTGCACGCTGCCGTCAGGGCGACGATCAGCACCACTGCCGCACGTTTGGGTAGATTTGCCGTTTGCATGAAGAGCCCCCCGTTTGACAGGCCGATTGTGCCCGAGGGGTACATGCGTGGAATGTGTCGAAACTCACACTCCACTCAAAATTGTATCGGACGAATCCTAAAGGACGAGTCGTGCGATATAAAACCCATCGAGGCCGCCGCGCTCGGGCCACATCGAGGGCAAGGTGCGGACGTCGCCGTCCCTGGTGAGGGCGCCGTCGAGGCCGGGCAGTTCGGCGGGCTGGACGGGGACGCGCTTAAGTCGCGAGGCGCGCGCCAGCAAAGCTTCGACTCGAGCCAAGCCTTCGTCCTCCTGCAATGAGCAGACGGCATAGACCAGCATGCCGCCGGGCTTGAGTTGCTCGACGGCGTGCAGCAGCAGGCGGTCCTGGGTGAGGGTGAGGCGGCCGACGTCCTCCTCGTCCTTCAGCCAGGCGATGTCGGGATGGCGGCGCAAGGTGCCGGTGCCGGAGCAGGGGGCGTCGAGCAGGATGGCGTCGAATTTTTCCGCCGCCGTCCATTTGCTGGCATCGGCGGTCACGAGCTCGGCGGCGAGTCCGGCGCGGGCGAGGTTCTCGCCGACCCGGATCATGCGCCGCGCCGAGATGTCGACCGCGGTCACATTGGCGCCGGCGGCGCAGAGCTGCATGAGCTTGCCGCCGGGCGCCGTGCAGAGATCGGCCACGCGCTTGCCGGCGACTTCGCCCAGCAGGTGCACCGGCAGCGTGGCGGCGGCGTCCTGCACCCACCACGCACCCTCGGCGAAGCCCGGCAGCTCGGCGATGTGGCCGCCGCCGGTCCGGCGCAAGGTGCCGGTGGGAAGCACCTCGGCCTCAAGCTGGCCCGCCCAGAAATCGGTGTTGGAGCGTGGCGTCAGGTCGAGCGGCGCCTCGATCAGATGGGCGGCAGCGATGGCGCGCGTGATGTCCTCGCCATAGGCCTCGGCCCAGCTCGTCCACAGCCATTGCGGCGTGTTGAGACGGGCGGGGTCGCGGTCGCCCAGGATCGCGGCGCCCTCGCGGCTGATGCGGCGCAGCACGGCGTTGGCGAGGCCCTTTAGATGCGGCAGATGGGCGTCCTCGATCAGCCGTACCGAGGTATCGACGGCGGCATGCGGCGCGGTGCCGAGAAACAGGAGCTGGGCCGCACCCAGCCGCAGCACCTGGCGGCCGGCGGCGTTGGGCCCTTCCAGCGGCCGTTCGATGAGGGCCGCCAGCACCGCGTCGATCTCGCCCAGCCGGCGCAGCGTCGTGGCCAGCAGCAGGCGGACGAAGGCGCGGTCACGCGGGTCGAGGCCGGCGAAGCCTGAATGGCGGGCCAGCGCCTCGTCGAGCGGCTGGCCCTTGTCGAGACAGGAGACCAGGATTTCGACGGCGGCCTGTCGGGAGGCGAGCGGGGTGAACTCCATTGCGCGGCGCTATAGCCCCCGGCGCGGCCCTTGTCATCGTTTGTTCGGCGGCTAGTGTGCGGCCCCGAAAGGATTTCCCAATGAAAAAAGTCGGCTCGTTCATCGGCGACTGGTGGCGCCTGGTCAGCCCGTACTTCCGTTCCGAGGAGTGGCCCTACGCCATTCCGCTGCTGCTGGGCGCGATCGCGCTGACCCTGGGCGGCGTCTTCCTGGAAGTGCTGTTCAACGAATGGAGCCGGCGCTTCTACGACAGCCTGCAGAACAAGGACGAGGCGGCCTTCTGGCAGGAGATGCTGACCTTCTCGTGGATCGCGGCGTTCATGATCATGGCCTTCGTCGCCCGCGCCATCGTCAGCCCCTATCTCCGCCTGCGCTGGCGGCGCTGGCTGACGCGGAAGTATCTCGCCCACTGGCTCGACAGCCGCGGCTACTACCGCATCGAGCTGCAGCGCACCGTCGACAACGCCGACCAGCGCATCGCCGAGGACCTGCGCTTTCTCGGCGAATACACCATGCAGCTCTTCCTGGGATTGCTGGGCGCCGTGGCCACGCTGGTGTCGTTTCTGTTCATCCTGTGGACGCTGTCGGGGCCGCTGTCGCTGATCGCCATCGGCCTCAACATCAATGTCCCGGGCTACATGGCGTGGGTCTGCCTGATCTACGCGCTGGCCGGCACCTTGCTGGCCAACCTGGTCGGCCGCCGCCTGATCCCGCTCAACTTCCAGAAGCAGCGCTACGAGGCCAACTTCCGCTTCGCGCTGGTGCGGGTGCGCGAGAACGCCGAAGGCATTGCCCTTTATCGCGGCGAGGAGGACGAGGCCGAGGCGCTGAACGCCCGCTTCACCGACGTGTTCAACAACGGCTGGCGCGTGCTGTTCACCCAGGCACAGCTTGCTTTCTACCAGTCGGGCTACGCTCAGCTCGCGATCATCTTCCCCTACCTGGTGACGGCGCCGCGCTTCTTCGCCGGTGCCATCACGCTTGGCGTCATGACCCAGACGGCGTCGGCCTTCGGCCAGGTCCAGACCGCGCTGTCGTTCTTCATCGACAACTACACCATCCTGGCTGAGCTGCGCGCCGTCATGGACCGGCTGCTCGGCCTGCAGGCGGCCACCGACCACAAGCCGGAGAGCGCCATCGAGCTCGCGCCCGAGGCCGGTCGCAGCGATGTCGGCACCGTGGCTCTCACGCTCGCGCTCCCCAATGGGCAGACGCTGCTCGCCGACACGACGCTGGCCTTCGCCAAGGGCCAGTCGACGCTGATCTCGGGGTCGAGCGGCTCGGGCAAGAGCACGTTGTTCCGCGCCCTGGCCGGCATCTGGCCGTTCGGCAGCGGGCACGTGCACGTGCCCGCCGGCGCGCGCGTGCTGTTCCTGCCGCAGAAGCCCTATATCCCGATCGGCTCGCTGCGCGACGCGGTGCGGTATCCCGACAAGGATACGACGGCGAGCGACAGCGAGATCGTGGCGGCGCTGGCGGCGGCACGGCTCGGCCATCTCGCCGGCCGGCTCGACGAGGAGACGCATTGGACCAACATCCTGTCGGGCGGCGAGCAGCAGCGCCTCGCGATCGCTCGCGCGCTCGTCTTCAAGCCCGACTGGCTGTTCCTCGACGAAGCCACGGCCTCGCTCGACGAGGCCACCGAGGAGGCGGTCTACGAGGCGCTGAAGCGGCAACTGCCGGATACGACCATCGTGTCGATCGGTCATCGGCCGTCGCTGCGGAAATGGCACGAGCGGCGAATGGAACTGCAGCGGGCGCCGGGCGAGGTCGGGCGGCTGGTCCAGGGCACGGCCTAGCCTTTCTTTCTCCATAAGAAAGGTACTTGCATATAAGGAAAGTCCGGGGCAGGCTCCGCGGATGGACAGAATAGCCCGCGCCACCCAGGAGATCGGCCGGCGCCTGCGCAACGCGCGCAGCGGCGCCGGGCGGACGCTGGCCGAGGTCGCGGCCAAGGCGGGCGTGTCCGAGGGCTTCCTGTCGAAGCTGGAGCGCGGCCAGGCGGCGGCGTCGATCGCCAACCTGATCCAGCTCGCCGACGCGCTGGGGCTCGGCCTGCACGAGCTGTTCGTCAATGATGCAGCACCCGCGAAGACACGCCTGGCGCTGCATCGCGCCGACGGCAAGCATGCGGAGGTCGCCGCCACCGGCTACCGCTGGCGCCATCTCGGCGGCGGCGCGCCGCTCGACCGGATGGAGGTGTTCCATCTCGTCTTCCCGCGTCGCGACGGCATGAAGGCGATGGTTTCCCATCCCGGCCAGGAACATTGCTACGTCCTGTCGGGCGAGGTGCGGTTCTTCGTCGGCGATGTCGAGCATCGGCTGGGGCCGGGCGACGGCATCCTGATCGACTCGCAACAGCCGCACCGCGCCGAGAACGCCGGCCGCGGCCAGGCGCATGTGCTGATGACCGTGGCCAGGCCGGCCGAGGCCTCGGACGCGCCCGACTGGTGGCATCTCTCGACGTCGATCCGCACAAAGGAGACTGGAAGATGAGCAAGCTCGTCCCCGACACGGCCCAGGCCAATGCAGCGCTGGGCACCGCCCGCGAAGCGTCGCGTCGCGACCATCTGCCGTACGAGGTCCGTCACCTCGACGACGTCGAGTGGGAGACCATCCGCTGGCCGGGCGAAACCGGAAAGATGCTGTTCCATCCCAGGCCCGAGCGGCCGACCGAGCCCAACGCCGGCATCCTGCGGCTGGAGCCCGGCGCGCATCACCCGGAGCACTATCACGGCTTCGCCCAGGTCTGGCTGATCCTGAAGGGCGAGTTCACCATCGACGGCCGGCTCTGCCCGCCGGGCACGATGCTCTATCACCCCGACCCGCATTTCGAGGGCGAGTTCCGCACCGAGACCGGCGGCGAGATCATGATCGTGCAGTATCCCGGGCCGACGACCGGCGAACGGCCGATCTATTCGGGCCGCTTCAACATGGCCGAGCGCAAGACGGTCGCCGAGGAACGCGTCGACCTCTGAACGCTGGTCGAGCCACCCGCGCCCGCCTAGGGTGGGCCATGAGTGGGGTGCTGATCGTCGCCGACGTGGTCGATGCAGGTTTTGCCGAGGAGGTGCGCAAGACGACGCGCGGCCTGGACATCGAAATCTCGGGTTCATTGCCGGCCGGGGAGCAGCGAACCGTGCTGCTGGTCTGGAGCGCCGCCCAGCCCGCGACCGCCGCGGATGTGCCGACGCTGATCGATCTCTGCTCGCGGGGCCGCCTGGTCATCGCCCGCCGCGACGACACGCCCCTGTTGCCGGGGCTGGGCGATCTCGAAGCCGTGCCGGCCGGCGCGCCGGCGCGCGAGACGGCGTTCAAACTCCTGCACGCAACGCTCGCGCCGGGCAACGCCGCGACGACTCCCAAGCCCATGCCTGAGCCTGCGCCGATGGTGGCGCCCCTGCCGCCATTACCGAGTGCTCGAAAGTCGCGCGCGGCGGCGTGGATCGGAGCGATCGCCGTCGCCCTGCTGCTTGCTGCAGGCGCCGGCGCCTACCTGGGTTAGCGGGCCGCCGTCAGACGTCGTAGCCGTCGTGCCGGGTGATGGTGAGGCCCGGCAGCTTCTCGAGTTCGCGCGCGGCATCGGCGATGGCGCGCGAGAGCCGGGAGCTGCGTACCGACCACGGGCCGACCTCGATGGCGGCGAAGCCACCGCCCTTGGCGGGCTCGATCTCGATCACCTGCACCGCAGAGCTGTCGGGCCTGCCCAGCACGATGCTGTCGGCCGCGGTCGAGAGATGCCAGCGCGTGCCGGCGGCGTCGCTCCACAGCGCGAAGCCCGTCGGCCCGAGACGCGTCGCGATCGACGGCGGCGTCTCCAGGATCTCCGGATGGTGCAGGCAGCGCGGCTCGAGCAGGGGATTGATCTCGTAGGCGACAGAGAAGGTGTGCACGGTTGCCGCCGCCGCGGCAGCCTGCGCCAGCTCGGCGTTGGCGGCGCGCCAGGCGTCGATGAAGGGCGCCGATGCGGCGTCGATGTCGCCCCACGAGAGATAGAGCTTGCCCATCCCGTCGCCGTGCTCGGACGGCCGCGGCGCGCCGTAGAGCGAGAGGGCGATGGCGACGCCACCTCGCGACCATTGGGCGTGCAGAACGATCGAGTCCGAATTGCCGGCGTTCTTTTCCTCGCGATCGACCTCGGACGGGGCGCCCAGCCGGATGACGAGCTGGGCGAAGATGTCCTTGGCCACCGCGCCTGACGCCGCCAGTTCATAGGCGAGGCCCATGACCGGCCGGTCGGGCCGGGGCGCGGTGATCTCGGCGTAGACGGTGGCGAAGCCATAGGCCGAGGCGCAGGGGAGTTCAGTGCTGGCGTAGCCGCTATCGACGGCACTGGGCGCCACGGCCTCGAACAAGATGCCCCAGGGACGGAAGGCGGCTCCGATGCGAAAGCCCCGGGCGGCGTCGTCCATCGTCGCCGGCTACCCGGCCGCCTTTTCCGGGCGCCAGAAATGCAGGACCAGCCAGCCGCCGACCAGGAACCCGATGATGCCGCCCAGCGGCAGGCCGACGGTGACGCCACCCATCGCGGCCGAGCCCTCGAAGGCACCCCAGATCGCGGTGAAGAGGATGGCGAGAACCATCGCCAGCACGCCGGCGCCGATCAGCGCGCCGACGGCAGCGGCAAGCAGGGCGATGAGGTAGCGGAGAATTAGCGCAGGCTCGCGTTGATGCGGTCGAGGGCTGCCCCGCCGGGGCAAAGCTCGGCGTCGCCCAGCGTGTTGAGCGGCACGTCGACCGTGTTCAGATGGTGATGCAGGTCCTTCGGGCTCGGATCGACATAGAGCAGGCCGGTCACGACCTCGCCCTCCTGCATGCCTTCCTGGACGCGCTTCATCGCCGCCACCTTGTCGGAGGGGTCGTAGTCCTCGCCGAGCTTGCGCAGGCGGAGCAGCGAGCCGTCGTGCTGCTGCACGGTGGTGACGCTGCCCGGGTCGTAGGAGGTCGTGATCTCGTCACGGCTCTCGATGAAGTCGATGCGGTTCAGCGCCTCGTTGTGCTCGCGCACGTAGTCGTAGCTCTTGGTCGAGCCGGGGTGGTTGTTGAAGGCCACGCAGGGGCTGATGACGTCGAGGAAGGCAGCACCCTTGTGGTCCATCGCCGCCTTGATCAGCGGCACCAGCTGGTGCTTGTCGCCCGAGAACGAGCGGCCGACGAAGGTGGCGCCCATCAGCATGGCGAGCGAGACCAGGTCGATCGATTCGTCGGAGTTGGCCACGCCCTTCTTGCTGATCGAACCCTTGTCGGCGGTGGCCGAGAACTGGCCCTTGGTGAGGCCGTAGACGCCGTTGTTCATGACGATGTAGGTCATGTTGACGCCGCGCCGCATGATGTGGGCGAACTGGCCAAGGCCGATCGAGGCCGAATCGCCGTCGCCCGACACGCCCATGTAGACCAGGTCCTTGTTGGCGAGGTTGGCGCCGGTCATCACCGACGGCATGCGGCCGTGCACGGTGTTGAAGCCGTGGCTGGCGCCCAGGAAGTAGGTCGGCGCCTTGGACGAGCAGCCGATGCCCGAGAGCTTGGCGATCTGGTGCGGCAGCACGTCGAGCTCGTAGCTCGCCTGGATGATGGCGGCGCTGATCGAATCGTGACCGCAGCCGGCGCACAGCGTCGAGACCGCGCCCTCGTAGTCGCGCCTGGTGTAGCCGGCCTTGTTCTTGACCAGCGAGGGATGATGCAGCCGGGGCTTGGCGATGTAGGTCATGACGCGGCCTTCTCGAACGAGACAACCTTGAGCTGGCCGAGCTTCTTGGCGATGTCGGCCGTGATGAAGCGCGCCGTGATCGGCGTGCCGTCGTAGTGCAGGACGGGGACGAGCTTGCGGCCGTCGAGCACGAACTCGCTCATCAGCATGGTGCGGAGCTGGGCGTCGCGGTTCTGCTCGACGATGAACACGCGGTCGTGCTCGTGGATGAAATCCTCGACGCCCTGGGCGAACGGAAAGGCGCGGACGCGCAGCGCATTGACGTGGTTGCCGCCGGCCTCGAGCTGCTCCAGCGCCTCGGCCATCGACGGGCTCGTGGAGCCGAAATAGATCACGCCGTAGCGCGTCGGCTTGGGCGAGGAATAGCGGATCGGCTGCGGCGCGATCTTGGCGGCAGTGTGGAACTTCTTCTGCAGCCGCTCCATGTTGCGGACATAGACCGCGCCCTCCTCGGAGTAGCGCGCGTACTCGTCCTTGGTGGTGCCGCGGGTGAAATAGGCGCCCTTGGTCGGATGCGTGCTGGGATAGGTGCGGAAAGGGATGCCGTCGCCGTCGACGTCGAGATAGCGGCCGAAGGTCTTGCCGGCCTCGAGGTCGGCCGCCGTCATCACCTTGCCGCGGTCGATGACGCGCTTCTCGTCCCAGTGGAAGGGCTTGCTGAGGCGGTGGTTCATGCCGATGTCGAGGTCGGTCATGACGAACACCGGCGTCTGCAGGCGATCGGCGAGATCGAGCGCGTCGGCGGTGAAGTCGAAGCACTCGCCGGGATCCTCGGGGAACAGCAGCACGTGCTTGGTGTCGCCGTTGGAGGCGAAGGCGCAGGACAGCAGGTCGGACTGCTGCGTGCGGGTCGGCATGCCGGTCGACGGCCCGCCGCGCTGGACGTTCACGATCACCGCCGGGACTTCGGCGAAGGAGGCGAGGCCGATGAACTCCGTCATCAGCGAGATGCCGGGGCCCGACGTCGAGGTGAAGGCGCGCGAGCCGTTCCAGGCGGCGCCGATCACGATGCCGATCGAGGCGAGTTCGTCCTCGGCCTGGACGATGGCGTACTTGGCCTTGCCGGTCTCCTTGTCGTGCCGGAGCTTCTTGCAGTGGGCCTGGAAGGCCTCGGCCAGGGAAGAGGAGGGCGTAATGGGATACCAGGCGCACACCGTGGCGCCGCCATAGACCGCGCCAAGGGCCGCGGCGTTGTTGCCTTCGACGAAGATGCGGTCGCCGACATTGTCGGCGCGTCGGACTTTCAGCTTCACCGAGGCGGGGTCGATGTGCTGCTTGACCCAGTCGCGGCCGAGATTGAGCGCCTTGACGTTGGAATCGAGCAGCTTCTCCTTGCCCTTGAACTGCTCGCCGAACAGCTGCTTGATCTCGTTGTCGTCGATGTCGAGCAGCACCGAGAGTGCGCCGACATAGATGATGTTCTTGAACAGCTGGCGCTGGCGGGCATCGGTGTAGGTGGCGTTGGTGATGGCGGTGAGCGGCACGCCAACGATGTTGATGTCCTCGCGGAACATCGAGGCCGGCATCGGCTTGGTGCTGTCGTAGAAGAGGTAGCCGCCGGGCTCGAGCTCCTTCACGTCCTCGGCCCAGGTCTGCGGGTTCATCGCGACCATCATGTCGACGCCGCCGCGGCGGCCGAGATGACCCTTCTCGGTGACGCGGACCTCGTACCAGGTCGGCAGGCCCTGGATGTTGGAGGGGAAGATGTTGCGCGGGCTGACGGGCACACCCATGCGCAGGATGGCGCGCGCGAACAGTTCGTTGGCGCTGGCCGATCCGGAGCCGTTGACGTTCGCGAACTTGACGACGAAATCGTTAACGGCGGCTATTGCTTGCGGCATGCTTGCTCCGCTTGGGCCATTTCCATGTAGTACTTGCGCATGTCCCAGGCGCCGGTCGGGCAGCGCTCGGCGCACAGCCCGCAATGCAGGCAGACGTCCTCGTCCTTGACCATGACCCGGCCGGTCTTGAGGTCGTTGCCGATGTAGAGATCCTGGGTCGGGTTCATGGCCGGCGCGACGAGACGCGTACGCAGGTCCTTTTCCTCGCCGTTCTCGGCGAAGGTGATGCAGTCCATCGGGCAGATGTCGACGCAGGCATCGCACTCGATGCACAGCGTGCCGGTGAAGACCGTCTGGACGTCGCAGTTCAGGCAGCGTTGCGCCTCCTTGAAGGCGAGCGCCGGATCGAAGCCAAGCTCGACCTCGGCCATGATGTCCTTCAGCGCCTCCTTCTTGGGGCGATGCGGAACTTTTAGGCGATGGTCGATGGTCGGCGCGTTGTCGTAGCTCCACTCGTGGATGCCCATCTTCTGGCTGGCGATGTTGACGCCGGGCGCGGGCCGCTCCTCGGGGTTCTCGCCGATCAGCATCTTGTGGATCGAGATGGCGGCGTCATGGCCGTGGGCCGCAGCCCAGATGATGTTCTTGGGACCGAAGGCGGCGTCGCCGCCGAAGAAGACCTTGGGATGGCTGCTGCCGAAAGTCTTCTCATTGAGCTTGGGCAGGCCCCACTTGTCGAATTCGATGCCGGCATCCTTCTCGATCCACGGGAAGGAATTCTCCTGGCCAATCGCGACCAGGACGTCGTCGCATTCGTGATGCTCGTCGGGCTCGCCCGACGGCACCAGCGAGCGGCGGCCCTTGGCGTCGTATTCGGCCTTGACCTTCTCGAAGGTGACGCCGGTGATCTTGCCGTTCTTGTGCGTGACTTCCTTGGGAACGAGCATGTTGAGGATGGGGATGTCCTCGCCCATCGCGTCTTCCTTTTCCCAGGGCGACGCCTTCATTTCCTCGAAGCCGGAGCGGACGATCACCTTCACGTCGTCGCCGCCGAGGCGACGCGCGGTGCGGCAGCAATCCATCGCGGTGTTGCCGCCGCCCAGCACGATGACGCGCTTGCCGACCTTGCTGATGTGGCCGAACGAGACCGACGACAGCCAGTCGAGGCCGATATGGATGTTGGCGGCGGCCTCCTTGCGGCCGGGCACGTCGAGGTCGCGGCCGCGCGGTGCGCCGGAGCCCACGAACACCGCGTCGAAGCCCTCGGCCAGGACACCCTTCATCGACTCGATCTTCTTGTGGCGGAACTCGATGTTGCCGATGCCGGTGATGTAGCCCACCTCTTCATCGATCACCGACTCAGGGAGTCGGAAGTGCGGGATTTGCGTGCGGATGAAGCCGCCGAGCTTGGGATCCTGGTCGTAGATCACGATCTCGTAGCCCAGCACCGCAAGGTCGCGCGCCACGGTGAGCGAGGCGGGGCCGCCGCCGATGCAGGCGATGCGCTTGCCGTTCTTCGCCGGCGCCTTCGGCATCTTGGTGTTGATGTCGTCGTCCTTATAATCGGCGGCGACGCGCTTCAGCCGGCAGATCGCCACCGGCTCCTTCTTGCCCTTGACCAGGGTTTCGTCCTCGACACGGCTGCGCCGGCACGCCGGCTCACAGGGTCTGTCGCAGGTCCGGCCCAGGATTCCCGGGAAGACGTTGGACTTCCAATTGATCATGTAGGCGTCGGAGTAGCGGCCGTGTGCAATCAACCGGATGTACTCCGGAACTGGCGTATGGGCGGGGCAGGCCCACTGGCAGTCTACTACCTTGTGGAAATAGTCCGGGTTCGCGATGTCGGTCGGCTTCAACAGAAACTCCAAGCGGCGGCGGAGCAGCCGATATTGGGTAAATGACGGTTTAGAGTACCGCAAATAGGTCGCGCATTGGGGATATTTGCGATCACTACGTCAAGGCTTCTGTGCGCCAGTGGTTGCATGGTCATAGAATCCCACATCGCTGCAAGGGCTTTTCAGCCGCCCGGCGACCGCGGCCTGTAGTGGCTGGGCGAGGCCCCGGCGGCGCGGCGGAACATGGCGCTGAAGGCGCTCGTGCTGTCGTAGCCGAGATCGAGTGCGACCTGGGTTACCGGGGCGCCGCCGCCCAGGCGACCCATGGCCTCCAGTACGCGCGCCTGTTGGCGCCAGGCGCCGAAACTCAAGCCGGTCTCGTTCTGGAAGTGGCGGGCCAGCGTGCGGGCACTGGCATTGATGGTGCGGGCCCAGGCGCCGAGCGTGCGCTGATCGCCCGGTGCGGCCAGCAATCTTTCGCACAGACCGCGCAGCTTGAGATCACTCGGCATCGGCAACTGCAACGGCAGGGATTGCAGCCCGCGCAGCTCGGTCAGGATCAGCGCCACGACATGGCCGGCGGGCCCATCTTCGTCATAATGCATCGGTAATTCCGTGGCGCGCACGATCAGCTCGCGCAGCAGCGGCGATACCGGCAGCACCCTGCACGCGTCGGGCATGAACCGGGCGGCGTCCTCGCGCAAGTAGAGCGTGCGCATGGTGACGTCGCTCGACATGACGATGCCGTGGCGCACATGGGCCGGCATCCATACCGCGCGCTGCGGCGGAACCATCCACATGCCGTCGCTGGTGGCCACCCGCATCGTGCCGGCCGTAGCGTAGATGAGTTGCGCCCGTTCATGGCTGTGCGGGGCGATCTCGAAGCCGTTGGCAAAGTCCTTGGGCATCGCCGCCACCGCCCGCGGCACGCGCTGATAGTCGGCCGGATCGGTCGACCGTTCGGCGGGCGGTGAGAGCTGTTGTCTCTTTCTCGACATAAGTTGGCAATCTAGCGCAAGACAGCCACAACCGCTACGCCTACTCTATATATGTTGGAGGAAACGCACAGATGAACCACAGCAGCCCCAGCGCCATCCTGCTCAACATCGGCCACGCCATGGATCATTGGATCCTGGTGGTGTTCGCCTACAGCTGGGGCGTGATCGCGGGTGTCTGGGGCGTATCCTGGACGGAGCTGACTCCCTTCAACTACGGAGCGCTCTTCATGTTCGGCGCCGGCTCGATCGTGAGCGGTCGCCTCGGCGACCACTGGGGCCGCTGGATCATGATGGTGATCTTCTTCGCCGGCATGGGCGTCTCTGCGCTGGTGATCGCACTCTGCAGCAACAAATGGCAGATCGGCGCGGCGCTCACGCTGATGGGCGCCTTCGCCTCGATCTACCATCCTGTCGGCATTCCGATGCTGGTGCAGAAGGCCAAGAACCCCGGCTTCACGATCGGCGTCAACGGACTCGCCGGCAACATGGGCATCGCCATCGCCGCCGGCCTCTCGGTCTACATCGCCCAGCGCTTCGGCTGGCAGACCGCATTCATCATCCCGGGCGTGATCTGCCTGGTCTGCGCCGTGGCTTTCGTGATACTGGTGCCGCGCGAGGAAGAGGCGCCGGCCAAGCGCAAGGCCAAGATGCTCGACCTGCCGCCGTCGGTGATGGCGCGCGTGTTCGCGATCATGACCTTCACCGCCGTCACCGGCAGCATCATCTTCAACTTCACGACCAACGGAAACGGCGAGCTGCTCAGCATCCGCGCCAAGAGCATCGCCGAGGATCCGGTGATGCTGGCCACCATGCTGTTCGTCATCTTCGCGCTGGCCTCGCTGGCGCAGCTCGTGGTCGGCAAGCTGATCGACCGCTATCCGCTGAAGAACATCTACCTGCCGATCGTGCTGCTGCAGGTGCCGCTGTTCCTGATCGCCTCGCAGGCCGAGGGCTGGGCGCTGTTCGCGACGGCCGTCGGCTTCATGCTGCTGGTGTTCGGCGCCATTCCCTTCACCGACGCCATGATCGTGCGCTACATCGACGACCGCATGCGCAGCCGCGTGACCGGCGTCCGGCTCGCCATCGGCTTCGGCGTGAGTTCCTTCGTGGTGGCGCTGATCGGGCCGGCCGTGAAGGACGCCGGCTTCCCGGTGCTGCTGATGGTGCTGGCGGGCGTGGCATTTTCCTCGTTCCTGGCGCTCTCGTTCCTGCCCAGCGAGCAGGACGTGCACAAGGCCGCGCTCAAGCCCGCAGAGTAGAACGTCGCCGGCTGCCGCGCATTGCGCGGTGAGCGGCGGCTTGCGATCCTCCCGCCGGGAACAGGGTAGGGAGGCTACAATGATCAAGCGACGCAGCGTGCTGGCGGCAACCGCCGGCTGGACCATCGTCGGTGCTTCCGCCGTCAGGGCGCAGGCCTGGCCCAGCCAGCCGATCAAGATCGTCGTTCCCTATGGCCCGGGCGGCGCTACCGACACGGCGGGCCGTCTGCTTGCCGAGAAGATGACGCCGCTGGTCGGCCAGCAGGTCATCGTCGAGAACAAGGGCGGCGGCAACACCATCATCGGCATGGAGCTGGTCGCCAGGTCAAAGCCCGACGGCTACACGCTGCTGCTCGGCACGACGACGCTGGCGACCAACGCCGCCCTCGGCCTGAAGCAGCCCTACGATCCGCTGAAGGACTTCCAGCCGCTCTCGACCTTGGCGGACATTCCCGACTTCATCGCCATCAACAAGGATCTGCCGGTCAAGGACTACAAGGCCTTTGTCGACTGGGTGAACAGCCAGCCGCAGAAGGTGCGTTACGCCACGTCCGGCCTGGGCAACCAGCCGCACCTGTGGGCCGAGCTGTTCAGGGCACGCAACAAGCTCAACCTCGAGAATATCGCCTACAAGAATGCCGCCGACGCTTTGCGCGATGTCATGGGCGGCCATGTGCCGATCGTCATCGACGTCGTCATGCCGGCCGGCGTCCTTGCCACGCAGGGCAAGCTCACCGGCATCGCCGTATCGTCGGAGAAGCGCTCGCCGGTCGCGCCCAACGTGCCGACGGTGGTCGAGCTCGGCATGCCCGACATGGTGAGCGCGGTGTTCTTCGGCGTGGTCGGGCCGGCCGGCATTCCGCGGCCCGTCGTCGACAGGCTGAACACGCTCGTCCGCCAGATCATCAAGGAGCCCGAGGTCGAGAAGAAGTTCGGCGACCTCGGCTACGTCACCACCGGCTCGACGCCCGAGGCCTATCTCGAGAAACTGAAGTTCGAGACGGCGCGCTGGACCAGGGTGGTGAAGGACAACAACATCAAGATCGAAGGATAGCGACGGTGGCCTCGCCGTCGGCCGTTCCCGTTCCCGCCTCGCATCTCGACGCCGCGCGTGACGCCGAGCCCGCGACGAGGGCCGCCAATGCCGCCATGGCGGCGGCGCTGCCGTTCACCAACGTCGCCGACTTCGAGGCGGCCAAACGCGGGCTGATCGCGCCGGTGCCCGAGGGCATGGTGCGCACGGCAGGCGGCACCGTGCTGTGGAACCTCGGCGAATATGCCTTCATCGACGGCGAGCTGGCGCCGGTCACGGTCAATCCGAGCCTGTGGCGTATGGCGCGACTCAACATGGCCAACGGCCTGTTCAAGGTCACCGACCGCCTCTACCAGCTGCGCGGCTTCGACATCTCCAACATGACGGTGATCGAGGGCGCCAACGGCCTGATCCTGATCGATCCGCTGACGACGGCGGAGGTCTCCCGGGCAGCGCTGCAACACTACTTCGCGCACCGGCCGAAGAAGCCGGTCGTGGCGGTCATCTACACCCACAGCCACATCGATCACTACGGCGGCGTGCGCGGTGTCGTCGACGAGGCCGACGTCAGTAGCGGCAAGGTCGCGGTGATCGCGCCGGCCGGCTTCATGGAAGCGATCTCGGGCGAGAACGTGCTGGCCGGGCCACCGATGACTCGCCGGGCCCAGTTCCAGTTCGGCTCGCTGCTGCCGCGCGGTCCGCGCGGCCAGGTCGATGCTGGCCTCGGCAAGGGCGTGGCGCGTGGCACGCCGGGCCTGATCGCGCCGACGCAGACGATCGCCCAGGCGATCGAGGAACACACGATCGACGGCGTCAGGATCGTCTTCCAGCTGGCGCCGGAGACCGAGGCGCCGGCCGAGATGCACATGTTCTATCCCGGGCTCGGCGTCCTCAACATGGCGGAGAACGCCTGTCCGCTGCTGCACAACTTCATCCCGCTGCGCGGCGCCGTGGCGCGCGACCCGCGCATCTGGGCGAAGTACATCGGCGAGGCCATCGACCTCTACGGTCCAGGCACCGAGATCCTGATCGGCCAGCATCACTGGCCGGTGTGGGGCAGGGCGGCGGTGGTCGACTATCTCGAGGCGCAGCGCGATCTCTACAAGCACATCCACGATCAGACCCTGCGCTATATGAACAAGGGCTGGCGGCCGGCCGAGATCGCCGAGACGATCGACTTGCCTCCTGGGCTCGCCGAACGCTGGTCGGCGCGCGGCTACTACGGCACTGTCAATCACAACGTGAAGGCGGTCTATCAGCGCTATCTCAGCTGGTACGACGCCAATCCGTGCAATCTCCATCCGCTGCCGCCCGCGCCCGCCGCCGCCAAGTTCGTCGAGTACATGGGCGGGGCCGCGGCGGTCATTGCCCGGGCGCGTGCCGATTTCGCCAGGGGCGAGTTTCGTTGGGTGGCGCAGGTGATGAAGGAAGTCGTCTACGCCGAGCCGGGCAACAAAGAGGCCCGCGCGCTCTGCGCCGACGCGCTGGAGCAGATGGGCTACCAGGCCGAGTCGGCGACGTGGCGCAATGCCTTCCTCTATGGCGCGCTGGAACTGCGGCACGGCGTCTTCCAGATGCCGGTGCGGGCTACGATGGGTGCCGACACGCTGGCTGGTCTCGCCACCGACGTGTTCTTCGACCTGATGGCGATCCGCCTCGACCCGGCCAAGGCCGTCGGGCAGTCCATGGTGTTGAACTGGCACTTCACCGACCGCTCCGAGAAACTGGCGCTCACCCTCAAGCACTGCACGCTCAGCCATCGCATGGGGCAATGGTCGGCTGAGGCCGCGGCCTCGATCACGACGGCGCGTGCCACGCTCGATGCGATCTTGCTGCGCAGGACGACCGCACCCGAGGCGATGGCGGCGGGCGATCTCAGGATCGACGGCGATGCATCGAGGTTCGCCTCGCTGTTCGGCATGCTCGAACAGCCGGCCGGCTGTTCGAGCAT
>Ga0207952_1000593_pt1 | contig 25187 bp, 20 predicted proteins | sample SubbioR12Aug_8Ca_FD_184831 | JGI IMG/M metagenome (GOLD analysis project Ga0207952, IMG submission 184831) | Serpentinite rock and fluid subsurface biosphere microbial communities from McLaughlin Reserve, California, USA - CR12Aug_8Ca (SPAdes) | ecosystem: Environmental > Terrestrial > Deep...
CATTCTGGCCGTCATAAGTGATCTCGGTGCCGCCGAGGATATTGCCGGGGTTGAAGGTCAGGTCAGGCTCTATCAGTTGTTCGCGAAAGCTGTTCAGTATGCGCGCGGTTTCAAAGATCGCGCCATAGCCATTATGGCTGAACACGGTGGCAGAATGGCCCTGCTTCGCTTTCACATCCAGCACAAAACCACCAGATGCACGGCGGCCCACGGTGCCTGTGGCATTGCCCTGGTTATCCAGCGCCGTGCCTTCAAAAGCCAGTGCCACATCGCTGCGTTTGGCGGCATTGATCAGGTCGGCACGTGAGGTGGCGATGGGGTGGCCGGCGCTTTCTTCATCACCGCTGAAGATGACCTGGATGCGGGTATTGTCGAGCGCGCCCACGGCATGCAGGGCGCGCAGGGCTTCTATCATGACGATGTCGCCGCCCTTCATGTCATTGACACCCTGGCCACGCACACGGTTGCCTTTTCTTTCCCACAATTGCACGGGGCTGTCTTTTTCAAAGACGGTATCAAGGTGGCCTATCATCAACACCCGCTTGCCCTGCCTACCCTCGCGTTCTGCCAGCAAATGCCCGGCACGGTTCATGGCCGCTGGCATTTCTGACCAGCTGGTCTTGAAACCCAGGCCGTCAAGCTCTGCACGAAACAGCTTGCCCACTTCACGCACACCCGCATGATTGAGCGTGCCACTATTGATGTTGACGCTGCGTTCCAGCAATTGCAATGCCGCCTCAGACCGCGCCTGCACGGCAGCGACGATTTTCTGTTCAGTCGGCGACAGGCTTTGCGCGCTGGCAGTGAACGTCAATGTGCTGGTGGATAAGGCGATGCAAAAGGGGAGCATTTTTTTTGTGAACATGGTGGTCCTGGTATGGGTGATTGCGGGTTTGGACAGATGCATAATGTACACGGTTTTGCGTAGGATGGGGCACGACGAACCATCTCAGGAGACGGCGTGTACATTCAAGACCACTCACCACAGAGACACAGAGGCACAGAGCAGGCACAGAGGAAAATCTGAGAGAAATTGCATAGTCTGAGAGCGTTAGAGCAGGGCGTATTTATTTTAAAATCTCGGTGTTATCTCTGTGTCTCTGTACCTCTGTGGTGAGATTTTTGGTCTTTTTAAAAAACACAAGTCCACCATTGCCAAGCAAAGCCATCCCGCATATCGCCAGCAGCACGCAGGCGATGCCGGTGATCTGGCTGGTACTGATGGTCTCACCCAGCACCACCACGGCCAGTACTGCGGCAGATACCGGGGCCAGTGCGGTGAACAGTGCGGCTTCGCTGCCGCTGACTTTGGCGGCACCGGCGTACCACAGCAAGAAGCCAGCCACGGTCGGCACTATCGCATAGTAGACGACGGCCCAGATTGCCTCGCTGGTGACGGGTGTCTGCCATGGCATTTCAAACAGGGCAGGGATGATGGACAAGGCCAGCCCCAGGCCCGTCATGATGGTGGACAAGGCCAGTGGTGGTATTGCCGTCTTCAGCCGTTTATTGAGCAGAATGAACAAAGCTTCGCAAACGATGGCCGCAAAGATCAGGGCATTGCCCGGTAGCGAATGCTGGCCACTACTATTCGCCCCGTCTGCTCTGACTGCAATCGACAATACCCCAGCACCTGCCAGCAACACGGCCAGCAATAAACTGGCATGTGGCCTTTCACCCAGAACCGCAATGGCAATCGCGGCAGAGACAATGGGCAGGGTGCCGATGATGACGCTGGCATCTGCGGCAGATGTGAGGTGCATACCTGCGATCAACAGGGTGGTGTAACCAACACTGCCTGAACCTGCTTGCAAGATGAGCAAGAGCCAGTCGCGTTTGCATAGCTTGGGCAGGCGTGTGCCGGTGACGCGCATCAAAATTAAAAAACAGGGGAAGGCGATGGCAAAGCGCAAGGCCGTTGCGGTGAAGACAGGCAAGCCACTGCCTATGATTTTACTGGCCACTACCGTGCTGCCAACGACGATCATCGCCAGCGCCAAATATACATATCCCACTAATCTCTCTGACATTGTCCGCCTCACCATGGATGAAAAGACCATAGCGTGCCAGTTTGAAATTGCGGCGTCTTGAATAAAATTGCAGCTTATCTGCTAGAGCTTATCGTTTAGTGCTTATCGTTTAGTGCTTATCGTTTAGTGCTTATCGTTTAACGCTATATGCCCCAGGCGATATACCAAAATTGCGCACAAACAGTCGCGTCAGATGGCTCTGGTCGGCAAAGCCACTGTCCATGGCAACTTGCACCAGTGGCGTGCCAGCAGCAATGAGGCGGCGGGCATGGTGCAGGCGGCGTTGCAGGATATAGGCATGCGGCGTCATGCCTGTGACTTTGGCAAAGGCGCGCAAGAGCTGGAAACGGCTCAGGCCGCTTTGCTGTGCCAGGTCTTGCAGGCTGAGGATGGCGGTAGGGTCATCATCAATACGGCTGCGCGCATGGTGTATGGCAGTTGGCACGGCCTGCATACTTGGTGACTGCTGGCGCATGGAGACTTGATGCAGGACATGGGAAAACAATAAAAGCATCTGCTCTTCAGCCAGCATAGCTGCATGATCTGTTGCCGTCATCGTCGTAAATAACGCCCGCACCGCCTGGCTGATGCGCGCTTCACGCATGACTGGCAGGCTGAATTCTGCCTGGGCCATTTTGCCTTCGTTGATATCTGCCATGAGGCTGGCGATCAGTGCTGGTTCAAAGTACAGCATCTGCCAGCTGCGCCCGGTATCCCCTACGGGCGTACCATCATGGATTTCACCGGGGTTGACGGTAATGGTATCACCGGCCATCGCCTCAACCATGCCCCGCCCGCTCAATGACTTTTGCGCGCCCTGTAACACCACGCCTATACCAAACTGTTCATGCATATGCCGGCCAAACCTGTGCCTGGATTGCGCATGCACGGCTTCCACACCGCTTACGCGGCAGGGCAACATGGTGAATTGTTTTGGTGACGGGGCAGGCATGGTGGTGCTGGATGACGGTGAACGCTCAGGATAACATTTCCTGATGAAGACCGCATACCCTGGCCTGGCGAGGCCCGGCACAACTTACGGGAATATACACTCACAAGCCCAGCAAGGCATGCACATAATTCACCGGCGCATGATCTGCCAGTGAACGGAAACCAACATTCTTGGTATGCCAGGCATGCGTCAGGAGATAGTCTGCCTTGGCGATGGTCTGGTCTTGCAATATGTCGAGGCTGCTGGGGGCGGCAATCAGGGCGCCGTGGCGATCGAGGTAATGCATGCCATGCAGATGTTGATAATAGGCAGAGTCTGGCGGCAGCATGGCGACGATATCGGCGCAATTGACGTAACGATCGACCACTCTGTCCTTGAACATCGCAGCAAAGGCGGGGTCGCCAACGCGGGGCGAGCCAAAAGTGACAAGGCGGCTCTCGGGCAGCAGGGCTGCTGCCAGCGTCGCCACTGCCGCACCCAGGCTGTGGCCCGTGATATACACCTTGCTGGCCTGGCTCTGGTCCAGCCATGGCAGCAATTGCCCGGCGATGCTGTTATAGGCGCGCAAAAATCCATCGTGGACCAGACCATCACCCTGCCAGGCCACAGGCCAGAACAAGCCATCGATGAGGATATCGCTAGGATCATCCGGCTGCGTACCGCGAATAGCCACATAGGCCGTGTCACCCTTAATGACAGCAAAACCCTGGGTGCTGGTGCGTTTCGTGACTGTGCCGCGCGTATCGAGCAGCAGCACAGGCTCGCTGAACTGCGCCTGCTTCAAGAGATTATTGAAGTGGCTGAGCACTTGCCCGCCTTCTTCATAATGCCAGTAAGCCAGCCGTGCCAGTTCGGCACAAATTGCATGGGTAGTCCAGGGCTGACCTGTGCCCAACAGCGCAGGCTGGGATTCTGGATGGTAGAGCGCAATCTTGCTGGGATCGTATTGCATGCTGTCTCCTGAACAATGGAAACCGGTGGTCATTTCAAAATAGCGCATGCTTAACTTTATTGCAAGTTTCTCATAGGCAGCGAAGCTGCTCGCCCCCGTACCGCAATGCACAATGAATGATGAAATATATTCGTTGTAAAAAGATCACTTGTTAAAGTATTTGCATGAAATAAAGATAATATATTGCAGGTGTCGCAGAGCGCAAATATAGCGATGAAATAAGCGCGAACAATACCGTATTCGTCAATGAGCTATCTCCGAAGCAATGGGCGTGCAGCCTGGAAATTGGGCATTCATGCAATTGCTGTGAACTCTGTTCTGGCCTCACAATGAAGGAATGAAATTATGAATACGTCCAGTGTTATCGACATCGCGATTGGCCTGGTTCTCGTCTATTTTTTATTGAGCATGGTGTGCTCGGCCTTGAATGAATTACTTGCCCAATTGCTGGCTTCGCGTGCCAAGTATTTAAAAAAAGGCCTGTCGATATTATTGACGGACCCTGAGAAGCTCAAGAAATTTTATGAACATCCGCTGATTGCTTCGCTTGGAGAACCTATAGCAGAATCCACATCGCGTCTCTTTTTTGGGGACATCAAACCTCTTGCGGGTAAAAATTTTCACCCTTCCTATATTCCATCCAAAGCCTTTGCTCAGGCATTGATTGATATGGTTGTGCAAGCAAACTTGCCCGGACCTAACAAAAAACCACATACCTTTGACAATGTCCGTCAGGCAGTAGTAGAGATTACGGATGACGACGAGTTACGCACCGCGCTTTTGTCATGCCTGGATTCAGCACAATATGATCTGGAGCAAGCAAAAAAAAATATGGAAGAATGGTTCGACAACAGCATGGACAGAGTGTCAGGCTGGTACAAGCGTAATACGCAGCGGGCGCTGCTTATTTTTGCTTTATTTATCGCGTCTATATTTAATATTAATACGCTGACTATTATTGACAGGCTGTGGGAATCTCCAGAGCTGAGGGCCGGGTTTGTGGACGCAGCGACTACAGTTACTACCAGTGTAAAAAAATTGCAGGAAGAAAGAGATAAAGCCTGCGCCAGTGAGAAAGCAAAAAATCCAGATGAAAAAGATTGCCCAGGGACAGAAGCAAAATTTAATACTGAAAATTTGAAATTAGCAGCAGGGTTTGAGAAAAAATTCAAAAAGTCGGAATTGCCATTTGGCTGGAGCAACGTAAAAGAATGCAAGGAAGCTTCAAAGAATTGTTTTTGCAGCATAGTGAAAAACCTGAAATGGAGCGACTTTTTTGGCATTTTATTTACCACCATATCAGTTTCATTCGGCGCGCCCTTCTGGTTTGAATTATTGAACAAACTTCTTAATCTGCGCACGACCGGGGCCAAGCCAGAAAAAAATAAATCAAACCAATGACAGCCCACAGAAGGAAGTCGCATGTCCATACGGATAAAGCTTGTGTCAGTCCTGCTCGGTGCAGTGTGCTTTTTCAAGCAGGATGCTGTCGCTGCTGACTTGAAACGGTCTGACTATGTAGACAACAGGTACACGGGTTTTATACTGGATAGCCAAGGCAAATGCCTCAGAGTTGGCGTGGACAACGAGTTCCGCGTCAGCGAACCTTGTCCCTGGTTTACCGTGCCATATTTTGTCGGAGAGACTATCGATGATGCAAAAAGCAAACTGAACGGTGAAATAGGAAAGAGCATACTAAGTGCAAGTAAGCAGCCATTAAATAAGCAGACACTGGTCAATATCGATGCCAGAACAGAACTAGATGGTAAAGATATCGTCATAAGGCAATGCTATAGCAATAAAAAAGACCAGCTCGACGAAGCGTCAAATAACACAGCAATTGGCGTACTGGTCGGCAGACGCGTGCCAGACCTGAAAGGAAAAACCGAAGCCGAGGCGGACCAGCTTCTTGTTGATGGACATTTCAGCAAAACTGTCACCTACCTTGAAAATAAAGGCCCCCCAGGTGGCGTAATCCAGGACTGTGTCGATTGCGGGAAAGTACTTCCTCAATATTCTAATATTGCGATTACTGTGACGAAAACAGTGATTCCAGATTTGACACGGAAAACCCTGGCAGAGGCGCAGGCGATATTATACAAAGAAAAGTTGGATAAGGTCCTCACATTGACATATGACGGGAAAGATAAGGCTGACGACGCAAAAATACAATTCCAGTTCCCCCGGCTTGGCGAGCAGCTACCCGTAACGAAAGATGGCCAGAAGATATATCTCGTTTTTCCTTCACGCCCGCCCAAAGTTTCATTACCTGATGTCACCGGAGATTTTCATAGCGCGATTGAAAAACTAAAAAAAGAGGGTTTCCCTGTCGCGTTCGGGAACTTGCCCATGTTTGAAAAATGGGTGGTGAATGATCAAAATCCAAAACCAAGTATGGTCAGCGCCGGGTCTGCGGTTACATTGACAGTCCTTCCATGGGTATGTGAACGTTCTGTGACGGTCCCTCCTTTGCATACGTTGAATTTTTCCAGTGCCAGGAAAACGCTGGAGTCGGTCCAGCTAAAAATTCAGCATATCCCTGGCGGCAAGTCAGTTGATAAGGATGATAAGGTCATCGGGCAATTTCCTGTTACGGACGAAAAGGTATGCCCAGGAACAACGGTTTATGCGGTAACGCCAGCCCATGATGAGCCTACCATCCCTGATGGAACGACTCTCCCTGATGGTGCGACTATCTATGTCGACTTTGCATTCTACCTGGAAGTAACGGAGTATCTGATGAGACGCTCCGATAAGCCTCCATGCGAAGTTTGTACTTCGACACAAACTGAAAAAATAATTTATGTCTCAACGTGGAGCGATACTTTGCCGCCGTTGATCGGTGGCGGCTTGCTGGGTGCCGCTGGCATGGCCTTGCTGTCGCGTCGCTTGCGCAGTCGTACCCAGATCGATGAAGAGGAAGATACCGCACTTGTCTCCTTGCTGGTGCTGAACAAAAATCCAAAATTTCATGTAAGACCTGTTCTTGACTGGGGCGTGCAAACCATAGGGCCAAATAATCACTATGAATAATCCACATTTGGCGCTGGCTGATATTTTCAAGGCCGAGAGAATCCCTGCAGAACGTTTCCTGGACATGGAAACACAAGACAAGCTGCTATTGAAGGCAGAGGTAGAAAAATATTGCCGTTCACTGAGCTGGCCAGAAACTGTGGCAGGCACGCGTGCGGGAATAGCGGGAGTGTTGAAGATAGGTGTCAAAGAAATTTTCCGGCGGGCGATACAAGCCATGCCTTATCCTCAATTTGCCTTGCATGAAACGATCAGTTTTGAATCCATACATCATCCCTCGCTGAATATTTTGCTGGATGGCCAATTTTCCATTGTCATCCCCCTGGCAATTCGGGTACAGATGAGTGCGCAGGTGATGGCGATGGAATACGCAGATGCCAACGAAACCACGTTCATGATCACATTGGGTGTCTGTGAAGTGCAGGGCACTTTAATGAATCATGCACTGCAGTTGCTTGCTGTGCCCTTGCTGCAAATTCCCATCCGTGAAGCTTTGCTTATTTCACCAGGTGTGAACTAGTTTTATATAGTCCAAGGATTTGCTGCCAGGCTTTTGATGGTGGTTCTTGTAGCTGGACGCAGGAGCTAGCCCAAACTCTTCTCATATTCCCCCGGCGTCATCCCCACCAGTTGCCTGAAATCGCGCACGAAATGCGCCTGGTCAAAGTAGCCCAGTTCCAGCGCCAGATCAGTCCAGCTCAGGCTTTTACCTGCCTGCACCTGAGCCACGGCCTCATGCAGGCGGTAACGTTGTATTACCCACTTGGGGCCTATGCCCACGTACTTCTGGAACAGTCTTTGCAGGCTGCGTTTGTCCAGGCCAGCAATTGCCATGACATCTTCTACGGTAATGATGCTGCGGTCTTGTTCTATCTGTGTCAGCCAGGCGCTGATGCGGATGACCCGCTCATCCGCCGCCGGTAAGTGGCGTAGCAAGAAAGTTTCTGCCGCAGCGCACATGGCTTGCACATCTTGCGCTGCCAGTATCTGCGCACAAAACTCTGCGCCATCCTGGCCAAAGCAGTCTGTGACTTCTATCGAGGTATTCGCCAGCCTGGCCAGCGCCTGCAGGTAAAACGGGTAGAAACCACCGGGTTTGAACTTGATGCCAAATACCCTGTCCCTGCCCTGCAAGGTACGCATGAAGCGGCCGCTGTGCACGCCATAAATGCGTGCCTGGCCATTCTCTACGACCAGATGCACATTGGGATGTGGCAGGGTGGCTTGTTCTTGCGCAGGCAGGCCGCACAAATCCCAGGCCACGTACCAGTAGTGGGCCACCAGGTTTTCCAGTGCTTGGGAGGGGCTTTGGCGATGGTGCTGGAATTCACCCTCACTAAAGGCCGGGCGCAAGACGCCGCGTGCCGGGCTTGCATCCTTGTATCCGGGCTGGTTCATGCCTGTACCTCGTTCGCGGCTTGTCGCGTTTTTACTATCATGTGCATGATGGTTCTGATGTAATCCTGTGTATTGTTTACAGCAGAGCGAATCATGAAAATTATCTTGTCCGGTGCAGCCAGTTTCGCCTTTGCCAGCGCATTCTTTCTGTACACTAGCTCGTCTGAGGCGCAAACTGCCACCACACCGGTCACCATTGTAAAGGAGCAGAACATGGAACACATGCAGAACACGCACAAAGCAAGCGGCAAATTTGAAGTCAAACTCAGCCCGCAAGCCGCAGCACCGGGTATAGAGGCTGCCAAACTGGGACGCATGACGATAGACAAGCAATTGCATGGCGATTTGCAAGCACATAGCCTGGGTGAAATGATGTCAGCCATGGGCGAGATCAAAGGCTCGGCTGGCTACGTTGCGATAGAAAGAGTGAGCGGCACTCTGCTGGGCAAGAAAGGCAGCTTCGTCCTCATGCACACTGGCATCATGAACCGCGGCCAGCCACAATTGACGATACAGGTCGTGCCAGATTCCGGCACTGACGAGCTGACCGGCATCAGCGGGACCATGGGTATCGACATCAGGGAAGGCCAGCATTTTTACAACTTTGATTTTAGCTTGCCCTAGGGCTGTTGCAGATATGGCTGGAAATTTTTGACTAGCCTGCTATGATGAAAGTCCTTATGTTCAAGGCCAAGCTGGTATGTCCACACCATTACAAAACCCGCAACTGCACCTCGTCTCCAGCATATGCTTCATGCTGGCCAGCGTCATCTTCCTTGCCCTGGCTTTCCAGTCTGTCGAAAGCCAGCAAGTGGCTAAATTCATTGCCGGCGGTTTGTTTGGCCTCAATGCCATACTGCAGCTCATTGTTTATTCCAGGAAAAAACAACAGACTAAGGTATGAGAGCAGGGGGACGTGTGCACCCTGACAGTTGATTGTGCTGCCTGCTGTATTACAATCGGCGTTTTGATCAAACTTCATTAATGCATGCGCCCTGGCTGGAACCCCACCCGCAGAAATAAACATGTCGGTACCAAGGCCCACGGTCACGGCACTGATAACCGCATGGTCGTGCCCGAGGCCTGGGGTGAAATTTATTATGAAAAGCTTGACAGCCATGTGCTGGTCAGGCGTGATATCGCCGGGCGCGAAATGCGTTTCTTTGTTGAGCCGACCCGGGCTGACTGCTTTTACGCCTGCAGCATAGATGATATTTGCAGGGTGCTTGCGCACTGCCCGGAAGAGGCTTTGTCCGCTTTTGATTTCATTGTACTGCGCCAGCCTACCCGCAAACAGCGCATCCTGAGCCCCGCATGGGGAAGAGCGATATTCTCATTTGAGATACGCCAGCAACGCGGCGCTGCCATCGTCATTGAAGCACATAATCTGGCTGGCTATAAATGGGGCAAGCACTTCAACCGGGAAGAACTGCGTGAGCTGGCGCGTTTGCAGCAAGATGGCCACACCATCACCCACAGCTGCCAGGGCTACGCAATTTCGCCTGATGCACAGTCCATGCGCAATACCATCTTGTACCGCACAGTCTTGCATGAGATTGGCCATCATGTCGACTTTAATCGCAGTACCTTGGAAGAGTGGGATAGCAAGACCAGGTCTACCAAAGAAGACTATGCACACCGCTATGCGGCGCAGCTGTATGCCAGGCTGGAGCAGCAGGCTGTTGTGCCGTTTGCAGCCATACTTGATGAGGCGGCTATGGCACGGGATGGGCTGGAACTTGCGTGGTTTTGTCCGCCAGTCCAGCAAGATTTATCAAAGCCGTAACGGCTAGTTACGGCTTTGATCATGCGATATTTGATATTGCATGACAGGTTGATTTTCTGTTTGTCAAAAATATCTGACCCAAGCCTTCCCGCTTTGCCGTTTGTAACGCGCAAAGGCGCGACAGGGGTAATACAGCACGGGTATCAAGACTACAGAAATTATCCAGATTTGCCAGACATGATAGACACCAAAACGCTGCCCATGGTTGGCTCCATATAAGGCAAGCATTATCTTCTGCAAGGCCAGCAAGACATACAAATGCAACAGGTAGTAAAACATGGGTGCGCCACCAAGTACGCTGGCGATGCTGCTTAACTTGCCAGTATATTTTTCCTGCAAGGATAAGCAGCACATGCCTGTACCTAGCGTCAGCAAGGCAAAGTCCAGCGAGGGTGGGTACTTGGTCAGGTTGAAGAAGGACATCAGCGTCAGGAGGCTGTTGCCATGATCTTGCCAGGGCTGGGTTTCGCCATAGCCATTCACTGCGCGCAACACGGCAAACAAGAGCAGGGCAGTGATGCCCAGCATTGCCAGCAGGCGCTGGCGGCGTTGTGCGCTGATGTCGGCAGCATACAAACGGCCAGCAACATAACCCAGCAAGATGATGCCTATCCACGGCAGCAGAGGATAGCTGACCTTGACCTTGATTGCCGCATCACTGATGAGATAGCCACGGTGCAGCAGCAATGTCCACAAGGCATGCGACACGGTACCGGGTGCAAAACTCAAGTCTGCCAGGGCATTATGCACGCCCACGATCAGCAGGCCCAGCAAGCCCAATAACAGCGGCGGTAGCTTGTGCAACAGGCCCAGGGTGATCATGGCAAGGCCTATGACCCAGATCACTTGCAGGTAAATCGTCGCAGGCGGAAATTGCCCGGCCCAGGCGAAATTGACTAGCGTCAGTTCCAGCGCCACCAGCAACAATCCGCGCTTGATCAGAAAGCCGGTGGCATCGCGCGGGCCAGATGCCGGGTTTGCATACAGCCAGGCCGACAAGCCAGTCAGGAACACAAACACCGGTGCACACAGATGCGCCGCCAGCCGCGTGAAGAACAATGCTGGCGCAGTCTGGCCCACATCCATGGGGTCGCTGACTTGCTGATGCAAAAAGAAAGTCTCGCGCACATGGTCAAACATCATGATCATCATGACCAGGCCGCGCAGCGCATCAATGCTATTGATGCGCTGGCTGGTTTTTTGAGCCGCCATGTCCATCAGAATTGCTGATGCAGAGTGAGTCTGACACTGCGCTCAGCCCCCGGCGCGACCCACAACTGGCTATACGAACTGGCGTAATAGCGTTTGTTGAACAGATTATCCACATTCAGCGATACCTGCGTGGTTTTGCTGGGGCTGTACGAAGACATGAGTTTCACCGTTGTATAAGCTGGCAGCACAAAGCTGGAAGATGCCGCCACATCACCCAGGCGTTCACCCACATAATTGATACCCGCACCCACGCTGGCCCTGGCCGTGCCTATGGTGAATAACTGGCTCAGGATGAGGTTGGCGCTATGCTTGGCCACATTCGGGAAACGGCTGCCAGTGATGATGGTGTTGTCGCCTTTGGTGACGGTCGCATCGGTATAGGCATAGGCGGCAGACAGGCGCAGGTCAGTGGCGATGTCGCCCGCCACATCCAGTTCCAGGCCCTTGCTGCCCACTTCACCTGCCGCGATAGAGAAATCGGTATTGGCCGGGTTGGTCGTCAGCACATTGCTTTTCTTGATACGGTAAAGCGCAAGGGTGGCGCTGGTCTTGTTGTCTGGCGTATCAAATTTGAGGCCCACTTCATAAGAGCGGCTTTCTTCCGCCGGGAAGGCGGTGTTACTGATGCTGATGCCGCTATTTGGGCGAAAGCCTTTTGCCACATTGGCATACAGCGACACGCCCTTTATGGGTTGATACACCAGGCCAGCTCGCGGGCTGGTGGCACTGAGTGACTGGCTGCTGGCGACTGATGCGCGGTAATTAGTCAGGGTCTGGTCATAATGGTCGCTGCGCAAGCCCAGCAATGCCTTCCATTGCGTGCCAAGATCAAGCTGGTCTTGCAGGTAGAGGCCACGTGCACGCTGGTTTTCCAGGGTGTTGACGGACAGCGTCAGCGGGTCGGCAGTCTTGCCATACACAGGATTATAGATGTCGATGGCATAGGCGTTGGTGGCCGATGGATTGCGGCGCAACTGCACGCGGCTGTCATCAAACTGGTAGGTGTCCACACCCAGCAAGACATGGTGTTTGATGGCAGCAGTGTCAAACTTGCCCACCAGTTCCACCCGCGCAGATTTGTCCGTCGCAGAAAAATCACGGTAGCGGCGCTGGCGGCGCAAGGTACGTTCATCTGCCAGCAGATTATTTGCCTCGGTGGAGTAGCCATTGAGTGCGCTGTCGCGATAAGACAAGCCACTTTGCAGCGACCATTGCTGGTTAAAGTCATGCTGTACAAACACCTGGTGTCCCAGCGACTTCACTGTCATCAAGCCATCGCCAGGCTCACCCAAAAAACGGGAATTCGGTATCAGGCCCAGCTTGCCATTCACCGCCAGCACGCCGCGGTCAAACGGTGTTTTTTGTTCACTGGCTTCGAGTTCATATGAGAGGGTAGTGCGCTCACCTATCAGCCACACCAGCGAAGGCGAGACAAAGCTGCGCTTGCTGCTGATGGTGTCGCGGTAGCTGTTAGCCTGCTCTGCTGCGGCATTGATGCGGTAGGCGATGTTGTCGCTGACCGGCCCGGTCAGGTCGGCAGCGATGCGGTAAGTCTGGTGGCTGGCCAGCGTCAGGTCGATATCATACTCGGGTTTGAAGCGCGGTTTCTTGGTCATGATATTTACCGTGCCGCCGGGTTCGCCACGGCCATACAGTGCGGACGATGGCCCTTTCAATATCTCGATGGATTGCGTACTCGCAGTATCACGCAAGCCATTGTAGCCACGGCTGGAGCTGAAGCCATTGACCATGTAATCAGACCCAAAATTAGGGTCGCCGGTAAAACCGCGCATGGCGTAGCTGTCCCACAAACCACCCAGATTGCTTTGCCGCGCAATGCCGCTCGTCAGGTCCAGCGCATTGTTGAGGCTGGTGACGCCATTGTCCTTGAGCAGGTCAGCAGTCAAGACCCGTACGCTTTGCGGCAGGTCGGCCAGCAGGGCATCGGTCTTGGTGGCACCGGTGGCGGAGATGCTGCGGTAGTTTTGTCTTTGGGCTTTGATCAGGACTTCTGTTTGGGTTGATTCCTGGGCGTGGGTGAGCACGGGGTATGCGGCGGCGATGAGGAGGCTTAGGTGTTTGTAGTGCATGGGGGTTCCTGGGGAAATTGAAAAATTGATTTGGAGACGTAGGTTGAATAGGGCGTAGGTTGGGCTACGGTTTACCAGCCCAACACTCAGCGTTTAAATGACGTATACGTATGTTGAGGCCCAGTGTTGGGCTGACGAGGCGTAGCCCAACCTACGCTCGGGTCTAACCTGCACCGGTTCGTAAACCCTACTTCGGATAAACATAAGCCTCCACCTTCACCCCCTTGAGGCGATACCCCGCGCTACCCATGGACGTATCACTACGCGTCGTCTCCAGCACACCGCTGACCCATACCGCATCCATCATCTGTATCTTGGCGGGCTTGTCGAGCACGACATCGATGATCTGGTTGGCAGGTGGCGGCGGGGTGTGGATGCAGCCGCCGAAGTAGGGCACGAGCAAGAATTCGCGCAGCTTGCCGCGTTCGCCATCCAGTGGCACGATGAAGCCGGGTATCCTGATGCGCGTGCCATTGAGGCTGGCTTCGACTGGTGCCTTGTCCCAGGCTTCGCGCATGGTTTGCAGGGCGGCCATGGCGCGTGGGTCTCCATCGTTGAGGAAGTTCATGTCCAGGTTCTTGAAATCCTTGCTCGGGTCCCAGTTCTTGGGGATCAGGGCTTCCCAGCGGATTTCCTTGTAGCGGTCGCTGGCTGCTGGCGCGGGTGCAGGCTTGTTGGCGGGCGCTGGTGCTGCCGCAGCTTTGTTTTGCGGCAATCTGTCCCCCACCTTGTATTGCCCGTTGGGCTCCGCCGCTTTCGCCGTCATCAGCAGCCAGGCAGTCAGCATGAATAAAATGCAGCAGGCGCTACCCAGCCAGAACTGGTAAGCAAAGCGGGATTGATGTCTGGTTTTCATTGATATGCTTTCACTCATTTATTTACTCATTTACTTGTTTAGGACTTACGCAAAATTGTCCCAGCAAGGCGACAGCGACGAAGACAGTACTTTAGTACGGCTAGGAGCTGCAACGCAGCTGGGGCGGTTTTGCGTAAGTCCTACTTTTTACAGGCGCGGTGTCAGACCATCTGCCAGCGAATTGCGGTAGGCCAGCCATGCTGGCACCAGGCTGGTCAGCATGCCCATCAGCACCACCAGGCTCAGCAGCGGGATTTCTGTCGCATTGAGAATGCCGGGCTTGAAGAGGATGCCGTAATGCATCTGCACCCAGTCCTTGCCCGCCAGCGTCAGCACATCAAGCAGGAGCAGGCCGCTGATGGCGCCAGCAATAGTCAGGCCCAGGCTTTCTGCCATCAGCATCAAAAACAAATGACCAGGCCCGGCACCGGCAGAGCGCAAAATCGCCAGCTCACGCCTGCGCTCATTGAGGCTGGCCAGCATCACCGCCAGCAAGCCTGCACTGCCCAGCACCACCAGCAGCGAAGACATTGCCAGCAAGACCCGCTCGAGGATGCTGATGACTTGCCATAACTGATCCAGCGCCACACCCGGCAGCACGGCCAGCAAGGCATCGCCACTCTTGGTATTGATTTGCCTTTGCAGACGAAACACCATGCTGCGCTTGTGCAGGCCCACCAGCACGGCGGTGATTTCTTTTGGCTGCAAATCAAACTTGCGCGCATGCTCAGCGGCGATGGAAAAGCCCGGCACTGGTGCGCCGCCTTGCCAGTCAAGATGGATGGCCTGCATGGCTTGCAGGCTGATATGCACACTGCGATCAACCGGCGTGCCTGTGCGTGCCAGTACACCTGCGACCTTGAAAGGTTTGTCGGCATGTTCAGCCAAAGCAGCATCGCCAGTACCATGACTGAGTGTGATTTTTGTACCGACCTGATAGCCCAGATTGTCTGCCACATCTGCACCAATGACGGCGTCAAACAAATGATCTGCATCCTCAATAAAAGCCTGCCCCGCCCGCAGTTGCAGGCTTTGCGCATCACCATAGCGAAAACGGCTGAAGTAATCCGGCGTGGTACCCACCACCGCAAAGCCGCGATGCGAGTCACCCAGCGACAGCGGCACAGCCCAGGCCACCGCCGGGTCATGCAGCAAATCCTGATAACTTTGCCAGGCAATATTATTGGTCGCCGCACCGATGCGAAACACCGCGTATAGCATCAGTTGCACCGGGCTGGTACGCGCACCCACGACCAGGTCAGTGCCTGAGATGGCATACGAAAAGCCCTCACGCGCATCATTGCGCAGCCGCTCAACTGCCAGCAACAGGCAGACTGAAAGGCTAACGACAAACAACATCAGGCCCAGCGTCAGGCGGCGGTTCCAGGCGCTTTTGCCTGCCAGTCGCAAGAAATAAAATAACTGCGAAAATAACTGCGAAGTTAACTGCGAAAACATCAGTGTTGCTCCACGCGGTTGATTTTTTGCAAGTCCAGCTCGCGGCTGAACTGGCTGGCCAGTCTGTGGTCATGGCTGACAAATAGCAGGCTGCTGCCATGACTGGCGCATTGCTGCAGGATGAGTGCGATAAAATCTTTTTGCCTGTCAGCATCCAGTGCCGATGTAGGTTCATCAGCGATGATGATTTCTGGCTGGCCTATCAGCGCACGCGCCGCAGCCACGCGCTGTTGCTGGCCTATGCTCAGTCCCGTGACAGGGCGCTGGTAGAGGTTGGCATCCAGTCCCAGCGTATCGAGCAAAGCCACTGCTGCCTCGCGCGGGCTGCCATGCGCTGCGCTGGCACGTTGCTGCCGTCTCAGTGACAGGCGGCAAGGCAGCAAGACGTTCTCCAGCATAGACAGGTAAGGGATGAGGTTGAACTGCTGGAAAATAAATCCCGCATGATCCACCCGCAAGCGGTCACGCGCTGCACCAGACAAGGCACCCAGGTCACTACCCAGCACTGTGACCTGTCCGCGCTGCGGCGTGATGATGCCACCCGCCAGCGACAACAGCGTGCTCTTGCCACTGCCACTGGGGCCGTACAGGAACACGCTTTCACCCTTGCTGATAGCGAAGCTTTCTATGTCCAGACAAGCTGCCTGCCCGGGCTGCCAGCTGAACTGTACGTTGCTCAGACTCAGAGCGGGGCTGCTGTCGTTTTCTATTGCAGACATCACCATGCCAGCATGCGTTGTTTTGGTGTCAGTGTTGCTGCCACCTGCCCACGCGCGCCAGCCACTTGCGCATCCACCTTGTGTATCGCAGGAAAAGCATCAAACAAACTCAGTTGCAGCGACTTCAATGAAGCGACTTTGGTGCAGGCATATTCATATTCGGCATGCAGGTTTGTATGTTCATCCTTGCCTGTACTGGTAGCTTGTAAAACAGGCGCATTTACTTTCACCGTGGTTAGCTGGCAGTCTGCCTCGGCATTGAGTTTCAGCAGTGTGTCTGGCTTTTGCATGAGATCAAGCATAGCCTTGGCGGCCTGTTTTTGCTTGTCCGTGCGCGGCGCATGTTCAAAGCCCAGCAGATTATCCAGGGGGCTGTCAAATTCCAGCGTCAGCCTGTTGCCATCCTGCGCCAGCAAGACAGTCGCGCTGCCGTGTACATGGGCTTCGTGGGCGCTGCTGTTAATTGCTATTAACTGCAATGAAGCGAGCAGGGTGAGGGGGATCAGTTTGTTCATGCTGTTACTGCCATTTGTTGCGTGACCTTCTCGTTGACTTCGTCGTCTTCGTCATCATCTGTCTCCATCCACGATGGGAAAGGGTCTTCATAGCTGGCCCAGCTTGCTGCGCCCTGTGCCATTTCTGCACTCGTCAGCAGACAGGCATCCAGCGTCGTTTCTATCGCCGCCTGATCCATGTCCACGCCAATGAACACCAGCTCCTGGCGGCGGTCACCGTAGGGCTCTATGCATTTGCTTAAAATATGCTGCTGGTAATCTGCATCCTGCGGCCACTCCGCCTTGTTGACGGCAGACCACCACAAGCCCGCTTCATGATGGCGGCAGATACCACCCGCCTGCGACCACTCACCCGCGATGTCCATGCGTGTCGCCAGCCAGAAATAACCTTTTGACCGCACCACACCCGCAAAGCCCTGGTGTATGCAAGACCAGAAACGCTGCGGGTGAAACGGCCTGCGTGCGCGATAGGCAAAGCTGCGTATGCCATATTCTTCACTTTCAGGCACATGCTCGCCGCGCAGTTCCTTGAGCCAGCCTGGTGCGGCAGATGCCTGTTCAAAGTTGAAGCGGCCCGTGTTCAATATCCGCTCCAGCGGCACATTCGAAAAGCTGCAAGGCACGATATCTGCGCGCGGGTTCAGTGCCTGCAAGATCTGGCTCAGGCTCTCAAACTCGGCAGCACTGACCATGTCTGCCTTGTTGAGGACGATGACATCGCAAAATTCTATCTGTTCGACCAGCAGGTCAACTACTGTGCGTTCATCCTCTTCCCCCATGGAAGTACCGCGCTGGTTCAGGCTGTCACCGGAGGCATAGTCGCGCAAGAAGTTATACGCATCCACCACCGTGACCATGGTATCGAGCCGCGCAATGTCAGACAGGCTGCGGCCTTCTTCATCACGGAAAGTAAAGGTCTCGGCCACAGGCATGGGTTCAGATATGCCGGTCGATTCTATGAGCAGATAATCAAATCGCTGTTCACTGGCGAGGCGCTGTATCTCTATCAGCAAGTCTTCCCGCAGGGTGCAGCAAATGCAGCCATTGCTCATCTCGACCAGCTTCTCATCCGCCCGCGACAGCTCCGCACCACCTTGCCGCACCAGGTCAGCATCGATATTCACCTCTGACATATCATTGACAATCACCGCCACCCGCTTGCCTTCGCGGTTATTGAGGATGTGATTCAGCAGGGTAGTTTTACCTGCACCCAAAAAACCGGAGAGTACGGTGACGGGCAAGAGCGTGGGGGTTGGCATGATGGGTCCTGTGTCTGGGTTTGCGGTAGGTGGTGGTTGTGTGACTGAGTTTTGATAAGGGGATGGCACCAGGTCAGGCGTTTCCAATGACAGAAGTACGGTGCATCCCATCTCGCCTTCACTTCTAAATGCAACTTTGTTGCATTATTGATTTAAAAAAATAGACTGAAATCAGTCTGTACTTATCTTTGTATCTCTCAATTTTCCAGCTCTGAGCAACGCCTGCAAAGGCGTGCGTGCAGCTCAGCACCTCAAGCAAACAGACAGCATCCACCATACATCAGGCGTGCACATGGTTTGTTATCTCAAGTCTATTTGCAACACAATTGCATTTTTCAGGATCATAAAGTAATTTAATTTTTTTTGCAACAGTGTTGCAATGGATGTGGTTGTCAGTTAATGGAAGGATGGAAGATGGCGGCACTGCAGGGATATTTCTGCCAGCCTTGGTGTAGGGCGCATTGCAATGCGCCGCATGGCTTCACACCATCCAGGGCAACATATCTACGCCGTGCACGATACTCAAGCATGAGGTTTACATCGCAATCTATCGTGCAGTGACAAAAGAAAATGAGCCGTGTGTAGGTACGATTAGCGCAGCGTAATCGTACGCATGCCAACCGCCGCTAACGGATGAGATTGAAAGTCATCACGACTTCAATGTAGTGTTTTCAGCAAAGGCCGTAATGTTGTTGAAGCAGGTATTTTGCGATGCTCAGATTTTCTTGGGGCTGTGATTATTTGGGCGCACATCATGCGTACGATTACGCTGCGCTAATCGTACCTACGTTTTCTGCAAAGTGGCCAGCGTCCGCATGAAGTCATGGCGCAGATGAAGTTGACGGTAAAGGACATGCAGGAAGTGCAGAACGAAGTGGCGCGCCTTGAAGCGGGTGTTACGCCTGACCCGGTAGCGACCTTGAAGCAATCCCTGCCTGCACCCTTGCAACGCGACGTCGAGATTTTCCATGATTACCAGATGGCGGACAGTACCCACACACTGGCTGACAAACATGGCGTTTCGCAAGCCACGGTATCACGCGCTGTGCGCAATGTGGCCGAGCGCCTGTCCAGGCATGGCATGAACGAAGAGGACATCGCCACGGTGCTGGGCAAAGAACATGAGCACATCTCTGCCAGGGCTGCTACCGAAGAAGCCAGGGCCATCACCGGCGCGACCAGGGACGACGTGGCTGCCGAGATGCTGGATGTCAAGCGCAAGAGTGTTGGTGATACCGAACACCTCACGCCTGAGCGTGGCTTTGATGTGGTGGATACTGCTGGTGGTTCAAGCAGCGCCGTGGCTGAGCACAATGCACCAGGCAGTCGTTATATCAGGTTGACAGAAAAGCTGGGCAAGCTGGAAGCTGCAAAGAAAACTGCCGCACCAGAAGAACGTGCTGCCATCCTGCGCGATATCGCCAGGCTCAATGAGGAAGTCGTCAGGGCCTATAAGGATGCAGAGGCGGCACAGCGCAAGAGCAGGAGTGAAGTGGTCGAAGATGTGGCAACACCTGAGCATGATCCTATGGATTACCGTATGCGGCAGGAAGATTATGACCATAACCTGGATTATTCCAAGTCAGTTGCTGGCGATGGTGACACCATGCGGCCGCGTACTGAGCGGGAGCAGAAGGAGAATGATACGACGCTACACAATTTTGTTGCAGAGCACATCTACCCAATACTTGAAAAAATAGGTCTTGGGCATGATACTCCAGGCATCAGGCGCATTGAAGAACTCAGCACTGAACCTATGCCTGCGGATATAGAAGGCAAGGTCGCTCGTGGGATTAGGGAGGGTGGTGCTAGCGAATATGCTATCCGTATTGCTTCCCACATCATCGAGGGTGGCGATCATGAAACCATTAACCGGGTTATCAACCATGAGATAGGCCATGCAGTTGATATGTCACTGGATGGGGGGATTTACTCTACGCAGCCGGAAATGCGGTTTGTTGTACATCCGACCAGTGGAGAGGCTATTGGTATTGGGGCAGTGGCACGGGAGATTTTGAATCATCATAAGAATGATGGCTTACTTTCGGAAGAGTTTGCTTACCCACTAAAAGCTGGGTTAGGGTATGATGCAATTACCTTAGCTAAAGAAACATTCGCGCAAGCTTGGCACGCTTATCTTGACGCACAGAAACGTGCTGATATTGAGATATATCTGCCTAAAACAGCGCAATATTTATCAGAGGTTTTAAAACATGCCCAAGACACTACAACAGAGATTCACAGCCCGTCTAAATCAGATACAGTCCAACTCCGTAAGTCCTTCGGACAAAGGTCCGAACGAACTGGTGACACCAGCGCAGCCGGAAGCCGGGAAAGCGTTCGCAGCGCTGAGCAAGCTAACCCTGGAACAGAAAAAACAACTAGCAGCGCTACCAGCAAACCAGCAGAAAGCAGCTTACGCCGCGATGATGGAACAAGTGAAAGCTTCTCAAGACAAGCCGACGGAATAGACCGACAAGATGGACAAGACACTTCAACAGAGATTCACAGCCCGTCAGAATCAACTGCTCAACAAATCAGGGGCAATTTCGCCCAGCGACGTGGAAGCGAAAATGGTGACGCCGTTTCAGCCGGACTCAGGGAAGGCAGTAAAACGGATATTGAGTCAACTGACGCAGGAACAACTCCAACAGATTTCAGCGGCACCGCCAGAGAAAAAACGCGAATTGCTGGATCAGATGTTAGCCCAGCAGAATACTCAAGAGCTGCCAGCGACACCAGCGAAGTAAAAGCGCTTTCCATTCAAGATGGTGGGCCAGGCAGTAGCGAACCGAAATCCCTGGCATCCCGGTACGTCACACCAGAGGAAAGAAATCAACAGGCTTTGCGCCCACGCACGCAGCCAGAGCAGCAGGCCAATGATGCGCTGTTACATACAGTGCTCAATGACATCCTCCTCCCACACCTGGAACAGCAAGGCATAGACAGTAATATACCCGGCATGGCGCGCGTCACAGAGTACCAGACTGAACCTATGAAAGTCCGCGAAAAGGGCCAGGTAGTGCTCGATGAGCAAGCGGATGGCAGGGATACCTACCGCATCATAATCGCTTCGCATCTGATGGAAACCGGCAAACTGGCTGATATTGTGCGCGCAATCCGGCATGAACAAGGACATGCCATTGACATGGCCTTGAATGGTGGCATTTATTCCAGTCAGCCAGAGATGGGTTTTAGGCGTGACGCCAAGTCGGATCAATTGCATGCTACAGGCCCTGTTGCCAGCGAGATATTGAACCATTATCGCAAGGGTGGGATACTGGCTGAAGAATTTTCTTATCCTTTGCATGATACGCTTCATTTCGATCCGCGAGGAACGGCGTCTGAAGTATTTGCACAAGCCTGGCATTTGTACCAGAATGAAAAAACCCGGGTAATGCTGGAAGCAGAATTCCCCCACACTGTAAAATTTTTGAATGAGGTAATTGAACATGTCAAAGAGTCTTCAACAACGGTTCACGGACCGACAAAATCTGATACTCAGCAACTCGCCGACAGTTTCCGTAAAAGATTTGTATCCCGATGGGAGAATAGTGACGCCTATGCAACCGGAGGCCGACGCACTCATGGAAAAAATCGAAATGATGACGGTCGATCAGATCAGGCAGATGATGGCGCTGCCGGATTCAGAACGTCGGGCTTTCATGGACGAAATCGTGGCCGGAATCCAAAAAAACTCTACTCACAATCCGTCTTCGCCAGCGACACCAGCCCAGCCGAAAGAATTGCCGTAGCCGAACGCTTTATCAAGAAGCTGCCTGCATCAGTCCAGGCTCCTGTGCGCTCCGTCACTGAGAACATTTCACATTTCGCCACCCGTGGCTTGCAGTCTGCGGCTTTTCTGCATGACCTGGCTGACTGGGCGGGTAAGCATGGCATGACGGCCATGAAGGAAGTGTCCCGACAATTACGCTTAGTGGTGATTCTTCGCGGCTAAAGCCGCTCCTACAGAGAATGTACCTTTCCAAGCAAGTGGCACGTCAAGCGACGCACGAAGTGCGCCCACATAAAATGCAATGCGACGCATACTCAGATTTTTAATCAATGCCATGATTTAGGGGGTATTGCAATGCACTGTATGGCTCTCACAATATCCCGGGAAAATAATCTGTGCCGTGCACGTACGGCGCACTACAATGCCCCCCGTTATGGTCACTCTTACTTTTTGCTGCGAGACTCCGCATGCGACATTTCGCTCCGCTGCAGTCACTCCCCCACCAGCCTCCCCACATAAGCATTCAAAAACATTCCGGCAGGATCACGGGATTGGCGATAGTCATCAAAGGCTTGCACACGCTCCGTACGGCGGCTGCGTAACTGCTTGAGAAATGCCGGGTTGAAGGGCTGTGTACCCGTGCCTGGCCCGGTGGCGGGGTCATAGAAACCGTACATCTTGCCATTGTGTGGCCAGCCGCCCAGCGCGACCCATTCGCTTTCGACTTCGGCAAAAAAATTCAGCAGTTTGGTCGGGTAGTCGAGGCCGCTGTTGTCTTCGTGCACGGCAACAAAGGCGATCAGGTCAAGGTTGACGAAATAAGCGTCGGCATTGCTGGTGTAAGTGCCTGACATGGCAGTGTCGCCGCCTTTAATGAAGCGAAATTCCATCGGTGCGGCGATGTGGAAGTTGCTGCTCTTGTTGACCTTGTCGCTGATGGACTTTAAGGCACCCCAGACTGTGGATAAACTTTCTGCACCCAGGTCAGGCAGCTCGATGAAATAAGACATGAAGATGACCCTGGCGGCTTCGTTCAGCCACAGGTCAGAATTCTTTTGCGCTGCTTTTTTGACTGCACCCTTGATGACGGATATCGCCGTTGATGTGATCATCGCTGCCGCTGCGGTGCCGACGATGGGCGCATCAAAGCTTTGTGCATAGATGGCGGCGTCTTCGGCGATTTTTTCAGCATAAGGCAGATAAGGGGCGCCGTATTCATTCTTTTGTGCGAGTTGGCAGGCGTCCGCTGCTGGCTCTGGTGTGGGCGCTGCGCCTGAGCCGCTTTCTACATCCCACCATGCTGCAGTGAAGTTGTTGGTGCCGGTCAAGGCATAAGGGTTGAAGAAGGTTTCCACTCTTGATTTGGATGCCAGCAGGGCAGACAGTCCCGCACCAAAGTTGGCGGCGTTTTCCCATACATAATCATTGATGCCAGATGCCAGGCAATTGGCAAACGGGCGCGGCAAGACGCTGATGGTGACGGCAGTGACCACACCAAGCGCACCGAGTGACACGCGGGCAAATTGCAGTGGCGACCATGCGCCAACCCTGGGTGTATTCGCATCTATGGTGTTGACTGTGCCGTCAGGGCCCATGATGACAAAGCCTGTCACGGTTTCTGCAAAGATGGGTGCCTGTACGGTAGCACCATGCACATCTACCGCAGTCATGCCACCGAGGCTGAAGAAACCTCCCGCGGTCACGGTTTCCAGCATCAGTTTGTTTTGCGTCAGAAAGGCATCGAGCTCATCTTCACGCACGCCAGTATTCACGGTGACGCTTTTGCCATCGTCACCAATTTGCATGCGCTGGTCGCCATTGCTGCCAAGGTCAGCATAGCAGGACAAATCGACGATGATGACGCCGCTGGCAGGGGTTTCGCCACTGGCCACCAGCGGGGTTTGCGAATGGCGCTGGCCGGATACGCGTAACTGTTTTTTTTGTGCGACGGCGCTCGTGACGATGGCTTGTAATTCTGCGCGCGTGCGTGGCGTGTAGTAATAATTATCGCCCTGGTAAAACAAATTCTGGCTCCAGTTTTGCCAGGCAGGGGAGGCGGGCTGGATGTTGTCTGTGGTGCTTTGTGGCATGGGTAACTCCGGTGGGGATAGGAGAAGGAGGAAACGTTGCGCTGGCGATTGGCATCTTTACATCAGGCGCATCAATACTGAAAATATCCTCTGTCGCATCAATTTTCAGGCATTTATAAAAAATATTTAGATGTTATTTACTCTAGCATAAATTTTAATAAGTCTAGCCTTTTTCATAGTGCAGCAGCAGTCAAGACAGCAGCCTAAAGCGATACTGAAATATCCGTCTGTTGCAAAAATATATCAATTAGTTGAATAAATTCGTCATGGCGTGCTTGTTTTATTTAAAAAGCTATGGCAAGATACATCCATCGACTGCAGCAAGTAATTCTGCAACCAGCCGCAAATATCAGCTGGAATATCAGCCACAACATCGGCTGTACTGACAACACTAAACTTAAAGAACAGGACTTATTGTGAACGCGACGCTACTCCAACAACTGAACCAGAACTTGCGCCTCATTGCGCAGGGTATGGCACAGGCTGGTGCAGCGCTGCTGGATACGTCCCCGCTCCCATCCCATGTAGCCGCTGGCCTGCAAGCGCAGCCCGCCCTGCAACCGAAACCAGCATTGCCCGGCGCGCTTTTCGCCTTGCCCTTGCATCATCTGGGCGCATGCGTGCAATTTAACATCCGGGGGGAAACCCCACAGAGTAGCCTCACCAGTTAATGGTGTAAGCCACCTGTAGCGACCAGCCCGGATGCGATAAAACGCACCCGGGCTTTTTAGTTTTTATAACACAGAATTTTTAGCCTGATTGCAGATTGCAACAGGCATCAACAGTCATATCGGAGTGTGGCGCAGCCTGGTAGCGCTACTGCCCTGGGAGCAGAAGGTCCGAGGTTCAAATCCTCGCACTCCGACCAGTTTGAACGTTGCATCGTTCCGTAGAGAGCGTCGTTTGTACACGGCGTTCTCTACACCCTGAATTTGTAAAGCATACGCAGAATCAGATTGAAATTGAACGGCAATGAAAGAAAAGATCAGCCTGCTTTGGGGTGGCCATAGCTTAACGGTGAAAGTCGCGGATTGTGATTCCGCTTATCCCGGTTCGATTCCGGGTGGTCACCCCAAAGCAGGTTGATGTGAGTGAATAAAT
>Ga0207952_1000594_pt1 | contig 25160 bp, 21 predicted proteins | sample SubbioR12Aug_8Ca_FD_184831 | JGI IMG/M metagenome (GOLD analysis project Ga0207952, IMG submission 184831) | Serpentinite rock and fluid subsurface biosphere microbial communities from McLaughlin Reserve, California, USA - CR12Aug_8Ca (SPAdes) | ecosystem: Environmental > Terrestrial > Deep...
GCTCGACGACCTCGAAAAGCGCGTGCGGGCGGCGGCAGCGGCGGCGGCCGAGCGCCCGGCCGCGACACCCGATCCGGCGCTTGCCGAGCTGCAGAGCAGGGTTACGACCCTGGAAAACCGGCCCGCCGCAGTGCCCGCTCCCGGGCCAACTCCGGCACCGGCGACACCCCCATCGACGACCGCCGACACCGACAAGGATCTCGCGGCCCTTCGTCTCGAGATCGCGACCCTGCGCTCGGCGCTGCAGATACTCGACCAGGCGATGGCCGGACAGAAAGACGAGGTTGCCCGCCAGCGCGAGCAGGCCAAGATGCTGACCGAGGCCGTCGACAAGGCGCGCGCCGAGGCGAACGCCGTGGGCGCCGGCGAGAAGAAGGCGCTGGGCACCGCCCGCGCCTCGGCGGTGATCGGCGTCGCCGCACGCCTGAGTTCGGCACTCGAAGCGGGCCTGCCCTACGCCTCGGAGCTCGGCCTGCTCGCCCCGCTGGCACAAGGAGATGCCAAGCTGGGCGAAATCATCACCTCCCTGCAGCCCCACGCGGCATCAGGTGTCGCCTCGCGCACGGCGCTGTCCGCAAGTTTCCCCGCTGTCGCCAAGGCAGCACTGGCCGACGATCTCGCCGACGATTCCTTCGGCGAGCGCCTGCTCGGCAAGATCAAGGGGCTGGTGTCGCTGCGCCGGGTCGGCGCCGACGTCCCGGGTGATGCGGTTGAAGCGAAGCTTGCGCGGGCCGAAGCCGCCCTCGAGGCCGGCGACGTCGCCAAGGCGGTCGACCTCGTGAAATCGCTGCCGCCGCAGACTGCCCAGGCGACATCGGCCTGGCTGGCGCGCGCCGAGGCGCATCTCGCGGCCAAGCGTGGGGTCGACCAGCTCGCCTCCTACGCCGTCACCCTGCTTGGCGCGACGCGGTAGCCGAAGATGACTACGGTGCGCATCCTGATCTGGTTCGCAATCGCGGCTGCCGCGATGCTGGGCGCGGTATGGCTGGCCGAGCGGCCGGGCACGCTCACCGCCGAGTGGCAGGGCTGGCGGCTCGACACCAACGTCGGCGTGGTGCTGATCGCCATCGTGGGATTGGTCCTGCTCAGCGTGGCGGCGTGGCTGCTCTATCGCTGGATCGTGGGCGCCCCCGGCGCCCTGCTGGAAGGCTGGGGCGAAAGCCGGCGGCAGCGCGGCTACCGTGAATTGACGCAAGGATTGGCGGCGGTCGCCGCCGGCGACGGCGCCGAAGCCCAGAAGCACGCGCGCAAGGCCGAGCAGCTTCTGGCCGAGCCGGCGCTCACGCTGCTGCTGTCGGCCCAGGCCGCCCAGCTCACCGGCGATCGCGACGGCGCCAAGCGGGCGTTCGACGCCATGCTCAAGGACGAGCAGATGGCCTTCCTCGGCCTGCGCGGATTGATCGGCCAGGCGCTGCGCGACGGCGACCAGACCAAGGCGCTGGGCTATGCCGAGCGCGCCTTCACGTTGCGGCCGCAAACACCCTGGGTCGTGCATTCGCTGTTCGACATGCAGGCCCAGGCCGGCCAGTGGAAGGCGGCGCAGGAGACGTTGGACTCGGGCAGCCGCCGCAAGGTCGTCGTCGCCGACAAGGGCCGGACGCTGAAAGCGCTGCTGCTGGTCGAGCGCAGCCGCGAGGCCGAGCGCGCCGGGCGCGATACCGACGCCCAGGTGCTGGCCCGCGAGGCCTTCGGCCTGGCGCCGGAACGAATCGCGGCGACCGCGCGGCTGGCCGAGCTGCAGCTCAAGGCGGGCGATTCCAAGCGCGCGCTGAAGACGCTGGAGCGCGGTTGGGCGGTGGCACCGCATCCCGACCTGGTCGAGATCTATCTGCGGGCTTCGGGCGAGTCAGAGCCGTTGAAGCGCATCGGCGTCGTCCGCCGGCTGGCGGCGCGCAACCCCGGCGACATCGAAAGCCACCTGGCCCTGGCCAAGGCCTCGCTCGAGGCGGGCCTGTGGGGCGAGGCGCGGCGCCAGCTCGAGACGGTGGGCGGCACCTCGCCGCCGGTCCGCGTCTGCCGCCTGATGGCCGAGGTCGAGGAACGCGCCAACGCCGACCAGGCCAAGGTGCACGAGTGGTTGGCACGCGCCGCCATGGCGCCGGCCGATCGCTCGTGGTCCTGCACCGCCTGCGGCGCCCACCACGAGACCTGGCGCTCGGTGTGCGAGAGCTGCGGCGCCTTCGGCACGTTGCAGTGGCGCGCGCCCGGCACCTATGGCCAGATCCTGCCGCCCGAGACCCGGCCGGCGATGGCCCTGCCGACGCCGGCAACGAACAACAACAACACGACTTGAGGGAAGCGACATGTTCGAGACCACTCTTGCCGGCAGCCTGCCCAAGCCGTCGTGGCTGGCCACGCCCAACGTCCTTTGGGCGCCGTGGACGCTCTCTGGCCAGCCGCTGTTCGAGGCCAAGGACGACGCCACCCTGCTCGCCATCCGCCGCCAGGAAGAGGCCGGCCTCGATATCGTGAGCGACGGCGAGCAGGCGCGACAGCATTTCGTGCACGGCTTCCTGGCCGAGGTCGACGGCGTCGACTTCGACAAGAAGGTCCGCATGGGCATCCGCAACAACCGCTACGACGCCGACTGCCCGACCGTCACGGGGGCGCTCAAGCGCCGCAAGTTCGTGCACGAGCGCGAGGCGCGCGTCGCCCGCGCCGCCACGTCGCGCAAGCTGAAGTTCACCCTGCCCGGCCCGATGACGCTGATCGACACGCTGGCCGACGGCTTCTATGGCGACCGGGTGAAGATGGCCTTCGCCTTCGCCGAGCTCCTGAACCAGGAGGCGCGCGACCTGGAGAAGCTCGGTGTCGATGTGGTCCAGTTCGACGAGCCCGCTTTCAACGTCTATCTCGGCGAGACCGTCGAGTGGGGCGTGCCGGCGCTGGAGAGGGCCGCCGAAGGCCTCAAGTGCACGACCGCGGTGCACATCTGCTACGGCTACGGCATCGAGGCCAACAACAAGTGGAAGGAGACGCTGGGCGACAGCTGGCGTCAGTACGAGCAGACCTTCCCGGCGCTCGACCGCAGCAAGATCCAGCAGGTCTCGCTGGAATGCCGCGAGAGCCACGTGCCGCCCGAACTTATGAAGCTGCTCAAGACCAAGACCGTGCTGGTCGGCGCCATCAACGTCGCCTCCGACAGGATCGAGACGCCGCAGGAAGTTGCCGAGACCCTGAAGCTGGCAACAAAGTTCGTAGACCCTGAACGCATCCAGGCCTGCACAAATTGCGGCATGGCGCCGATGACCTTGGGCGTGGCGTACGGTAAACTGCGCGCACTCGCCGAGGGAGCCGCATTGGCGCGCAAAGCCTTCGGCTAAGGAGCGCAATGGCCGGCCGCGCCTTTGTTTTCTGGCTTCGTCGCCAGGGCATCTTCTGGATGCTGGCGCTTCCCATCGCGGGTCTCGGCGCCGGCATCACCCATGTCATCGAGTCCAACCAGGAATTCATCGACTACCGCCAGCACTGGCTGTGGAATCTCCTGTTCGCGCTGATCTACGCGCTGTTCCTCGACCGCTGGATCAAGGAAGCGCTGCTCGATGGCGCCGACGACTGCGATGAGGTCGATGCGCTGCGCCGATCGATGATCTCGCCGCGCTTCGTCGCGTTCGTCCTGCTGCTGTTCGGCTTCGCCATGTCGCTTGGAGAACTGCCCGGTCTCAGGATCGCCGGCGTGCCCTGGTTGCCTGAAATCATCCTGTGGACGGTCGTGGCGACACCCCTGGCCCTTATGCTGCCGGCACTGTCGGCCGGCGAGCCGCTGTCACTCGGCGAGGCCTGGTCGGCCGGCCGGCCCGTGCTCATCAGCCTGTTTGTGTTGATCGCAGGGGTCGCCCTTCTCTCGCTGCTCGCCGACACCGCCGCGACGCAGGCAGGCGCGCGGCTATTGCCCGACAGGCCCTGGGCCGCTGCCGTCGTTACCGGCGCGGGGCGGCTGGCCGACTGCTTCCTGCTGACGTTCCTGGGCTACGGACTCGCGGCGTTGTTTCGCGCGCGCACCGGCTGGCAGCAGCCCGCGCCCGACGATCACACCTATCGCGGCGTGCGCGCCCGCAAGGCGTAGAGAAATTCCAGCGCCTGCCGGGGCGTGAGTTCGTCGGGATTGACCGACGCCAGCGCTTTCTCGACTTCCGATTCTTGGGCCCGGGCCGTGCTGCCTGCCGGACGCGCCGGGGCTGCCGCAAACAGAGGCAGGTCGTCGGCGAGCCTGGTCACCGCGCCCGACTGCTCGCCCTGCTCCAGCGCCGCCAGCACCTGCTCGGCACGCGCCACGACGGCCGCCGGCAGGCCGGCGAGCTGCGCCACGTGGATGCCGTAGGAGCGGTCGGCCGCGCCCGGCGCCACCTCGTGCAGGAAAACGACCTCGTTCTGCCATTCCTTGACCCGCATGGTGTGCGGCGCAAGCGCTGCCAGCCGTTCCTTGAGCGCGCCCAGTTCGTGGAAGTGGGTAGCGAACAGTGCCCGGCATCGGTTGACGTCGTGCAGGTGCTCGAGCGTCGCCCAAGCGATGGAGAGGCCGTCGAAGGTGGCGGTGCCGCGGCCGATCTCGTCGAGAATGACGAGGCTGCGCGCGGTCGCCTGATTGAGGATGGCCGCGGTCTCGACCATTTCGACCATGAAAGTCGACCGTCCTCGCGCCAGATCGTCGGCGGCCCCGACGCGGCTGAACAGGCGATCGACGATGCCGATGGTGGCGGCCTCGGCCGGCACGTAGGAACCGGCCTGGGCCATCACCGCGATCAGCGCGTTCTGGCGCAGGAACGTCGACTTGCCGGCCATGTTGGGGCCGGTCAGCAGCCACAGCCGGCGCTCGGCGCCGAGGTCGCAATCGTTGGGCACGAAACCATGACCGCCCTGGCGCAGCAGCGCCGCCTCAACCACGGGATGGCGGCCGCCTTTTAGGACAAAGGCAGGATCGTCAGCGAGCACCGGGCGCGTGTAATGGCCACTGGTCGCGAGTTCAGCGAGCGCCGCCGCCACGTCGAGGCTGGCGAGCGCGCGGCCGGCGGCGGCAACGGCGGCCGAAACAGCCTGCACTTCGGCCGCGAGCTGCTCGAAGATCGCCAGTTCCAGCGCCAGCGCCTGGTCGGCGGCGCGGCCGATGCGGGTTTCGAGATCGGCGAGTTCGGGGGTGTTGAAGCGCGTGGCGTTCGACATTGACTGTCGACGTGCAAAGCCCAGCGCCGCCAGGTCGAGCCTGTCGGCATGCGTCGCCGAGACCTCGATGTGGTAGCCGATCATGTTGTTGTGGCGGATCTTCAGCGTCGCCACGCCCGTGGAGGTCCGGTACTTCGCCTCCAGCGCCGCCACGGTTTTGCGGCTGTCGTCGCGCAAGGTGCGCTGTTCGTCGAGTTCGGCGCGATAGCCCGCACGAATGAAGCCGCCGTCCCGCGCAAACAGCGGCGGCTCGTCGGCAAGTGCTGCCGCCACCGCCGCGATCAGCGGCCGGTGGTTCGAGCAGGCCGCGACGATCTCTCCCAGCGGCGCCGGCGCTGGGGCCAGCGCCTCCGGCTCGGCACCGAGCAGGGTCGCCAGCGCTTCGCCCGAATCGAGGCCATCGCGCAGGGCCGCGAGATCGCGCGGGCCGCCGCGGCCGACACTGAGGCGCGTGAGCGCACGTTCGATATCAGGCGTGCGCTTCAGGGCCTCGCGCACCCGCTCGCGCACGGCGGGACGCTCGACGAAGAGCTGCACGAGGTCGAGCCGCCGTTCGATCGAAGCGCGGTCGGTGAGCGGGGCGGCGATGCGTTCGGCCAGCAGGCGCGCCCCAGGGCCGGTCAGCGTGCGGTCGATGGTGGCAAGCAGCGTGCCGTCGCGACGCCCGTCGAGGCTCTTCACCAGCTCCAGGTTTCGCCGCGTCGCGGGATCGATCTCCATCGTGCCGTCGGCGCGTTCGCGACGCGGCGGCGCCAGCGCCGGCCGCTTGCCGGCCTGCGTCAGTTCGACATAGTCGAGCAGCGCGCCGCAGGCCGCGACCTCTGCCCGCGAGAACGCGCCGAAGCTTTCGAGCGCGGCGACATTGAACGCCGACTGCAGGCGCTTGCGGGCGTTGTCGCTGTCGAAGCGCGCCGAGGGCAGCGGCGTCAGCACCGAGGACCAGTCCTCGAGCGCCGCCTTCAGCGGTTCGCGGGCCAGCAGCCGGTCGGGCAGCAGCAACTCGCCCGGCGCCAGCCGCGCCAGCGCCGCGGCAAGCTGTTGCGGCAGCACCGGCTGGGTGGCGAAGTCGGCGGTCGAGAGATCGAGCCAGGCCAGCGCCAGCTCGCCCTGCGCCTCGGCGACGGCGGCAAGATAGTTGTGACTGCGCGCGTCGAGCAGCGAATCCTCGGTGAGCGTGCCGGGCGTGATGACGCGGACCACGGCGCGCTCGACGACGGATTTCGCACCGCGCTTCTTGGCTTCGGCCGGATCCTCGACCTGCTCGCAGACCGCGACCTTGAAGCCCTGGCGGATCAGCCGCGACAGATAGGCCTCGTGGCTGTGCACCGGCACGCCGCACATCTTGATGTCTTCGCCGAGATGCTGGCCGCGCTTGGTCAGCGCAATGTCGAGCGCCGCCGAGGCTTTCACTGCATCGTCGAAGAACAGCTCATAGAAATCGCCCATCCGGTAGAACACCAGATGATCGGGATGCTGCGCCTTGATCGCCAGGTATTGGCGCATCATCGGCGTCGCGTCGGCGGGAATCGTCGGGGGCGAGCTGTCGGGCACGATGTCTTCGCTTAACATGCGAGTCGGACCCTCGCTACGGCCGGTGATTCACACATTTAACAGGGCGGTCGTCTCGTCGATCAAAGACCGCAGCGCGCCGAGATCGGCTGGGCTGGCGTCGAGCGCCAGCCGGACGCGGGTGGCGAAGTCCGCCGGCCGGTGGGCCAACTGTTCGACGCCCGCCACGGCGCCTTTTTCGTTCAGGAGGTGGACACGGTTGTAGGCGTAGAGGACCTGGCACAGGCAGGCGACCGAACGGAAAGCACAGCCCGCAACATAGATGGCGTCTTCGCTGCCTCGACCGTGCGCGGCGTTCTCCACGGCAAAGCGCGCCTCCCAGAAGAATTTCCGGATCAGCGCCTCGCCCAGTGCCGGCGGATAGGGATCACACTGCAGCTTGAGTGGTGCCAGGACGTTGTCCGGGTCCCACAGGGATCTGCAGAAGGCCATTTCGCCAACGTAGATGGACGATACGAAGGCGTGTGGGTGCCCGGGTTGGTAGGCGCACTCGATGCGGCCGGCACGGGCGTCCGCGATCACCGAGCGCACCTTGTCGAGGTCGCGATAGAGCAGGTCGACTCGCCGACCATCGATGGTGAGCCAAGCGCCGCCGTTGATCCATGGCCCCCACTCGCCCACTTCGGTGACCGACGACGTCGCCGGCCCCGGCAGCAGGACGATGGCCTTCGCCAGCCGGCCGACGTCAATCGGATTGTCCGGCTCGTAGTAGAGGCCGATATCGTAGTCGGAAGCCGCACCGGCCTCGCCGCGGGCACGCGAACCGCCCAGCACGATCGCCCGGACGCCGACCACGCCTGATAGGGCGCGAACCAAGCGACCGAGCAGTACTTCATCGGTGGAGCTGGCTTCCTGCATCGATGACACTCGTGCGTCAGTTTAGCACGGCACCGTCATTCCAACGAAACACGACAGGCCGACTCGATGGCGACCCAACGCTTCGACGAATGTTTGTGTTGCCGCTGCAACGGGCAGAGCTGAGACGCGCGTCGTTTCTACGTTGCAGCGCGGCATGGGAATCGCGCACCCGCTGGCCCCGGCTGGGGATTGCCGCCAATATGTCCCCTCAACCGGGAGTGAAAAGATGACGAGCAAAAGCTCGGAAGCGATGGTCAGCAACGAAATGGGCGATCTCGACGGCGATTCGCTGCGCATGCATGCGATGGGACGGCCCGGCAAGATCGAGATCGTCGCCACCAAGCCGCTGGTGACCCAGCGCGACCTGGCCCTGGCCTATTCGCCGGGCGTCGCCGCTCCCTGTCTGGCGATCGAAAAGGACCCCTCGCTCGCCTACGACTACACCATCAAGGGCAACCTGGTGGCCGTCATCTCCAACGGCACCGCCGTGCTGGGCCTGGGCGACATCGGGGCGCTCGCTGGCAAGCCGGTGATGGAGGGCAAGGCCGTGCTCTTCAAACGCTTCGCCGACGTCGACTGCATCGACATCGAGGTCGACACCAAGGACGTCGACCAGTTCGTCAACGCCGTGCGCTACCTCGGGCCGACCTTCGGAGGCATCAACCTCGAGGACATCAAGGCGCCGGAATGCTTCATCATCGAGCAGCGCCTGCGCGAGCTGATGGACATCCCGATCTTCCACGACGACCAGCACGGCACGGCCATCGTCTCGGCGGCCGGCCTGATCAACGCGCTGCATCTCACCGGCCGTAACCTCAAGGATGTGAAGATGGTGGTGAACGGGGCCGGCGCCGCCTCGATCGCCTGCATCGAGCTCGTAAAGGCGATGGGCCTGCCGCACGAAAACGCCATCCTGTGCGACACCAAGGGCGTCATCTTCCAGGGCCGCACCGAGGGAATGAACCAGTGGAAGAGCGCCCATGCCGTGCGCACCAAGGCGCGCACGCTCGCCGAGGCGATGAAAGGTGCCGACGTCTTCTTCGGCCTGTCGGTCAAGGGCGCCGTGACCAAGGAGATGGTCCAGTCGATGGCGGACAAGCCGATCATCTTCGCCATGGCCAACCCCGACCCCGAGATCTCGCCGGAGGACGTCAAAGCGGTGCGTTCCGACGCCATCATGGCGACCGGCCGCAGCGACTATGCCAACCAGATCAACAACGTACTGGGCTTCCCCTACATCTTCCGTGGTGCGCTGGACGTACGCGCCAGCACGATCAACGAGGAGATGAAGGTCGCCGCCGCCCAGGCGCTGGCCAATCTCGCCCGCGAGGACGTGCCCGACGAGGTCGACCGCGCCTATTCGGGCCGTCGCCTGCGCTATGGGCCTGAGTACGTCGTGCCGGTGCCATTCGATCCGCGGCTGATCTCGGCGGTGTCTTCCGCCGTGGCGGAAGCGGCCATGAAATCAGGCGTGGCGCGCAAGCCGATCACCGACATGGCGGAGTACCGCCGCGACCTCTCGGGCCGCCTCGATCCGACCAGCCATTGGCTGCAAAGCCTGTTCGACCAGGTGAAGGCCAACCCGCAGCGCATCGTGTTCGCCGAGGGCGAGGAGGAGCGTACCATCCGCGCTGCCGTCGTGTTCCGCGACAACGGCTACGGCACGCCGATCCTGATCGGCCGCGAGGAACAGGTGCGCGAGGCCATGAAGACCCTGGGCATCAACGATGCCAGCGGGATGGAGATCCACAATGCGCGGCTCTCGACCCGCAACGCCCCCTATACCGACCTGGTCTACGGGCGCATGCAGCGCGACGGCTACCTGCGCCGCGATATCCAGCGCATGGTCAACCAGGGCCGCAACGTGTTCGGCGCCTGCATGGTGGCATTGGGCGACGCCGACGGCATGGTGACTGGCATCACGCGGCGCTTCCCCGAATGCTATGGCGACGTGAAGCGCGTGATCGATGTCGAACCCGGCATGGTGCCGATGGGCTATTCCATCGTCGTGGCGCGGCACGGCACGGTGTTCCTGGCCGACACGTCGATCAACGAGACGCCGTCACCGGAGGAGCTTGCCACCATCGCCCGCCAGATGGTGCGCAATGCCCGGCAGATGGGCCACGAGCCAAGGGTCGCGTTTCTGTCGTTCTCGAACTTCGGCAGCCGCGAGATCGAGCGCATCGACCGCATCCGCAAGGCGATCCGCATCCTGCAGGCCGAGAAGGTCGATTTCGAGTTCGACGGCGAGATGCAGGCCGACATGGCGCTCGACTACGAGCTCCTGCGCGAGACCTATCCATTCTGCCGCCTGACCGGCCCGGCCAATGTGCTGGTGATGCCGGGACTGCATTCGGCGCACATCTCCTCGCGCCTGTTGCAGCGCCTGGGCGGCGTGACGGTGATCGGCCCGGTGATCGACGGTCTCGCGAAGCCGGTCCAGATCGTGCAGATGGGCGCCACGGTGAGCGACCTTGTGAATCATGCGGCGCTTGCCGCCTACGGCGCCCTCAGCCGACGGAGGAAGTAATGGCTGATCTCGTCATTCGCGGCGCCACCATCGTCGATGGCATCGGCCACGAACCTAAGCGCGCCGACCTCGCGGTCACGAACGGCCGCATCACGGCCATCGGCGAGATCAAGGACAAGGCCGCCGAGACGATCGATGCCGGCGGCCTCACCCTGTCGCCCGGCATCGTCGATGTGCACACGCACTACGACGCGCAGGTCACCTGGGACACCACGCTCTCGCCCTCGCCGTCGCTCGGCGTCACCACCGCGGTGATCGGCAATTGCGGTTTCGGCATCGTGCCGGCGCCGCCCGCCGTGCGCGACCTGGTGATCCGCAACCTCTCGGTGGTCGAGGGCATGGACCTGGATGCGCTCCGCCAGGGCATCGCCTGGGACTTCGAAAGTTTCGGCGACTACATGGCAATGCTGCGCCGACGCGGCGCCTACGCCAACCTGGCCGTGCTGTCCGGCCATTCGACCATTCGCACCGCCGTGATGGGCGAGGCGGCCTCGCAGCGCGCCGAGGCGACATCGGAAGAGATCGCCAAGATGAAGGCGATGGTGGCCGACGCCATGGCCCACGGCGCGATCGGCCTCGGCGCCTCCTACTCGCTCAACCATTCGGGCTATGGCGGCGTGCCGATGCCGTCGACCATCGCACCCATGTCGGAACTCGATGCGCTTGTCGGCGCAATGGGCACGCGCGGCAAGGGCGTCGTCGCCATCGCCTCGGGCGTCAAGACGCCGGCGGAGCTGGAGCCGATGGCGGCCAAGTACGGCCGGCCATTTTTCCAGGGCACCGGCATGGCGATGTACAACGAGCAGGAGCCGGCGCGCGCGCTCGGCATCTTCGACGCCTGCGCCGACGCGCTCCGGCGCGGCAACGGGCTCTATGTCCAGATCCCCTGCCAGCCGCTGTCGTTCGACTTCACGATGGCCAACGCCTACCCGTTCTACAGCCACTCGGCCTTCGACCCGATCAAGGCTTTTACGCCCGAGCAGCTCGCGGGCGTCTATCGCGATCCGTCGTGGCGCGCCAAGTTTCGCGAGAATGCGAAGAATCCGCGGCCCGGCATGATCTTCCAGGGCAACTGGGACCGCGTCATGGTGGCGGTGGCCCAGAAGCCTGCCAACGCCAAATATGTGAACCGCTACCTGCATGAGATCGCCAAGGCCGAGGGCCGCGATCCGCTCGACGTCATGCTCGACCTCAGCCTCGACGAAAATCTCGAGACCGCCTTCCTCGGCCGTTTCCTCAATGTCGGCGACGAGGGCGTGGCCCGTCTCCTGAAGCACGAGGCCGGCGTGGTGGCGCTGAGCGACGCCGGCGCCCACCTGATCTACATGTGCGATGCCGGCTTTGGCCTGCATTTCCTCAGCCATTGGGTGCGCGAGCGTGGCGACTTCGACATCGTCGAAGGCATCCGCCGCCTCACCAGCCATCCCGCCGACCTCTATGGGATCCAGAACCGCGGCCGCATCGCGCTCGGCGCCCAGGCCGACCTGCTGCTGTTCGATCCCGCCACGGTGGGCGTCTCGCCCGCCGAGCGGGTCGCCGATCTGCCGGGCGGCGGACGGCGCACGATCCGCCGGCCGACCGGCGTGCACGGCGTCTTCTGCAACGGCGTGAAGACCTTCGATGGCAAGGACTACGTCAAGCACGCCAAGGGCCCCGGCCACGTGCTCGACCGCTTCAACACGTCGATGGGCCAGCACGCGGCTATCGCCGCGCAATGACAGCGATTCCGCAGAAGCCCTGCCCACCCGGCGATCCGGCACCGCGCAAGCCCAAATTCGCGATGCCGGCCAATGCCTGCGACAGCCACGCCCATATATTTGGACCGGCATCGAAATACCCGTGGTCGACGGCGCGCGGTTATACGCCACCCGACGCATTGCCGGCGGCCTACGAGCATCTGCACAAGACGCTGGGCGTCATCCGCGGCGTGATCACCCAGCCCAGCGTCTACGGCACCGACAACAGCGCCACCCTCGACTATGTCGCGGCCCACCCCGACCGCCTGCGCGCGATCGTCTCGGTGGACGCCGCCATCACCGATCGCGAACTGGAGGCGATGCACGCGAAGGGCGCACGTGGCATTCGCGTCAACCTCGCCGATCCCGGCGGCAATCCCTTCAAGTCCTTCTCCGAGTTGCGCCGTGTCGCCGAACGGCTGAAACCGCTGAGCTGGCACATCGAACTGCTGCTGCATGTCCACGAGGCCGACATGGCCGAACTCGGCACCCTGCCGGTGCCGCTCTCGATCGGTCATTTCGGCTACATGCCGACAAGCCTCGGCATCGATCATCCGCGCTACCGCGGCTTTCTCGACCGCGTCGCGGATGGCATGTGCTGGGTGAAGCTGACCGGTCCCTACCGCATCACCTCGAGCCGCCACTTACCCTACGAGGACACCGTGCCGTTCGCCCGCGCCCTGGTCGCGCGCCGACCCGACCGCATCCTGTGGGGCACCGACTGGCCGCATCCGATGTGCCCGATCCCGATGCCCAACGACGGCGCGCTGGCCGACATGCTGCTGGACTGGGTGCCGGACAAAGCCACGCGCAAGCGCGTCCTGGTCGACAATCCGGCCGAACTCTACGGCTTCTAGGGCCGCGCCGACCAACCGGCAGTCCTCGGATGCCGAGGCTTTTTGCCGACGCCCCAGTGTCGGGAAAATCGTGTCGGAAAATTCAAGGCGTTGATCGGCAAGGCTTTTCGCCGGCCGTTTTCCGACACCTGCGTGTCGGAGAATGCGACCCGTGTCGGAAAACCTCCTCACGCCGGGCGGGGCAGGCCCCTGCCTACTGCCGAACCTTCTCGATGGTGAGCTGGTGGCTTCGGCCATCGCGCGCCGTCCAGGAGATCGACTGGCCTTCGGCCAGGCCGATCAGCGCAGCGCCAACCGGCGTCATCACCGAGATCTTGTGCGCATTGCTGTCCTCGTCGACCGGATAGACCAGCTTTTCCGTGCGCTCGCGCCCATCGTCGGACCGGAACGTCACGGTCGAGCCCATGCGCACGACGTTGGCCGGCAGGCTGTCGTCGCCCACCACCTTGGCGCGGTCCATCTCGGACAGCAGCTCTTCAGCGACCTCGGGCAACCGCTCGAGCGAGGCGGTGGCGAGATCGGTCAGGCGCTCGTAGTCGGCATTGCTGACGATGATGTTGGGAACCGAACGGTTACGCGCGAGGGCGGGCATCGCTGACGCTCCTGCATTGAAAAGATTGAACGGATTTCGTCGGTGATCGTCGCAGGGACGATCCAAGTGCCCCGACACCGGGACACAAGCCGGCTCGGGGACTACGCTTCTGCGATCGGATGGTTCCGTCGCGGCACGAGCGAAAGGAGCGCCGAAAGGTTCATCTCAAAGACGTAGGCTCGCCAGGCGAACCTTTCAAGCCCGTTTCCCTGCCCGCCGCGCCAGATAGACCTGCAGGTGAGCATAGGCCATCCGCAGGTTGGGCGTGGCGATGCCCGTCTTTTTTGCCCGGGCGATCATGTCGCCCACGATGTGATCGGCTTCGACCATCGCGCCCTTCTCGAGGTCGTGCAGCATCGAGGCGGTGAACTTCGAGCCCTTCACGGTCAGGAACGAGCGGATGGTCGCCATGCCCTTGTCGCCGGGATCGTGGCCTGCCGCGGCCGCGACCTTGCGGCCCTCGTCGACCGTTTCGAGCACGATCGCCCGGCCCTCGTCGGCTTCGAGGATGTCGCCCGAGGCACCGCGCATCAGGCAGCACGTGGCGGCGAGCGTGCACAGCATGATCCACTTGTCCCAGAGATCCTGGACGATGTTGGCGTTCAGCCCACCGTCGATGCCCGATTTCTTGATCGCGGCGTCGAGCTCGGCCAGCGCGGCGCGCGCAGGCTTGCCGTCGCGCTCACCGAAGGAGATCGCGGCGAACGGGCTGGTGTGCAGGATCTCGCCTTTGTCGTTCATGGCGACGCCGACGCGGGCAAGACCGCCCACCACCTTGGCGTCGCCGAACTTGTCGGCCAGTACGTCTATATGGCGCATGCCGTTCAGCAGCGGCACGATCGTGGTGTTCGCGCTGATCGCCGGAGCGATGGCGTCGATCGCCGAGTCGAGGTCATAGGCCTTGCAGGTCAGCAGCACGACATCGTAAGGCCCACCTTCACTTGCCTTGGCGACGGTCTTCACCATCTGGGTGATGTCGCCCTTGGTGCTCCTGATGACCAGCCCATCGCGCTTCAGCGCTTCGTTCCGCTTGTCGCGCACGAGGAACGTCACGTCGGCGCCGCTCTGGTGGAGACGGCCGCCGACATAGCCGCCGATCGCGCCGGCACCCAGGATGAGAATTTTCACTTGAGACCGCCTCGCGCACGGCGCGCCTCGTAAGCCTGCAGGTGAGTGTAGGCAAAGCGCAGGTTGGGGGCCGCGATACCCGCCTTGCGGGCGCGGCCGAGCATGTCACCCACGATCTGTTTGCCTTCCGCCGGACCACCCTTTTCCATGTCACCGAGGATCGACGCCACGGCCTTGGAGCCTTTGGTCGTCAGCATGGTCTTGAGGCCGGCCAGGACATTGGCGCTGGGGGCATGACCTTCGGCTGTCGCGATCTTGCAGCTCTCCTCCAGCGTCTCGGCCACGATCGCGGCCCCATCCTCGGTCTCCATGATGTCGCCGACGGTGCCGCGCATCGAGGCGCACATGCCGGCGATCGTGGCCAGCATGATCCACTTGTCCCAGAGATCCTGGTTGATGTTGGGATTGATGCCGCCCTCGATGCCGGCCTTCCTGCAGGCCGCGTCGAGGTCGAGGAGAGTTTTCCGCGCGGGCTTGCCGTCGCGCTCGCCGAAAGATACGCCGGAAGCACCGGAATGCAGGATCTCGCCGTTGGGCCCCAGCATGCCGGAGATGCGGGCGAGGCCACCCGCCACCTTTTCGGTGCCGAACTTCTTGTCGAGGATGGCGAAATGGGCGTGGCCGTTCAGCATCGGCACGATGGTGGTGTCCTTGCCGACCGCCGGCGCGATCGACTCGATCGCCGAGTCGAGATCGTAGGCCTTGCAGGCCAGCACGACGATGTCATAGGGCCCGCCCTCGCTGCCCTTGGTCACGACCTTGACCGGCAGAACGGCATCGCCCTTGGGGCTTTTCACGACCAGGCCTTCCTTCCGCACCTTCTCGGCGCGCTTCTCGCGCAGCAGGAAGGTGACGTCGGTGCCGGACTGATGCAGGCGCGCGCCCCAATAGCCGCCGACCGCGCCGGCACCGAGGATCAGGACCTTCATTTCTTCGGATTCCTTTCGGCCAGCCAGTCCGCGAGCCACGTCGCGAGATCGTCGGTCTGGTGGTGGATGTGGCTGAGATCGGTGTCGGCCGCACGCTTCACGCTCTCGTCGGTGCGGATCCAGACGGTGCGCATGCCCATGTCGGCGGCGGGCTTGAGGTTCACCGAGATGTCGTCGGCGAAGGCGGCGCGCGTCGGATCCACGTTGTGCTTCTTCACGAGCTTTTCGTAGATCTGCGTGTGGGGCTTCGGCCAATAGTCGCCGGCGGCGATGTCGAAGATCGCCTCGAAGTGATGCGACACGCCCAACCGTTCCATCACCTTCTCCGCATGCTGCACGTCGCCGGCGGTGAAGATGATCTTGCGGCCCGGCAGCGCGCGGAGCGACGCTTCCAGCGCGGGATTGGCCTCGACCGGCGAGTAGTCGATGTCGTGGACGTAGTCGAGGTAGTGCGTCGGGTCGACGCCGTGCAGGCTCATCATGCCGCGCATCGAGGTGCCGTGGTCGCGCCAGTAGGCCTTCTGCACGACCCGCGCCTCTTCCGGCGTCACCTTCAGCCAGTCCGAGATGTAGCGCCCGATGCGGACGTCGATCTGGGCGAACAGGTTGCAGCGCGCCGGATAGAGCGTGTTGTCGAGGTCGAACAGCCAGACGTCGGGGTCATGTTTGGGAATCATCGGACGCTGGATTACCGGCCGGCCGTGCGCTTGTCGAGACGGCGGATTATAAGGAGGGCAATGGATACCCTGACAATCGTCCTTCTCGCCACCGTGGTCTTGTTGGTCGTGGTCCTGGCCGTCCTGCTGGTGCGCCAGGGCGGCGGCAGCCGCGACGCCGAGCAGATGCGCCAGCATCTCGCCCTGGCGCTCAGCCAGCAGGCCGAAACCGTCCAGCGGGTCGAACGTTCGCTGCGCGAGCAGGAACAGGCCCTCAGCAAGGTGGTCGGCGAGCGGCTGGACCGCACCGAGAAGGCCACCGGCCAGATCGTCACCGACCTGCGCGAGCGGCTGGTCCGTATCGACGAGGCGCAGAAGAAGATCGGCGAGCTTTCGACCCAGGTCGTGAGCCTGCAGGAGGTGCTGTCCAACAAGCAGGCGCGCGGCGCCTTCGGCGAGGTCCAGCTGAACGACCTGGTGCAAAGCGCGCTGCCGCCGTCGGCCTATGAATTCCAGTCGACGCTGTCGTCTGGCGTGCGTGTCGACTGCCTGCTGAAGCTCCCCAACCCGCCGGGCTCGATCGCCATCGATGCCAAGTTCCCGCTGGAAAGTTACAGCGCGCTGCGCGCCGTGGCGGCGGGCGATACGGCGGCTCTTGCCATCGCCCAGCGCAGCTTCCAGCAGGCGATCCGCAAGCACATCGGCGACATCCGAACCAAGTACATCGTGTCCGGCGAGACCGCCGAATCTGCCCTGATGTTTTTGCCCTCGGAAGCGGTCTACGCCGAGCTGCACGCCAACTTCACGGGGCTGGTCGAGGAATCCTACCGCGCCCGCGTCTGGATCGTGTCGCCCACCACCATGATGGCGACCCTGAACACCGTGCGTGCCGTCCTGAAGGACGTGCGCATGCGCGAGCAGGCAGGCGAGATCCAGAAGACGGTCGGGCTGCTGCTGGAGGATGTCCGGCGGCTCGACGACCGGGTGGAGAAACTGAAGTCGCATTTCGCCATGACCGAGAAGGACCTGCGCGAGGTCGACATCTCGGCCGACCGCATCACCAAGCGCGGCCAGCGCATTTTAGACGTCGATCTCGGCGACGAACCGGTCGCTTTGCCGAAGCCTTAGCTCAGCCCGTATCTCAGCCCCAGGGGCCGCGACGCGGAGCCTGGGGGACGGCCGCCGTCCAGGGATTGGTATTCGGCCGAGGTGCTGCGCGATAGTCGCTGCCCATCTGGCCGGCCATCGCCTCCAGCCGCGCGATGCGCTCTTCCATCGGCGGATGGGTCGAGAACATACTGCGCAGGCCGCCTGCCGACAGCGGGTTGGCGATATACATGTGCGCCGTCGCCGGATTGGCTTCGGCCGCCCGATTGGGGATCTGCTGCGTACCGGCGTGGAGCTTGGCCAGTGCCGAGGCGAGCCACAGCGGCTGGCCGGAGATCTCCGCGCCCATGCGGTCGGCCTCGTATTCGCGGCCACGGCTGATCGCCATCTGCACCAGCGCCGCAGCGAGCGGCGCCAGAATCATGGCGGCGATGGCCACGATCGGGTTGACGAGCGGCCGGCCGTCGGAATCTCGGCCGCCACCCATCAGGCCGCCGAAGCTCGCCAGCAGGCCGATGGCGCCCGAGAGGGTAGCCGCAACCGTCATGATCAGCGTATCGCGATGGCGGACGTGGCTCAGCTCATGGGCCATCACGCCCGTGATCTCCTCGCGGCTCAGATGGCGCAGCAGGCCGGTGGTCGCCGCAACGGCGGCATTCTCGGGATTACGGCCGGTGGCGAAGGCGTTGGGCTGCTCCTCGTCGATCACGTAGACGCGCGGCATCGGCAGGCCGGCGCGCTCAGCCAGACCCTGGACGATGCCGTAGAGCTCGGGTGCCTGTTCCGGGCCGACCTCCTGCGCGTTGCTCATGCGCAGCACCATCTTGTCGCTGTTCCAGTAGGCGAACAGGTTCATGCCCAGCGCCGCGACAAGTGCGATGACGAGGCCGGACTCGCCGCCCAGCAGATAGCCTGCAACCAGGACGAAGCCGGTGAGGGCGGCCAGAAGAAGAGCGGTCTTGAAGTAGTTCATGGCCGGAAAGATGGTTGCCAACTGTGGCGAATCAAGGCGGCCCGGGGCATCATGCCGACATGACCGACAACAAGCCCAAAGCCTCGCCCGACGCCCCCAAGGCCGAGCCGACACCGCCTGTGCCGCCCGAAAAACCCAAGAAGGTCGAGGAGATCGGCGGCCCTCCAGGGCCCGAACCGACGCGCTACGGCGACTGGCAATTCAACGGCAAGGTGACCGACTTCTGATGCGCAGTGTCATCCCGAGCGCAGCGAGGGATCTTTCGGCCACAGAAAAGGTCCCTCGCTGCGCTCGGGACGACAAACTTCGAGTAACCGCATGACAAGAACCGATATCTTCCACCCCGAGTTCAAGGCCCAGCCGGGCCGCACCCGCGACTGGATCGACCGCCGTCTGGCGGCGTGATGGCTTCTCCCCTTCCCGTTACCCTGGCCGACGTGCAGGCCGCTGCCACGCGTATCGGCGGCGCCGTGGTCCACACGCCCTGCCTGCGCAGCGAGACCCTGTCGCGCATCGCCAATGCCGATATCTGGATAAAGTTCGAGAACCAGCAGTTCACCGCCTCGTTCAAGGAACGCGGCGCGCTCAACACGCTGCTGCAGCTCACCGACGAAGAGCGCAAGCGCGGCGTCATCGCCATGTCGGCCGGCAACCATGCCCAGGGCGTCGCCTATCACGCCGGGCGTCTCGGCATTCCCGCCACCATCGTGATGCCCTCCTTCACACCCAACACCAAGGTGAAGCACACGCGCGACCACGGGGCGCGGGTCGTGCTGCTGGGTGACACCCTGGCCGAGGCGGCCACCGAAGCCCATCGCGTCGCCGCCGCCGAGAAGCTGGTGTTCGTGCATCCCTATGACGATCCCAGGGTGATCGCGGGCCAGGGCACGATCGCACTCGAAATGCTGCAGGACGTGCCCGAACTCGACACCTTGGTGATCCCGGTCGGCGGCGGCGGCATGATCGCCGGCTGCGCCGTGGCGGCGCGCGGCCTCAAGCCGGACATCAAAGTGATCGGCGTCGAATCGGCCGGCTATTCGGCGATGCGCCAGCTTCTGGCCGGCGAACAGGTGACGACGGGCGGCGACACCATCGCCGAGGGCATCGCGGTGCGCGACATCGGCCCGACGCCGCTTGCCATCGCCCGCGCCCTGGTCGACCGCGTGCTGAGCGTCGACGAGGTGGCGATCGAACGTGCCATCGCGCTCTTCCTCGAGGTCGAAAAGACGGTGGCCGAGGGCGCGGGCGCCGCGGGCCTCGCCGCCCTTCTCGCCCATCCCCAGCATTTCACCGGCCGCAAGGTCGGGCTCGTGCTCTGCGGCGGCAACATCGACACCCGCCTGCTCGCCTCCGTCCTGCTGCGCGGGCTGGTGCGCGACGGCCGGATCGTGCGGCTCCGCCTCATGATCGGCGACGCGCCGGGCCAGCTCGCCCGGGTCGCCGGCCTGATCGGCGGCGCCGGCGGCAACATCGTGGAAGTGCTGCACCAAAGGCTGTTCGGCGTGGTCGCCAAGGCCACCGAGCTCGACGTCACGGTCGAGACCCGCGACCGCGCCCACGTCGGCGAGCTTTTAGCCGCCCTGCAGTCCGACGGCTTCAAGGTCCGCGTCCTGGAGGGGCTCGACACCTGAAGCGGGTTTGCCTCATCCCGACCGACACCGGCTCTCCGCAGCCCGGAGAGCCCCAAAAGCCATCGTTTCCGGGGCTCTCGCCCCGTCCCATGTCACACCCTTCTGTCACACCAAGTTGTGTCAAATGTTGTGACACCGAGTTGTGACATCGCGTGAATCCTGCGGTCCGAGCGCCGCAGCAGACCGTCAATCGTTCCTTGTGGGGCGCGTTTCTTCGCACCTCGGTCCACCCCACCTCTGGACGGTCTCCAGCGGGGGCAGCCTTTGCTTGCTACGCACGACACGATGATCGCGGGACGACCCCTCCTCCTCAATTGGAGCGTACCCGGCGGGTGCGCCGGGCGGGGTATGGTCTTTATTATTGGCACCAGTGTCCGTCCTTCCGGACAGGCCTCGTGCGATGTTATCGGAAATATAGCACAGGACCTGCTGAATCTGCAATCACATCCGCGTGAGCAAATGCTGGCAGTGCCAGCACGCCTCTCGTGGTCTCTCGCTCGATGCCATCGGGCAGGCGCGACCCGGTGGCAATAGCGATCCACCGGCGACCGGGCTAAAAGGGCGCCCATGTCCGCCGCCCCCTCGTACGTCCCGTCGCCGACCCCCGACCTTGCCCGCGTCCAGCGGGCGCTGATCTCCGTTTCCGACAAGGCTGGCCTGATCGAGCTCGGCCAGGCGCTGGCGGCCCACGGGGTCGAAATCCTGTCGACCGGCGGCTCGGCCAAGGCGCTGCGCGACGCCGGCCTGAAAGTGGTCGAGGTGAGCGACCACACCGGCTTTCCCGAGATCATGGACGGCCGCGTCAAGACGCTGCAGCCCTCGATCCACGGTGGCATCCTCGCCCGCCGCACCGACCCCGGCCACCAGAAGGCGATGAGCGATCACAAGATCGCCGGCATCGATCTCGTTGTCTCCAACCTCTATCCGTTCGAGGCGACGGTGGCTGGCGGCGCCGACTTCGCGACGTGCGTCGAGAACATCGATATCGGCGGCCCGGCGCTGATCCGCGCTTCGGCCAAGAACCACGACTTCGTCACGATCGTCGTCGATCCCGCAGACTACCCCGCCGTGATCGCCGAACTCGCGGCAAACAAAGGCGCCACGACGCTGGCTCTCAGGCGCAAGCTCGCGGCCAAGGCCTATGCCCGCACCGCGTCCTACGATTCGGCGATCGCCACTTGGTTCGCCAAACAGGAGGGTGAGATCTTCCCCGAGCGGCTCACGATCTCGGCCGAGCGCGTGCAGACGCTGCGCTACGGCGAGAACCCACACCAGAAGGCCGCCTTCTATTCCGACGGCAGCCAGCGGCCGGGCGTCGCCACCGCGCGCATGGTCCAGGGCAAGGAGCTCTCCTACAACAACATCAGCGACACCGACGCGGCCTATGAGTGCGTGGCCGAGTTCAAGGAGCCCGCCGTCGTCGTGGTCAAGCACGCCAATCCCTGCGGCGTGGCGATCGGCAAGGACCAGTACAGCGCCTATCTGAAAGCCTATGCCTGCGATCCCGTGTCGATCTACGGCGGCATCGTGGCGGTCAACCGCACGCTCGACGCAGAGACGGCGACGGATCTCGCCAAGCGCTTCCTCGAAGTGGTGATCGCGCCCGACGCCAGCCCCGAGGCGCTGGCCATCCTCGCCAGGAAGAAGGACGTGCGCGTGCTGCTGGCCGGCACGCTGCCCGATCCGGCGAGCGCCGGCATGACGATCAAGAGCGTGGCCGGCGGTTATCTCTTCCAGGGCCGCGACAACGGCCATCTCGCCAAGGGCGATCTCAAGGTTGTGACCAAGCGGGCACCGACCACCCAAGAGCTCGATGACCTCCTGTTCGCTTTCACCGTGTGCAAGCACGTCAAATCGAACGCCATCGTCTATGCCAAGGATGGCTCGACGGTGGGTGTCGGTGCGGGCCAGATGAACCGCCGCGACTCATCACGAATTGCAGCCATGCGCGCCGCCGAATCGGGCGAGATCGCCAAGCTCCTGCAGAGCCCGGCGATCGGCTCCGTCGTGGCCTCGGATGCCTTCTTTCCCTTCGCCGACGGCCTGCTGGCCGCGGCCGAAGCCGGCGCGACGGCGATCATCCAGCCCGGCGGCTCAATGCGCGACAAGGAAGTGATCGAGGCCGCCGACGCAGCCGGCCTCGCCATGGTCTTCACCGGGATGCGCCACTTCCGGCATTAGGGCGTGGCACGCCCCGGCCTCTCCGCCTGGGATCGAAGACCCGGTTAGGCGTACTCGGGTACCGCTGGCCTGGCGACGATGTCGGCGATGTCGATGAGTTCTGCACTGGAGGCGACGATCACGGCCGTGAGACCGCGGTCGAGCCTTTGCAGCAAGACTTCGGTTCCGTTGGAAAACCTCACAGCGTCCTTGTACGGACCGCCTTCGAGGCAGGTCATCACGACGTCTTCGATAGCGCCGACGCCGTAGGCTTCTTGCACCGTCTCGCCGATACCCTCGAGGCGCAACTGGGTGTCCGCCGCGACGCAGACTGCCAAGTCGCAGGCAGGCCCCGTGGCAAATCCCATTGAGCCGCTCGGGAAGCGCTCAAGGGTGAGTTTCTCGCCTATCGCAGCAGGTCGTGACTGATACGCTTCAAGTGAATAATCACACATATCGACCTCCTTTTTGTTAGGTCTCGACTCTCACGTGGTACGGGCATCGGTGCGACGAAGGTCGCATCAGCCCACGTAACCACACGCAAAATCCGCACCATCATTATTCACATGCCGCGCCACCGCTTCGGCGGCGGCCGCGGTCACCGGCATGCGCCACTTTCGCCACTGGCCTCGACGCTAGGCCACCCCGACGTTGAAGGCGCGCGGCAGCACCGTCACCTCAAGCGGCAGGCAGCCCACCGTCTCGCCGTCGAGATCGACCAGCGTCTCGACGTCCGATTCGAAGCGGAACGACGTGCCCTGGCTCACCCGCACCTTGGGATGGCCGATATGGGCGCCGCTGTAGAGCTTGGGCATGACGCCGAACAGGACGCCCAGCCGCGAGACATCGCCCATCTCGATCAGGTCGAGGACGCCGTCGTCGAACTTGGCGCCCGGCATCAGCTTCATGCCGCCACCGCCATTCTCGGTGTTGGCGACCATCGCGGTGAACAGCCGCCGCGTCTGCGGCGCGCCGCCGTCGATCGCGATGACGACGTCGCGGTGGCGGTAGCCCAGCGTCACGACCGGCGTCATCAAGAGATAGGCGACCTCGCCCAGCTTCTTCAGCCAGCGCGACCGTGACGTGCGATGGCTGATGGTGGCCGCCGCGCCCAGCGACACGATGAGATAGCCGAAGCGGTCGACCGGCTGCCCCGCAAGATCGACGCAGCGCACGCGCAGCAGGTCGACCGGCCGGCTGCCCGTGCCGGCGGCGGCCTCGAAAGCGCGCGCGGGATGCTCGAGATGGCCGAGTGCCCGGCAGAGTTCGTTGGCTGTGCCGGCGGGCACCGGACAGAGCACGGCGTCGGGCGCAACCAGGCGGCCCGAGGCATCGAGCAGGCCGTTCAGCGTCTCGTTCACCGTGCCGTCACCGCCGACCGCCACGATCCGTCGCGCGCCCTCGGCCACCGCCGCCCGCGCGAGTTCGGTCGCGTGGCCTGGCGCCGCCGTGAACAGCGGCGCGAAGGACCCCAGCCGCCGGGCCAGCTCGGCCTCGATCACGGGCCAGCGCATGGCCGCACCGCCCTTGTGGGCGGCGGGATTGACGATCACCGCGACCTTTGGCGGAGCGTTCATGCCTGCCTATGCTGCCAGAAACTGACAGTAGATGATGGTAGACTGCCTGGTCGCATGAAGGAGCAACCGTGTCTCGCGCGCAACGTCTGCTCGACCTCATTCAAGTGTTGCGCCGTCATCGCCATCCGGTGAGCGGCGCGCTGCTCGCCGAGGCGACCGGCGTGTCGCTGCGCACGCTCTATCGCGACATCGACACGCTCAAGGCCGAGGGCGCGCACATCGATGGCGAGGCTGGCGTCGGCTATGTGCTGCGCCCGGGCTTCATGCTGCCGCCGCTGATGTTCAGCGAGGAGGAGATCGAGGCCCTCGTGCTGGGCTCGCGTTGGGTCCATCAGCGCGCCGACCGGGCGCTGGCCGATGCCGCCGCCAACGTGCTGGCCAAGATCGGCGCGGTGCTGCCCAAAGACCTGCGCGAGACCCTGGACGATTCCGGCATGTTGATCGCGCCGGGCGAGCCCATCGCCGCAGGTGACGCGCAACTGCCCAAGATCCGCCAGGCCATCCGCACCGAGCGCAAGATCGGGCTGTCGTATCGCGACAAGGACGGGGCGGCCAGCAAGCGCACCATATGGCCGTTCGCCGTGGGCTTCTTCGAGAAGGTGCGCGTGGTCGTGGCCTGGTGCGAGCTGCGCCAGGACTTCCGCCATTTCCGCACCGACCGCATCACCACTCTCGCCCTCACCGACAAGCGCTACCCGCGCCGCCGCCAGGCCATGCTCAAGCAATGGCGTGAGCGCGAGGGCACGGCTGAGGCTTGAGACGGGGCTTGAGGCTGCTGACAGAATCTGACAGTTGCCTCGCTTATGTTGGGATCACCTCGATGATGGAGAATCCCCATGAGCAGGAACTGGTTGGCAGTCGCTTCCGCCGAGCATGTCGAGATCGGGCGCAGCGCAGGTTTCATGCAGGTCTGCCACGGCAAGGCGACACCGCTGCGTCGCGTGCAGCCCGGCGACCGGGTCGTCTACTATTCGCCCAATCGCATCTACTCGCCGAGCCACGCCTCGCGCGGCAAGGATCGCCTGCAAGCCTTCACCGCCATCGGCACGGTCAAAGAGGGCGGGCTCTACCAGGCCGATATGGGTTTCGGCTTCCATCCGTTCCGGCGCGACGTCGCCTGGCACGACGCCGAGCCGGCGCCGCTGGCCGCGTTGAAGGACGCGTTGTCCTTCGCGCAGGATGAGAACTGGGGCTACCGGCTGCGCCAAGGCCTGATCGAGATCAGCGACACCGACATGACGGCGATCGCCTCGGTGATGTTCAAAGCCTCGGCAGCACCTGATCGGCCAGCAGTTGAAAGGTCTCGCGGCTCAGCGGCGCGCACATCAGGTAATTCAGCCCGATCTCTTCCTTCAGCCGTCCGATCTGTTCGACAACAGACGCCGGCGTACCATGCAGGATGACGCTGTCGACATAGTGCTGCGTCGGATCCTTGCCGCCATAGGAACGCGTCGCCTGCAACGCCTTCTGGTGCTGCGGCCCGGCATAGGCGTCGACCAGCCACTGCGCGCCGCGGCGCGCCACCGCTTCGGCCTCGGCCGCGGTCGGCGCCAGGGCGATCAGCCGCGCCATCGGAATGTCGCGGCCGGCATCCGAGAAGCCCGCCGCCGCCAGGCGCTCGGCGTAGCGCCGCCGCTTGTCGCCGAGCTCCGCCATCGAGGCGTGCGGGTCCATCAGGATGGAAAAGCCGCGGCTGG
>Ga0207952_1000595_pt1 | contig 25119 bp, 31 predicted proteins | sample SubbioR12Aug_8Ca_FD_184831 | JGI IMG/M metagenome (GOLD analysis project Ga0207952, IMG submission 184831) | Serpentinite rock and fluid subsurface biosphere microbial communities from McLaughlin Reserve, California, USA - CR12Aug_8Ca (SPAdes) | ecosystem: Environmental > Terrestrial > Deep...
CCATGTTGCGACCAAGTCGTGGTAACAACCTTTCAGCCATATCCTGACTGATCAGATGAAGATTGGCTTGTGGATGTCGTCCAAACCAATCGAGATGACGACGATTGAGTGTTGGGATATAAGCAATGAGATTTTTCATCACTTGCCACCCTCACTCAAATATTCATCCATCACTCTTTGGAAAATGGCCGCAAGTTCCTTTGCTCCTTCTGATCTCAAGCGACGAAGCTTTGCTGTCGTGCTTGTGATGTTCGGATCTGCTTGTGCTTCGAGATGACGGATCTCACCACAAAACTCTCTCAACTCAGCAATTTTCTCTGGAGTAAAGGAGCTTGTCGTCTTCGAAACAACGAGTACTTCTGGTCTCACCAGCTTGATGAGATCATCGGTGTGATGATCGGTGTGTCGACGAGTGATGATCTTGATAAAATACATAGCTCCGAGAAGCTCGATCCTTGATTCGAACGGATCGAAAGGCCTCGTTGGATCTATTTGACCCTTCGTCGCACGGGTCAATTCATCCGAATCGACACCAACAATGAGAACATCTCCAAGCTTGCTTGCTGCCTCAAGATACCGCTTATGTCCAACATGGAACATGTCGTACACGCCTTGAGTCAAAACAACACTGAACCCAGAATCTCTAAGCTGCCCAACAACTCTACCGAGATCGCCGAGGTCGGGAATGTATTTGCCATCAAGACCACTACCACCCTCAAGGATCGATTTAACGTTTGCGCTCACAAAACCCTCCTTTGGTTGTTTTGAAAGTACTGAACTATCGCAACAATACTCCTGACAAACTAGAAAGTAAAGAAATGTTTTTAAGTATAAAATTACTTCACATCAACACCCATACTTCGGGCAGACCCCTCGATAATTTTTATAGCTGCCTCTATGTCGTTTGCGTTCAAATCAGGCATTTTTTTCTCCGCGATTTCCTTAACTTGAGCTTTGGTAATAGTTCCTATTTTTGAGGTATTTGGTTTACCAGAACCCTTCTCCATCTTCAAAGCCTTTAGTATCAAATTTGAGGCAGGCTCGGTCTTGTATACCATGTGGTAAGTGCGATCCTCGTAGACTTCGACCACTGTAGGCACAACATCCCCAATTCTGTTTTTGGTCTCATCGTTAAAACGCTTAACGAACTCACCAATGTTTATACCAGCACCTCCTAGAATAGGGCCCAATTGCTGGCCAGGCACGGCCTTGCCGCCTGGGATCTGAAGCTTTAGAATTTTTGTAACTTTTTTTGCCATGATTTTGAAGCTCTACACTATCCTAACTTTTCTTAACCTGCAAGAAGTCGAGTTCTACCGGTGTCTCTCTACCGAACATTGAGACAAGCACCTTGACCTTACCTCTCTCCCTGTCAATCTCTGAAACCTTACCTTCCAAATCTTTAAACGGACCATCAACGATAAGCACTGGGTCTTCGATAGACAAATTGATATTGTGCGTAACCTTGTCGGCATTCATTCGATCAAAAAGAGAATCGACCTCCTTTTTGTCTATTGGCACTGGGTAGACTCCAGAGCCGACGAAGCCGGTAACTCTTGGAGTATTTCTCACCACATACCAAGAATCATCTGTAACGATCATGTCAACCAAGATATATCCAGGATATATCTTCTCCTCCTCTTCAACTCTCTTGCCACCTTTTATTTTTATTTTCTTTTCTGTTGGTACTATCACGTTGAATATCTTATCTTCCATACCCAAAGACTCTATCCTCTGCTTCAAATTTCTTTGCACAGCATTTTCGTATCCAGCATAGGTGTGGATGACATACCAGTTTCTTCCTTCAGATATCTTTTGCTTCGTCATTTTATTAGATTAAAAACTTTTGAATAATCAAAGATAAAATATAATCGAAGAACCCTAGTGTTAAAGCAGTAACAATAGAGATGACCACAACAATCGCTGTGAATCCAATGGACTGCTTCTTTGTAGGCCATTTGACGTGAACAAGTTCGGCCTTTGTATCTCTAATGTATCTTATAAATCTTTTCATCTATCTAAAATAGATTTTTTACTAAAAAACGCCCTCCCCGGCGTCTTTTAGATAATACTACATTGCTTCGTCGTCTGTCAATCTCTGGGTAAGATAGCTTTTTCTTTAGCGTATCTCGTAGGTAATGGTTACACTAGATGTGATCTTGTTCTCACCAGTTGGGACAGAGACTGCCTTAACAACATCTCCACCCATACCCATAGCCTCTCCTCTCAAATAAGTTGGATATATTCCAGGACTCCATGTGTTATCGCTAAAATCTACCACTCTACCAAGTCTTACTCCGAGAGACTTAGCTAAAGTTTTTGCCTTATCTCTTGCTTCATTAACCGCTTCATCGCGAGCCTCATTCATCAAAGAATCAGGATCATCTATAGAGAAAGACAAAGAAGATATGTTGGTAGCTCCTCTAGCTCCTGCTACCGATAGAGCTTGCCCAGCATCAGCGGTGTTTCTTATCTTTACAGAGATGCTATGAGTGACAGTGTATCCATCAGGAATTTGTCTTGAAGGTGGGCAGTAGCTCATCGTGCAAGCTATTGGCTCATAAGTGTATTTTGGATATACAGAATAATCTGAAGTTCGTATATCTTTATCCTCTATACCAAGAGCCTTGAGTGCTTCGAGGATGCTGTCTGTTTTTGTTGTAACAGTGTCTTGAGCTCCTCCGACTGTTTTAGCATCGGCTGAAACAGAGAAGGTGAAAGTGGCGATATCTGGTGGAGCAAAAGCTTCCCCTTCACCACTTACAACTATGGTGCTATAGGCAACTGCTGGTTGTCTCCAATTTTTGAAGACCGACAAAGTTTGTACGGCTAAAAATATGACTAATATGACTCCCCCCAATCTAACCAATTTTAAGAGGTTTTTAACCTCCTTTTGATCAAAATATTGTTGCATGAGGGTATTATATCACAAACGCTTAATTCGCCTCCTCCACCACTCCCTTTCGGATAAAAAGATGTTAAAAATGAGAATTGTAGAACTAACAGCAAGTAACCCCAAAGCAATACCCGCAAGTACATCTATCGCAAAATGAGCCCCAAGATAAACCCTAGAAAAAGAGACCAGAGAGGCACCAATGATACAAAAGATGACTAAAGCAATTTTAACAAACCAACGTCTCGACCAACTAAAAAAAGAATACCCTAGGGTAAAGAAGAAAGTAGTAGCCACTGTAGCATGACCAGAAGGAAAGCTCCAACCAGATAGTTCTGCCACCAAGCTCTCGAGTGGTCTTGGAACACCTAAAGAATTTTTCATCACGACAAAGGTGATAATGGAGAGAGCGATCGAAACAATATAGAGCATTGTATCGTATGTATCCCTATGTAAGACCAAGATTATAGCTAAAACGACTGAAATCATAGAGAGAACAAACGGAGAACCGATATTTGTCACAAGAAGCATGAAGGAAGTTAGAGCTGGCGTACGTATGTAGATCATCGCATTCTCTATCGCTTCATTGAAAGGAGTGAGCTCTCCTGCTCCACTAGTCACTCCAGCTGTGACGACAATAAGAGTGAGCCCAGAGAAAATTACGACAAGAAGAAAGAAAATATTTTTAATAACACGCGTCAGATTCATTTTTTGTATATAAATCGTATCACAAAAAAAATGCCCCAACGCATACGCGCGTTGGGGCCAGAATCACTTCGACGACTTACGATCGATACGTTGTAGGCCTAGACAACTCCATCCAGGCCTCGGAGAGCATGTCGACAGCTCTCTGCTCACATCCTCTGTGCAGCTCCGAAAGAACCTGCTCCATTCTCTTTTGAGTGAGATTGTAAAATTCACGAATCTCATCCAAAAAAGCCGGATCCCTAGAAGTCCTGAGGCTTCTGACATCGTGCCTGATCGTCTCGATCACTTCACGCATGAGTCCGTGCCCACAACCGCTCTTCCTCTCTTCGCACTTCCTCTGAACCCTACCTATCTTGTTGGGCCTCTTGTTGATAGTAGAGCGAGGAACGACCGTGGGGCCTACCGCTGACGGATTCGTCGTCTGTCTCATGCTGACGTGCTCTCCTTGGGTGGTGTGAATAGCTTTCAGAGAAACACTATTTATATACTGCAAGGTACTTACCTTAGACCATTCTACCCTTCACCTAAACTTAATCAAGGTTACTTATCAAGAGTAGACTTCATAGGATGAAGGTGTGAAGCAATACCTATAGCTGAAGCGATAATGACTAAATTCTTTATTATGTACTGACCCTCAAGAGTAGGTACCAAAAAACTCTGCCAGGTCTCTTCTGTTAGAAGAATAAGTGGTCCAAGAGTCATAACCATGTGTATAAATAGAAGGAATATAGCTACTCTCTCTACCCCCTTCACAACAAACAAAACTCCTATTAAGCATTCAAAAATACCGAAAAGGATAATGAACAAATCAAAACTCATTATAGGAATCGTACTCTCAAAAAGATTTTGGACGAGCTGGCTAGCCGGACTTAACCCCAGAACCTTAAGCAAACCGAACCAAAAAAATATAATAAAGAGGGAAACTCGCGCAGCCGGCAAAGATACTTTTTTGAAAAAAGTTATGAGTTTCAAATCAATAGCTTCCATATAAACTCATTATACTAAAAAAATTTAGATAAAACTGATAATTATCTCCTGGCTCTAAAAAGTTTCTTGGCAACTTCGATCAGAAAAATATTAAGAACCCCAATCAACATAACTCCTAAAACCCAATAAAACGGTAAAGGTTTCGTCCCAAAGAGCGTCTGAAGAACTGGAACATAAATAGCTATACCCATAAGGAAGAACCCAGCAAGAATGCCAATGGTTAAATATGGGTTTGAGAAAAAAGGATAAGACAAAATACTCTTATCTAAACTTCTAACAGAGATAGCTACAAGCAGTGTATATGTGCCAAAAGCAGCAAAGGTGAATGTCTTAACTATCTCTGGATCAAAACCAGCCTTAAGCAAGACAAAATACAGAATGAAAAGAAGAGCACTGGTTGAGATACCGATCACAAGAACCAAAAACTTCGTCAGTGGATCAAACAGCGTCATCCCTTTCCTGCTTGGTTTATGCGACAAACCATCTTCATCCTTCTCAAAAGCAAAAGCAATGGCAGGCAAACTGTCTGAGAAAAAGTTCACCCAAAGAATTTGGAGTGCGTTTAAAGGTAGAGGTATCCCAGCCACAATCGATCCTCCAATCAAGATAAGTCCGTCAGTCACATTCGATAATAGATAGACAATGACTTTACGAATATTACCAAGGATCTGCCTTCCCTCTTCTATGGCAGAGACAATCGTCTCAAAGTTATCATCGAGTAAAACAAGGTCTGCCACGCTTTGCGCCACCTCCGTACCAGAACCCATGGCTATACCAACATTTGCTTGTTTAATACTTGGTGCATCATTGACTCCATCACCGGTCATGGCCACGATCTCTCCAAGTTCTTGATAAAGCTTAGCTATACGCAACTTATCAAAAGGCGTGACTCTTGAGATCACTGAAAGATGCGGCAGCCTCTCCTTAAGAGATTGATCTGATAAAGTTGAGAGTTCTTGTGCATCAAGAACCGAATCTTTTGTAACAGACATCCCAACCTCTTTAGCAACAGCAATCGCTGTGCCTTGATGATCTCCAGTAATGATCACTGTTTTTATACCAGCTCGACTTACGCGATCGATTGCATGCTTGATGTTATCTCTTATCGGATCTCGGAAAGTAATGAGCCCATCAAAAGAAAGGTTGGATAAATCAAAATCTTTTGAAAGCGAGAAATCTTCTGTGTGTTGTATCGTCTTGGTAGCAAGTCCTAGCACCCTCTCTCCAGAAGATGCGAGCTTGTCTACCTCTCCGAGTAATGATGTTTTCTCTTGTGAAGATATGGATGAATAAGAAAGTAAGACATCCGGAGCCCCAAACACAACAACTAAATGCTTTCCTGATTCTATAATGAGAGAAAGAGAAAGTTTTTGAACCGCGTTAAACGGTACAACTTGTAAAACATTAGATTTGTCCAATATTTTTGAAACCGATATTCCACGCTGAGCAGCAGATCTTACAAGCGCCTTCTCCATTATCCTGCCATTCATACGCCAACCCTCTGGATTGTCTTCTGGATTTTCTATCAAGACATCGGCATTCTTAAGAGCATGAGCGAGTATCTCCTCTTCTGTGTATTTTAATGGAATGATTTTCGACATCATCATAAGCGCTCTGGTGAGAGTACCTGTTTTGTCGGTGAGGATAACGGTGGTGCTACCAAGAGCTTCTGCGGCAATAAGTTTCCTGACTACACCCTTTCTTTTTGCCATCCTTTCAACACCAACAGCCAAAATGACCGTCATTGATATAGGTAGACCTTCTGGTATAGCTGAGACAGCAATAGCGACCGAGGTAAGAAACATTTCAAGAAAAGGCTTCCCAGAAAGAATACCAATAGCAAACACACCGACCGTCAAAGCACTTAAAAGAATACTTAGATAGATACTAAACTTAATTATTGCTTTTTGAAGTGGGGTCTTCTCGTGATTGGAAGTGTTTATGAGTGAGGCAATTTTACCCAACTCGGTTTGGTTGTTAGTCCTGCAAACTAAAGCGGCACAAACACCTTGAGTGACAAGGGTGCCGGCAAAAATCATCGATGACTGGTCTGAAATTATAGAAGACTCGGAAACACTCTTCGCTGATTTGGAAACCGGTAAAGACTCCCCTGTTAGTATCGACTCATCGACCTGAAGATCATTTACGAAAATGATACGCGCATCTGCCGGCACTCTATCGCCCTGAGCTAGACGAACTATATCTCCAGGCACGATCTCTAGAGCATCCATCTCCCTCTCTCTACCATCACGAATAGCTCTAACTCTTTGCTTGAGATAGGTTTTAAGTTCGGCTAGTGCGTTCTCTGCCTTATTTTCCTGCCAAAAACCTAAAATAGAGTTAATGACAACAGCGACAAAGATAAATACTGCATCTCTATAATCCGAGACAACCAAGGTGATAACCCCAGCAAAAATTAGAACGAGAATCAGAGGGCTCTTGAGCTGACTTAGAAATATCTTCAACCTATCAGCTCTTTTTGAAGACTCAAAAGTATTCTCACCAAAAACGACAAGACGATCTCTCGCTTCTTGTGAGGATAACCCTCTTTGAATATCTGTCTCTAAAATCTTTGCTGTCTCCTCTACAGATAGACCCCAAAACTTTTCTTCTTTTGTATCCATACCTAAATACCATTATAAGGGGTACTTATCGAGATCCTTAACCACTAACGCGGGGTGCCTATCGGGACTCGAACCCGAACAGCAAGCTCCACAAGCTTGAGTGCTAACCATTACACTATAGGCACCATGCAAATACTCAATCTTTATAACACAGAAAGTCGAAGTGTGCGCAGGAGAGGATTTGAACCTCCACACCCAATGGGTGCTACCACCTCAAGGTAGTGCGTCTACCAATTTCGCCACCTGCGCGTAGGTGAAGAGTAACAAAAATACCCCTAAGCTTCAACAGCTTTTTCTTCCACGAGAACTTCTATGTCAGTAGATTGTCTTACATTCCTCATCTGGCGACGTACTTCCTTAGCGGCCTTATCGCGAATGTGGTAGAGCTTGGCTCGACGAACCTTAGCACGCTTTACTATCTCAATCTTATCTATCATAGGAGAGTAGAGAGGAAAGATTTTTTCAACACCTACCCCAGAGGCAACTCGACGAACAGTGAAGGTGGCTCCAGCCTCTCTTCCGTGCTTACGAGCAAGCACGAGACCTTCAAAAGCCTGCAGACGAACCTTGTCCTTCTCCATGATCTTCTGCCACACACGCACGGTGTCTCCAGCTCTTAAATCAAGAGATGCGCGCTCATCGGCCTTTATTGGTGTTATAACTCTGTTTGGATTCTTTTCCATTAAGGGACTTAATCTACCACACCGAGACCTATGGTGTCGAGAGCTTCCCTAAAGTCTTTTGGATAGGGTGCTTCCACCACCTGTTTCTCTCCTTTTAAGTCTAGAAATGAGATAGACCTAGCATGCAAAGCAAGTCTAGAAAAATTTAGAATCAACTCTTTGGTGGAAGCGTAGAGTTTGTCTCCCACAACAGGATGATGAAGAGCTCTGAAGTGCACTCTAATCTGATGCGTCCTACCGGTCTTTGGCTTAGCCTCAACAAAAGTTGTCCCCCCTCCTCTACCCAAAACTCTGAAGTGCGTGACAGCTTCTCTACCATCTCTACTAATAACTTTTTTTCTAAAGTCAGATTTGCTCCTACCTATCTTAAGCTTTATGGTCCCATGATCTTCTTTAAGATTGCCATAGAGAAATGCGTGGTAAACCTTTTCCACTTCTCTGTTTTGAAATTGATTTTTCAAAACTTCGTGACCTCTCTTTGTCTTAGCAAGTAAAAGGACTCCTGAAGTCTCTTTATCTAAGCGATGCACTATACCCGGTCGCTCGACCTCACCTAACTTTTCTCCAACATCTTTTGAGTTCGGATACTTTTTGACAAACCACTCTGATATAGTCAGTTTGTTTTCCGGAGTAGAAGCCTCATTCTTTTTTAAAGCAGGGTGCACCATAACCCCTGATGGTTTGTTTATAGCCAAAATATCTTCATCTTCATACAAAACATTTACTAAGAAATCCATAATGTGGGCGATACAGGACTTGAACCTGTGACCTTCGCTGTGTAAAAGCGCTGCTCTACCAACTGAGCTAATCGCCCATATTCTAGGATACTAACACACTTACCAAAGCTTCTGAAATTTGTGTCCCCGGCAGGACGCTTCGCTATCTCACTCCTCGGAAACCCTCGGTTTTCCGATGCCTTCCTCCACGGGAGAGGAGCGTCCTCTCCCGACCCCACTCCTGTTCGATTCCTGCTACAAAACAAAAACACTCCATACAGACAGAGTCTTTTTGTTTTGGTGTCCCCGGCAGGAATCGAACCCACATCAAGGCCTTAGAAGAGCCCTGCTTTATCCATTAAGCTACGGGGACAAGTCTTTTAAACCATATCATAAAACAAATTTATATCGAAGGATCGGGGACTGTCTCCTTGGTGGCCTTAAGAAGGTCGAAAGAATCTTTTTTATTCTTATAATAAAGGGCGTTTTTCTTTAAAAAATTCTTATCGACCGGAGACTCTGCTGTGTCCACCATCTGCGAACCGAATCCACCACTCATAACATTTATAAAAGTTATTCCACTATAAACAAGTGCTACAAGAAACAAAAATAGAAAAATAGAAAACATTATTTTCCAATCAGCATCAGGGTTTCCACCCAAACCAAGAGAGCGGCCCTTATCTTTGTATTCATCTCTCTTTTGAAAAATTTTCATCATTTTGTTGGATAAGTTGTTAGTCTAAGAGTTGAATTTGTCCTCCACTCTTTACCATCGGAAAGAAGATCTAATCTGTCTATATTGTATTTGTAAGGCAGATTTTCCAAAAGTTTTACAAACAAAAGATTTGAAGCCCACGATCCTCTAGCTTCTATTGTGACCCTCACTGTCTCTGGATTAGTGGTAGAGACATTTTTTGAGTCGTTTGTTATGGAAGAAATAGAGATACTAAGTCCTATATCTCTTCCAACTTTTTCGAGTCTTTCAATAAAGGCAACAAGGTCTGCTCTGGTGAGCACCACTTCATCTATAATAGAAACCTCTTCTTTATAAGTAAGTCTCACTTGTTCTATCTTCTTTGCCCTAACACTGCTTCCAATATCTTTGTCAGCTTTCTCTATGGCTTCTGTTATATCGCTCTCCATTTTAGAAATAAAATATACTTCATAACCAAAAGCTCCTCCTAAAACAAGAGTCAGGATGGAGATAAAAATTGTTTTGATTAAAGTCTTCATTGAGTTTTTTGAGGGGTGAGAGTAATCTCAAACGGAATATCCAACTCTCTAGCAATAGCACTAACAGGCAAATCGGCTTGCGCCCAATCTCCAGACTCACTCAAGCTAGATTGGAAAGAGAGTAGATCTTGTCTGGTTTTGGCAACACCATTTAGTCTTATACTCTTGTTGCCGTTATTTTGTCTTGTCCACACAAAACCAGTAAGGGTTACACCAGAAGTTTTCTTGGCTAGAATTTTTTGAAAATAAGTATAAGGCTGATCGGGGCTATCGTTTGGTAAGGTGGCGGTAAGCTTAGTTTTTATCTGCTCTGCCCAAGCTTCAAGATCTGTATTATCTACATCAGGTCTATCGTCCAAAGAAGATAGAGTGAAGAGTGCGGCATTCTTCTTCTCTAAAGCAAAGATAAATGATGGAAGAGTAGCCACTCCAGAAAAAATAAACAGAACAGAAAGCAAAATCATAGAGACAAAAATCCTTCTTAAGGAATACTCTCTTCTGGCTTTATTCACCGCTTTTTCTGGAAGAAGTTTATACATACTCTCTTGGACTTTCTTTTAAAGCTGCACCTATCGCTGCTGCGTATGCAAGAGATGTGTCGAACGGCATGTCGGGCAAACGTTTTTCTGTATCACAGACATTAACCCATACATTACCTAAAGAATAAGGGGTCTCCACATCGCTCATGATACTAGAGACAAGCTTGCTATCTTTTGCCCATGGTCCTCCAACAATAATCCGCTCAACTTTCTGATTCGGTATGTCGCCTCCGTCACGCTTAGCACTCCAGAAAGAAAAGAATTTTCTGATTTCCGCTTTTAAAGTTTTTATAAGTTCTGGATCTTGAGAATTTGAAACATCAGCAGATAAGGTGGAGCTAAACTGCACAACCTCATCGTGCACAAGATAGAAACCGACCCTCTTGTGTCCAAGATATATTATGAGATGAGATCTTTCATCCCCCATCTTCACCAAAGAACGTGCTATGGCTTGAGACTCTATGTCGAATGAAACCGGAGTTAGCCCAGCCGATTCAAAAACTTCGATATAATCTTCCGCCACATCAGTTGGAAGCACAGACACCGCAACCTTAACCTCATTTGAAGAATCCACAACCTCAAAGGCAAATAAGGATTTTGAGAGAGAGACCGGAGCATTCTCCTCGATAACAAAAGCTACTGAATCCCTCAGATCTTTATACGGTACCTTCTCAACAGAGGTGGTAAAGAGATATGTTCTCTCCTCTGGTAATGTGGCTCTAACAAACTTTATACCTTGCTCTTTAGATAGTTTGGAAAGTACTTCTATAAGCCTTTGTTTATCCCTCACTTCTCCAGAAGAAACTATGCCTTCAGTTAGAGGTATCTCGCCAGAACGATTTACGTGTAATTCCCCCTTCTTCCCAGGGCCAAACGATATAAAACGCACCATCCTTTCGGAAATAGAAACTCCCGCATCAGCGATATTCAAAAATTTTGGCGTAGGGAAAAGATCAAACAACTTCATGTTTCAATTATATCATCCTGTTTATTAAAAAATTTATCCCCTTAAGTTTTTCTACTATCTATATAACTTTTAAGGATGAGTGCGGCGGCAGAAGCATCTAGCATCTCATTCTCCCCCTGAATATGAGAAGCCTCCACAGAAGTCAAAAGCTCTGGATGAAACTCTACCGACCGACCCCTAGACATAAGAGTTTCTGCAAATTTTTCAGCTTCTTTTTGGATAGGATTTGCCTCACCTTTAAAATTGGTTGACTCGCCAATGATAATTTTCTCAGCTTCAAAAGTATCAGACAGTCTTATAACCTCGTTTATCAAATTTTCATCATTTTGTAGAACCATGCGGGGAAGAGCAAATTGCCCTGTCTCATCGGTTGAGGCAACGCCAACTCTCTTTTCCCCAAAATCTATAGCCATAAGACGCATAGTTTAGATAAATTTATTTGAACCTTGAGGAAGATAAATATCGAAAAGAGCAAAGAGTAAGCTTATTGTGAGAGGTCCAAGAAGGAAGCCTATCGGTCCAAAAAAAGCTAGGCCACCCAAGACCGATAGAAGGACGATGAATGGATGGATACGCATATTGCGACCAATGAGTTTTGGGCCCAAGAAATTGTCCACCAAACCAACCGCCAACATGCCCCACAAAAGAAGTCCGAGACCTGATGCAGAATTATTGGTTAGAAAAAGAAAGGCGACCGCCGGTATAAGCACAAGTGATGTGCCTATACCAGGGATGAGAGCTGTCACTGTGGCGATCGTCCCCCACAAGATAGCATTTGGAACACCGAAAATTGCAAGACCGGTAGCTGTAAGTCCTCCCTGAATAAGGGCGATGATAAGACTCCCTTTGATAACCGAGTTCACCGCAAGCTCAAGTTTTTTAATAATAGCCTCATCGTCTGTATCAGAAAGAGGACTAAGTAGAACGACAAACCTCTTCAACTTATACCCATCTTTAAGTAAGCAGAAGAGAGAGATGAGGAAAATAAAGGAACTAAGCATTATCTTAGCCAGACTACTGAAGACGGTACTTAGGTGTCCTATAAGCCAACTTAAACTCTGTTTTACATATTTATCTACATCGATTGCAACCTCTTGTGAAGCTGGGAAATATCTATTCAGACTCTCTACTGGTCCACTAAAGACATCTAGGATAACCCCCTTTCCTCCACCCTCTTCATTGAACGACAAATAAATCTGTTGAGCTTCCTGATAGATCTGTATTCCTAAAAATGAGATTGGGGTAAAAACAAACAAGATGACAGCAAAGATGGTTATGAGAGACGAGAGCCCTTCCCTATCTTTAACAAGACTTTTAATCCTCTTGTAAACAGGTTGAAGAATTGTGGCAAAAACCATAGACAAAATCAGAGCATAAAGAAAAGGCTTCAAGACAAAAAAAGAAAGAACCAGAACGCCAGTAAAAAGAGCGAGGAAGAAATAATAGTTCTGCAGTCTTGGGTTATTCATACAGACAATTATAGTATAATTTTGAGATGGAATTATGGATTCAGAGCCATCCTATAGAAACAGCCTTACTCCTAATCTGGACAATGTTTTGGAAAGGTATCGCTCTTTGGAAGTCTGCTGGACTTAGACAAAAGTATTGGTTTGTAGCAGTTCTTCTTATAAACACTTTCGGCATCTTAGACATCATCTATATCTACGCTGTAGCTCGGAAATATAAGGTTGAAGTGGTAGAAAATTGAGTTTTGTGTTTGTATAGAACCATTGGAGGAGTGGCAGAGTGGTCTATCGCACTTGTCTTGAAAACAAGAGTCTCGAAAGGGACCGTGAGTTCGAATCTCACCTCCTCCGCAGTTTTGACAAAAGATTTAATAAGTGATAGAATAATGGAAGAAAATAGTTTGACCATGTAAATCCCCTCCCTGGAGGATATATGAAAAGAGAATTGTCCGAAGAGGAACTCCAGAAGCTCGCCGTCATGTGTATCGAGAGAGACTGGCGAAGCTTCAGCGGTAAGGAAGTGAGAGAACTCATCTCTCATCGCGAAGAGTTGGAAGGATACTTCCGTGGTATGGCGAAGTTCGTCGAGATCACCGTCCCGACGATCCCCGCTTACCAAGAGAGAAGAAAAGCTCTCGGTAAGCTTCCGCTGGCCAAGCTCAGAGACATGGCTCTCTCCCTCGCCGAGAAGAGGTTTCTCGAGACCGAGGAAGAAGATGGGTCGAGAGATTTGGACATCTATCCGGATTCCGACGAGACCATCCTCCGTGAGGTCTTGTGGGAACGAGAGATGCCAAACCACAACATCCACTAGTCTCAACAGTTCTTTGTGCCCAAGACCGACACTTCCCAAAAGAGGTGCCGGTCTTTTTCATTATTTTAGTATGATAAAATTTATCTATGGCTAAAAATGGTACATCTATACTTGAATGGAATGCTCCAGAACACGAACATAAGGAAAGGAGTTCTGATTGGTTTTGGTCTGTTGGTATTATAAGCATTGCCATCTCTATCGTCTCAATAATTATCGGCAATATAATCTTCGGCATACTTATCTTGGTTTCTGCTTTCTCTCTCGCACTCTTTATAAACCGCAAACCAGAGGACACGCATGTGTTGGTGAATGAAAAAGGAATCCAAGACAATAAAATTTTTTACCCTTTTGAAACTCTTTCAGAATTTTGGATAGATACCGAACATCCTCATAAAAAAATAATTCTGGAATCAAAGAAAGCTCTGATGCCTCTCATTGTAGTGCCCATAGGAGACGAGGTGGATACGAACAAGCTTAGATCTCATTTAGAAAATTACTTAAAGGAAGAATACCACTCTCTCCCCCTCGTCGAAAAAATCTTGGAGTATTTTGGATTCTAGTGCTCCCAGTAGGAATCGAACCTACATTTTAACTTCCGCACCCACGGTTTTCCGAATCCTTCCTCCGCGGGAGACCAAAGTGTTCTCCCGACCCCTCTCCTGTTCGATTCCTGTGGTAAAACAAAAAAGCTCCGCACAAGACGGAGTTTTTTATTTTGTGCTCCCAGTAGGAATCGAACCTACATTTTAACTTCCGCAAAGTCATGTCCTATCCATTGAACGATGGGAGCTTGTACGCTTTAGTTTAGCGTTCTTTAAAATTCTAACCTAACTTCTTGATCAACCTTGAGAGACGAGACTTCCTGCGAGAAGCAAAGTTTTTGCTCAAAGTCTTTCCTTTGACAGCTTTGTCCAGTGCCTTTTGTGCAGTACGGAAAGCAAGTACCGCATCTTTCTTCTTACCTTCTACAATAAATCTTTTTACAGATTTTACCGCATTTGAGACATTGTCTTTCCTGACACGGTTAAAAACCTGCTTCCTAATGGAGCTTCGGAGAGCCTTTTTGGCGCTTCGTGTTATTGGCATGGGGCTATAGTACAGAATAAAGAATAAAGAATCAAGAATAACGATTTTTCATTCATTTTTTATAATTCGTAATTCATGCGCGTGCACGTTATGATATTCCTATGATCGGCACTATACAGGGCACTATCCGGCACAAAGATATCCGTAGTTTGATCGTCGATGTGGGTGGAGTAGGTTACAAGGTGGCAGTAACCACAGACACATCCCTCGGATTAGAGAATGGAGATTCCATATTCCTTTGGACATACTTGGCGGTTAGAGAAAATGCTTTAGATCTATATGGCTTTATAGACAAAGACACCAAAGATGTCTTCGAGCTTCTTATAACCATCTCCGGCATTGGTCCGAAAACAGCTCTTTCCATCTTAAACGTCGCCACCCCAAAAACTTTGAGGAAAGCGGTGGCCAACGACGACACCTCCTACCTCACAAAAGTCTCCGGTATTGGTAAGAAAAATGCAGAGAAAATTGTCCTCGAACTTAGAGATAAGTTAAATATAACCAGTGAGGATAAGAGTGAGAACCTTAGAGCAGAAGGTGATGTGGTCGAAGCTCTTGTGTCTTTGGGATATAAAGAGAGAGATATACGTGAGGTACTAAAAAAGATGCCGAAATCTAAAGGTAACGAAAATGCTGGAGAGATGGTCCGCCAAGCCCTCAAACTTCTATCAGATAAAAATGGATAAAACTCTACAAACAATCAAAAAACTCATTCCCAAAAAACTTTTTGAAAAGTTGAGCCCTTTATACCACTACTCACTATCTCTCTTGGGAGCCTTGATCTACCACTCCCCTTCCTCTGAACTTACTGTCATAGCAGTCACAGGAACGAAGGGTAAATCTTCTACCACAGAGATGCTAAACGCTATCTTTGAAGCTTCTGGAAAAAAGACAATCCTTCTAAACACTATCCGTTTCAAAATTGGCGACAAATCAAAACCAAATAAACTCAAAATGACGGTGCCGGGAAGATTCTTCCTACAAAAACATCTCCGAGATGGAATTAAGGCTGGATGTGATACGGCTATCATAGAGCTCTCAAGCGAAGCCGCCAAACAATATAGGCACAAATTTATCGACCTTGATGCACTCATCTTCACCAACATATCTCCAGAGCACATAGAGAGTCATGGGTCATTTGAAAAATATAAGTTAGCAAAACTTTCTTTAGCAGAATCTTTGGGAAAAAATAAAAAAGAGAGGAGTATCCTTGTTGTTAATAGTGATGACCCAGAAGCCAAAAGTTTTCTCGAGTGTAAGGCTAAAGAGAAAATAAAGTTTTCTCTCAAAGACGCCGAACCGTGGGAGGTTAAAGAAAGTGGAGTAAACCTAACCTTTAAGGGAGTGCGGATACATTCAGAGCTTCGGGGAGAATTTAATATAAGAAACATGCTTGGAGCCGCTTTCTGCGCAGAAGCCTTTGGTATTGATAAACAATTCATCAAAAAAGGTTTGGAAGAACTCTCTGTCATCAAAGGTAGGGTTGAGTTTGTGAAAACAGATGCAAAACAAGACTTCGATGTGGTGGTGGATTACGCTCACACGGCAGACTCGCTTAAAGAACTATATACCGCTTTCAAATACAGGAAGAAAATATGCGTCTTAGGCAACACAGGAGGAGGGAGAGACAGGTGGAAGAGACCAGAGATGGCTAAGGTGGCAGACAACTTCTGCGACACAATCTTCCTCACCAACGAAGATCCATATGATGAGGACCCAAAACAGATCATTGATGAGATGCTCCCCGGATTCTCCAAAAAAGAGCCAATTATAGTCATGGACAGACGCGAAGCTATACGTGAAGCTATTAAATCGGCTCAAAGCGGAGACGTGGTCCTTATCACCGGCAAAGGCACCGACCCCTACATCATGTTAGAAAATGGCAAAAAACTTCCTTGGTCCGACGTAGATGTAGCTAAAGAAGAGTTAGAGAAAGTTCTTAACCAAAATGCCAGAACTACCTGAGGTTCAAACTACTGTCAACGGACTCAATGCCACTGTGCGTGGGAGAAAAATTGTAAGTGTTTGGACAGACTATGAGAATAAAATTTCCAGTTCTCAATTTACAATTTTCAATAAAGGCACAATTAAAAATGCCCAATTTTTCAAACAATTCAAAAAGAAAGTCGTGGGAGAGAAGATTTTGAAGGCCGAGAGGAGAGCTAAAAATATTTTGATCCATCTCTCTCATGGCCAGACTATCTTGGTCCACATGAAGATGACGGGACACTTTGTCTACGACAAACCAGAGTACCCCTTTATAAGATTTTCTTTAAAGCTAGATAATGGAAAAACTCTTGACCTCTCCGACATGCGACGTTTTGCTAAAGTGACTCTCATAGAAACAGACAAGATTGACGAATCAAAACACCTCTCCGACATTGGACCAGAACCATTAGAACCAAGCTTCACTCTCAAAGCTTTCAGCTTTCAACTTCTTAGAAAACCGAGGGGGAAAATCAAAACCGTTCTCATGAATCCGAGTATTATCGCGGGTATCGGCAACATCTACTCGGATGAAATACTCTGGCGAGCGAGCGTACACCCCAACTCTCTTGTAGCTAAAATCCCTAAGAAAAATATTGAGAAAATGTTTAAAGCTATGAAGATGTTATTGAAGAAAGGCATAGACTTTGGCGGAGACTCAATGAGTGACTACAGAAACATCCAAGGTGAGAGGGGTCAATTTCAAAATCATCACGAAGCTTACAGAAGGACTGGAGAAAAATGCAGGAAGGATAAAGGAATAATAAAAAGAATTGTGGTGGGTGGTCGAAGTGCCCACTTCTGCTCTGTCCATCAAGCTATTTATAAATAGCGCATCAAAAACTATTTAAGTAGTTCGAACAAAGCAATACCAGTAGCGACAGATACATTGAGAGACTCCTTCTCCCCCATCATCTCTATCTCTACGATGTTGTGAGAAAGCTCTAAAGCTTCTTTAGACACTCCCTTAACTTCGTTACCAACCACTAAACACAGCTTGTCAGCTTCTTGGCTTTTTAGCTTGTTAGCTTTTGGATGCTGTTCGAGAGAAATTATTTTAAACCCTTGAGACATAAGCTCTTCTAAAACTTCTTTGATATCTTCTGCGTACTTCCAATCAAGTATCTCTTCTGCGCCCAAAGAAACTTTGGCAAAATCCGAGCGCTTCCTACCAAAGCGGTCAAGCGGAGTGGGTGTGGTGCCTATAAGGTAAAGCTTTTTTACCCCGAAGCCTTCGGCCGTACGAAATATGGAGCCTGTGTTCTCCACACTCCTTATGTTGTCTAGTACCAGTACACAGGTTTTGCTCATAATGATAAGATACACGTATGCTTAATGTATTTCCAGACCTTCTTACATACTCGATGTTTGCCCCATTCATCCTTCGGGTTGTACTTGGTTTTGTCTATCTAGATATTGGAATCCTGAATTTTAAGAAAAGTGGGAATCAAAAACTTCTAGGCATAATAGAAATCATCGGAGCGGTAATGCTCTTTGTCGGCTTATATACGCAAATAGCCGCTCTCATCTTTGTCATCATAACCGGAATAAGTTTCTATATAGAATACAAAGACGAAGATGTTTTGAAGAGAGACATTGTCTTCTACCTTTTGGTCCTCGCTATCTCTATCTCCCTCCTCTTCACCGGTGCCGGCATTTACGCTAAAGACCTTCCACTCTAAATATAGAGTCTTTGATTGCTGGCTATAGATTCAAATTTGTTGTAGTTTAGAACTCTCGCCCCCATAGCTCAGTGGTAGAGCAGTTGCCTTTTAAGCAATTGATCTAGGTTCGATTCCTAGTGGGGGCACTATAGTTTGAGAATGGTTTTCTCTATCATTGTCTCCATCTCCCCTATTCCACGACGCGCATCGTGGTAACCAACCACAAGGGTCTTTGAGAGTTTCTCTAGCTCATCGACTTTCCAATTATTCAGAAAAGATTTCATTTTTTTAAAAACAAATGGGTTAAGACCCGCTTCTTCGGCGCTGTTTGTCTTAACGCTCAAAAGTAATGCCTTTACCCCCCACATCACTCGCCAAAAGATCTCATCTGCTGTGAGTCCTGAAGCTAAAGCCTTCTCATATATGGTCCACGCACTGCGTTTATCTCTAGCACCAATAGCATCGGTCAAAGCAAAAATATTGAAATCGTTTTCTTTTGAAACAACCTCCTCGTACTCCTCTTCTTTGGCCAAATCCACATCCACCTTCTCGCCAAATAAATTTAATCCGTAGAATTCTTCACTCATATAGATTCCAAATTATTCCAATTTTTACCAAAACTTGCTTCGGCTACTATTGGTATCCCATAAGTTTCTTTACCTTCTAAAACTTTCTGCATTATATTCTTAAGTTCGAGCCCAACCTCGTTTACCAAACTGTCTAAAACTTCATAAACAATTTCGTCATGGACCTGAAGGACTAATTGTGCTTTTTTGTCCCAACCTTTTTCTTTAAGATAGTCATCAATCCTCTTCATAGCAATCTTTACTATATCGGCCTCGGTGCCTTGGATAGGTGCATTGATAGCCATACGCTCAGCCCCAGCACGGATAAATGGTAGAGGAGATTTGAGTCCTGAGAAATATCTGCGTCTACCAAAAAGAGTTTCGGTGTAACCCCTTCTTTCTGCCTCAGCCTTAACCGCATCAAGGTACTGAGAGAGACCAGAAAAAGTTTCGAAGTAATTGTTGTAAAACTCCTGCGCCTCTTTCCTGTCAGTTTTGAGATTGGTTTTCAAAGCATTGACTCCCATACCAAAGAGCACGCCGAAGTTTATGGTCTTGGCTTTAATCCTCATAGCTTTATCCACTTCCTCTGCCTTCACACCAAAGACCTTCATAGCTACGCCAGTATGCACATCGATCCCTTCTTTAAAGATCTCTATAAGCTTTTTATCTTTAGACAGAATAGCCGCGATACGAAGCTCTATCTGCGAATAATCGAGAGAGAGCAGGCTCTTCCCCTCTTCGGCAATGAAGGCTTCTCGAATAGCTCTGCCGAGCTCTGTTCTTATGGGAATGTTTTGAAGATTTGGGTTTTGCGAAGCCATGCGACCAGTGGTAGAACCTGACAAAATAAAAGTGGAGTGGAGTCTTTCATTTTTATCCAACTGATCAGGGATTGAGTCTATGTAGGTAGAAAGGAGTTTTTGTAATTCTCTATAATCAAGAATGAGGGAGATGATCTCATGCTTGTCTTTGAGCTTCTCAAGTTCAGACTCTTTGGTAGAAAATCCTCCAGTAGCAGTCTTCTTTTGTCTTGAGCCAGCCAAACCCATCTTGCCAAAAAGTACCTCGCCTAGCTGTTTTGGAGAGTTTATGTTGAAAGTTTCTCCAGAGAGTCTCCAAATATCCTTCTCAAGTTTGGAAAGAGTCTTATGGTAGTCCTTGGACAAATTCTGGAGCTTCTTCTTATCCACCTTCACCCCCACAAGATTCATCTCCTCCACAATCGGGATCAAGGGTTTCTCTATCTTCTCAAAAACTTCTCTCTGGTTTCTTTTATCCAACTCTAGATCCACCACCTTCCATGCGTCTTTCAAATTATTGGCTTTGGTAAAGCTCAAGACATCTTCCATCTTTGGATTTGTAATGTTTGAGTCCACAACCCAAAGAGCAAGTTTTAACTCCTCATCTTCCGGCAAACCTTCTTTCTTTGTTTCTATTTTGTTTTCTGTTTCTTTATTCTTTATTCCTTTTTCATTATTCACCAATCTTTTCACCCTCTCTGGCATCGTTCTAAATTCAAGTTTCTGGAAGAGTACATTCAGCTTCTCAACATCAAGCTCTTCTCTCCAGTTTTTAGGCAATTTAAAATCAATCGGCGCATCACGACGGATAGTAGCCAAAGTTTTTGAGAAAAGAGCTTCGTCTTCATTTTCAAGAAGTAGATTTTTTATCCTTTCGGTTATACCAGCTTTTTTGTATTCATCCCCCTTTTTCAAGGCCTTATAAATCTTCTCAATCGAGCCAAAAGTTTGGATCAAGTTGGTAGCAGTCTTTTCTCCAATACCTCTAACTCCAATGATGTTGTCAGACGGATCTCCCCTTAACCCTTTATAATCTGGAAGAAGTTTTGAGCCAAATCCAAAACGCTCTTCCACCCTTTTTTCATCGTAAAGGATAGTATCGTTCAAACCCTTTTTAAGAGTGTAGACCGAAACTTCCGAACCCGAAATGAGTTGCATTGTGTCCATGTCTCCCGAAGCGATCACTATTTCTAGATTTTTATCCTTCTTCATCTTCTCCACTATCGTGCCGAGCACATCATCGGCTTCAAATCCTGGGCAAGAGTAGATAGGTATCCCCCAAGCAAAGAAAAGTTCTTTGGCTTTCTCAAGTTGGATCTCTAGATTCTCATCAATTTTCTTCCTCGTACCCTTATAGGCTTCGTAGGCTTCGTGACGATAGGTCTTCTCTGGAAGATCAAAGGCGGCGACAATGTATTTAGGCTTCAGGTCTTCAATAATCTTTATAAGCATTGAGGAAAGTCCGTAGAGAGCCCCTGTGGGCTCGCCAGAAGTGGTGGCAAAGTCTGGTAAGGCATGATACGCACGATGGATTATGGCGTGTGCATCGAGAAGGATGAGCTTGTCTTTAGAGGATTTCGAGGTGGCGGACATTTTCATCTTGGTGAGTCAATACTATATGTATAGCACTCTTAGGTAAAATATTCTTTACCCTCTCTGCCCACTCTACAACAATAAGATTCTTATTATCTTTTACGATTTTTTCCCAGCCGAGACTCAATAATTCTTCTTCGTTTTTAAGTCTATAAGCATCAATATGAATAAGGTGAGTAAAGACTTGGTTTTTGAGTTCATAAATCTTTTCAATGACAAAAGTTGGGCTCTGTATATACTCATTTATTCCAAGGAACCTGCCTATCTCTTGAGTCAAGGTGGTCTTGCCACTACCAAGATCGCCATTAAGAGCAACCACAGAAGCTTCGTCTTTTGGAGAAATTCTACCCAAGAGCTCTTTAGCAAACTTTTGGGTATCCTCTATACTTTTGGAAACAGATTTCATCTCTCTAATATAAACGAAAAGGGCGGAGATTTCTCTCCGCCCCATTGAAACTGTGTCCACACTAGCGCCGACACCCTCCTTGTGAGTCAGAGCTTCGAAGGTGCGTGATCTCCCAGACAGGAGGTTCTCTTGGTCCCGTAATCGAGCTCGACGAATTTGTCGAGACATAAGTGGTCCAAGTAGCCGAACCAAGGGGCCGACCACTCTCATCGAAACCCTGTGCGAGGAGGGTAACGGTCCTGTTGCGATCAACATCGAGCAAGGCGCTCTGCCCGTACGGCAGGTCCACAACGAGGACATTGTCGCGACTTGTGCTCTCGGTTACTGTGATGAAGGAGCCGAGACACCCATTGTAAACCTGAGGCATCGGAACTTGGCAGGCACTCGTATAAAGTACGAGCGCCAGAATGAGAAGAGCCTTACGCATACAACCACCTCCTATTTGCCGGTTGGTTTTGCCGTTTGTTTCTACTTATATTATACCATGGTTAATTATGAAAAGTCAAGGGGTAATTTAAGCCCATTTTTAGGCTCAAACCTGCGATGAAGAAGTTTTTAGAGTAGAATGTAGCAATGGTTACTTTTGATGAAGACAAGCAAAAAGAACGGATAAAATTCCTTAGAAACAAAGAGGAGGAAGATCTTGTCTCTACCCTCTCTCAAAAATATGGGGTGCCGTATCTTGACCTAACGGTTCATCCAATAAATATCGATGCTCTTCGTGTAATAAAAGAGGATGAAGCTCGCACCAATGAAATTGCCATTTTTAATATCATAGATAAGAAAGTAGAAGTTGGTGTTCTCTCTCCGGAGAATGATAGAACCAAAGAGATTGTTAATTCTTTAAAAGAAAGAGGTTATATCCCAGAGATTTACATGGTTTCTCATGCTTCTTTAGAAAAAGTTTGGGACAGATATAAAGATCTCTCATACTCCTTTGAGACAAAAGCTGGAGCTCTAGATGTTTCAAACGAAGAGATTTTAGAAGTAATAAAAGAGGTCAAACATCTTCCCGACATACAAAGACTAATACAAGATATCTTAAACCAAAAGAAAGCTTATAGGGTTTCAAAAATTTTGGAGATAATATTGGCTGGAGGTATCGCTCTTGATGCTTCAGACATCCACCTAGAGCCAAATGAGAAGGATGTGCGCTTGCGCTTCAGGCTCGATGGAGTTTTGACCGATATTTTGAATTTTGATTTGGAAACATTCAACCTCTTATTATCTAGACTCAAACTTGTCTCAAACTTAAAACTAAATATAAAAGAGAAGGCTCAAGACGGACGCTTCTCAATAAAGTTAGCTGACAGTGCTGTTGAAGTGAGAGTCTCCCTCCTTCCGGGAGAGAATGGTGAATCTGTCGTGCTTAGGGTTTTGAGTCCAGAGTCCACTCATGTCGCTTTAGACAACCACGACTTACACCCAAAACTTCTAGAGATCGTGAGAAAACAGATTAAGAAACCAAATGGAATGATCCTCACCACCGGTCCTACTGGGAGCGGTAAAACTACAACTCTCTACGCAATACTCAAGGAAATATATTCTCCAGACATAAAAATAATCACAATAGAGAACCCTATTGAGTATCATCTAAAAGGCATTGTCCAAACTCAAACAGACGAGGAAAGTGGTTACACCTTTGCCGAAGGACTCAAAAGTTCTTTGCGCCAAGACCCTGATGTGATAATGGTTGGAGAAATCCGCGATGCAGAAACAGCTACCACAGCGGTAAATGCAGCCCTCACAGGGCACCTCGTGCTTTCAACTCTTCACACCAATAACGCTGCAGGAACTTTCCCTAGACTACTCGATCTTGGAATCAACCCTAAAGTCATCTCGAGTGCGGTAAATATTGCTCTAGCCCAAAGATTGGTGAGAAAACTTTGTAGTAATTGTAAAAAAGAAGTTCCTCTAGATGGAGAGAAGAAAAAACTTTTCGATAAGGTTCTGGATGGGATTGTAGATAAAAGTTATCTTGAAAAAATCCAGAGAGAAAAGATTTGGGAACCTGTTGGGTGTCCGGAGTGCAACAACTCCGGCTTCATCGATAGGTTGAATATTTTTGAAGCGATACTAGTTGACGACAAGATAGAGAAGGTGGTTATACAGAACCCTTCAGAACGCGATATAGAAGCCGTAGCTAGAGATCAAGGTCTCTTAAACTTGGTTGAGGATGGGTTTTTGAAGATCCTTAGCGGTCTTACATCATTAGACGAGCTTCGTCGAGTTGTTGACCTCTCCGGAGTGGAGTAAGATAAGGAAAGAGGTTCCAGAGCGTACATCTCCAAGCAATAAGCACAAAACTCAAGGATAGTGGAAGCCAAAACCACCACGTCCTCAGTGAAGCGCTCAAAGCCCGCGGGGGCATTGCTTAGAGATGTATGATCTGGAGAATCAAAATACGACTACTCAGCCGAATTCAATCCTAGCATATAATATATTTTATGTCAAGAGAGGAAAATAAAGAGGTTCCAAGCGAAACAAGCTTCCTAGATACAGAACTTAGACCAAGTCGTTTTGATGAATATATTGGGCAAGAGACTATTAAGGACAACTTGAAAATCTTGCTTAGAGCAGCGAAAGAAAGGAACTCTTACCCCGAACATGTTCTCTTCTATGGACCACCAGGATTAGGGAAAACAACTCTCGCCCACCTCATATCCAAAGAAACCGGAAGACAAATGAAGGCCACTTCGGGTCCAGCCATTGAAAAGGTGGGTGACCTAGCTTCTGTTCTTACCAACTTAAACGCTGGAGACATCCTTTTTATAGATGAGATACATAGGTTAAACAAAACCATTGAGGAAGTCCTCTACCCTGCTATGGAGTCTGGAACACTGGATATCATCATTGGCAAAGGACCATCAGCACGAACCATACAACTAGAGCTCCCACCATTCACACTTCTCGCGGCCACCACAAAGGTAGCGGGTATCTCTTCACCACTTCGATCACGCTTCTCTGGAGGAGTTTATCGATTAGAATTTTATACAGAACCGGAAATAGAAAAGATCGTCCACCGATCGGCAAAAATACTTGGAGTTAAGGTCAAAGGCACTGCTGGTAAAGCTATAGCCAAAAGATCTCGCTTCACTCCTCGTACAGCCAACTACTTTCTAAAAAGAGCTAGGGATTTTGCTCAGGTAAACAAAAAAGATTTGGATGAAGAGATGGTAAGTAGTGCCCTTGAACTTCTTGGTGTAGATGAGATAGGTTTGAACCCTTCTGATAGAAAACTTTTGTTGGTTATTGCCGACAAATTCGGTGGTGGGCCGGTCGGCCTAGACAACGTCGCAGCAGCGATAGGGGAAGAGCGCGACACCATCGAAGACGTGTTAGAGCCGTATTTGATACAGCAAGGTTATTTGCAACGCACGCCCAG
>Ga0207952_1000599_pt1 | contig 25066 bp, 30 predicted proteins | sample SubbioR12Aug_8Ca_FD_184831 | JGI IMG/M metagenome (GOLD analysis project Ga0207952, IMG submission 184831) | Serpentinite rock and fluid subsurface biosphere microbial communities from McLaughlin Reserve, California, USA - CR12Aug_8Ca (SPAdes) | ecosystem: Environmental > Terrestrial > Deep...
TTTGTGTGATCTGAAAGGCAAATTGGTATTTTCTGCTCGTTCAAAGAAAGTACAGATTTTGGTCTCAAAGAAACAAAGTTTGGCATCATTAAAAGCTGCAGCATATGACTGGAAACAAAGAAAAAAACTGTTGAAATCACTTGGACCATGTAAATACGTAGTTGCAGAATATGATAAAGTCAAGAGGATAGTAATTCCTGCTGGCAAAAATCATATTGTGTATGTAACTACAACTGCTTCATTTGATCATAACAAAGTAATACGTAAGGTACGTTCCTTCAAATAATCACAACACCTTACTTTTTTCTATTTTTAATTTAGCTAATGCTATTCATGTAAACGTATTTTCGAGGTGAATGTGTTTTCTCTATTCGTCGAGTTTTCTTTTTTTAGTTCCTCTTCCTGAACTAACCCACATACCTTTTGTTGACTTGGATTCCGTGGTTGGAATGTCGCTAAACTTTATCTTGCCAGTTCCACGTCCTACAGAAACATACTTGTCTTTTGATTCTGCTTTTTTTGCTTCTTGAATTTTTTTGAATTCCGAACCTGCCCAATTTGAAGAATCATCGACCTCAACAATTCTTGTACCTCTTCCTGATCGTACTTTTATTTTAGCCATTATTTTCACCTATACTACCTATTTCTCATTAATAAGATTTTGAGCAACCTTCATTGAGAATTATTTCTAAATATGTCATTTGTGATATTAATCGTGATTTAGAATCGATAATATCCGTACAGTTTGATTACATAAAAGATATGTGCAGGTTAGAGATATATCAAATTGGTTTGATGTCTATCATTTTGATTATTTCTAAGGAACAATCAAATGAACTCCAACACAGCTAAAGTTGGTTCTGTCTCGAATTTCAGAATCTTGAGATTTAGAAAATTGGTATATGAAAACGGTATCTTGTAGATATGTGCCATAACTAGTAATTTCACATTTATCAAATTTCCAAGTTTGAATTGTTGTGCCTTTTCCGTCTAACACATCAATATCGATGTTAAATTTGTTCAGCAGACTACCTCTGTCCATCCAATCACTAACAAATTTGTAGAATTGTTTTTTGTCCGCACTTGGCAAAGATTCTAAAAAGAATTTTGGATTAATATCTCTAAATTCATACATTCTACCACGTGGATCATCGGCTGTTCCTGATTTAGAGGAAGTCATTTCAAATTTTTCAAAATATGTTGTTGAAATAGGAGCTACAATGTTTGAGAGAGTTACTCTAAAAGATTGAGCACGTTCTTCATCTGTCACCGATGTTTGAGATGCAGTTACTTCAGTAATTGGAATTTGGATAATTCCGTTTGTTATGAGATATTGTAGTGATGTGATGTAATCTGCTTCACTAATTGTTCCTTCAGACCACCACTTTGCATTATTTTTTATCCAGTCAGGTATGTTGGAATTATTTGCAAAGGCAAAAGTGGAAAATCCAAACACTACTAAAACTGTAAAACTAAATAGTAAACCCAGTAATTTTTTATTCATGATGAATGTATCCCTACTTGAAAGTAAGATAAATACTTTGAAGTAAGTTCTCATAAAAATAAATAAAACAATTGCTAATGAAATTAAATCCTTATTTAATCAAAAAAGTACAGACATTTGGAAGCTTTAACAAAACATGAATATCAACAGTAAAGAGTTTGATAAAAAAATAGAAGCATTATCTGCAATCATTCTTGCTCTGGCCATAATTTGTACTGGTTGGAGTGCATACCAGTCAACACTATGGTCAGGTGTTATGACATTTACATTAAGTGAAGTTAATGCAGATACACAGAAATACGTAATGAATACAATTCAACAATCGCAATACTCTACAGTTGATGCAATAACATTTATCGAATATATCAAGGCACAAAATAACAAAGACGATAAACTCAGTGACTTTTACTTTCAAAGATTTAGAGATGATTTCAAACCAGCCGTTGAGGCATGGTTAAAAACAAACCCTTTTGAAAATCCAGATGGGCCCCCACATCCTTTTGTCATGTCAGAGTACAAGAAAACATTTTCTGAAGATGCAAAAAAATTTGCAGATAATGCTGCATTGAAGTGGGGAGATGCGTTGCAAGCAAATAAAAATTCTGATAGTTACATGTTATTGACTGTAATTTACGCATCTGTTCTTTTTATTGGTGCAATATTAAGCAATTTTTCTGAAATAAAACTTCGTATGTTTTTACTAATTCTCAGCGGCGTTATTTTTGTAATTGCTACTGTTGGCCTTTTCTCTCTGCCACTTGCACCATCGCTATCATAGAATAATGACACTGGATAAGATTAAATTAGAAATATTATTCTAACACAAATTTAATTTATTATGCTATTAAAATTGATATTCTAGATTGGACTTAATATAATCAATATTTTTGCCGTTTGTTATGGATAAACTACATAAAATTCTGGTACCTATAGATGACTCGAAAAAATCTTTTGAGGCACTAGATAGAGCATTAACTTTGGCTGGATTCACACATGGTGAAGTTACATGTCTCAATGTAATTCCACATGTCATCAAAGAGGGAGGACCTAGAACAAAAGCAATTGATGCACAAATTATTTCTGAGGGAAATATTCTTTTAAAAAAGGCATCTACACATGCTGGAAACAAAAACGTAAAACTCAAGACAAAAATAGTTCGAGGCTCTCCTGGTATTGAAATAATAAAACTATCCCAAAGTGGAAAGTTTGATGATATAATTATGAGCACAACCGGTTCTGGTTCTGCTACAGGTGAAATGCTTGGGAGCGTATCAAACTATGTTGTACACAAATCAAAGATACCAGTATATCTAATCAAATAATTTTTTTAGTTATCCTGTTTTTTATTGATTGAGAGAAAAGAAACCTTTCATGCATTCTAAACATCAGTTTGTTACTCTCAAATTTTAGATAAATTTAGACTCCCCCTTACTTATCATAAGGGAGAGTCTCGAGCGATTGGGGAATTATAAATAATCTTCTTGTGAGATTATTTTTATGGTATTTTATGATTATCAATTTTGATAACAAGTGGTGAATTAATTGTAATGTTCCTTTCAAATTTATTTTATTATTAACACTGGGCAGCTAGATTTCTGTGTAACACCGTTTGCAACACTACCAAGAATCAATTTATCTACTCCACTTCTTCCATGAGAACTCATTACTATCAAATCTATTTTTTGAGACTTTGCATATGTGACAATATCTTTAACAACTGATGTGGATTTAAAAATCTGAGATTTCATTGATATGTTTGCTTTTTTTGCTAGCGGTTCTACCTTAGCAATATGAGCAAGTATTGCCTTTTTTTGTTTTTTAATAATCTCATTGTCTGCACTAGAATCATAAAACTTGTGATGCCATGCATCTCCCTCAAGACAGGTCAGAAGGGTAATTTTGGAATTGTATTTCTTTGCAATATCTAGTGCAGTTTTAAATGCATGAATGGATTGATTTGAGAGATCAAAAGGAACTAGAATATTTAAGAACAATCTGCAAAAACTAGCATTTCATCCCTTTTAAACTCCGTAGACGATTTTCTAAAATGTTACTAAGCAAAGATTATTTGTATTATTCAATTCTGCATGGAATCTAAAAAAGACAGGTCATATCAATTTTATATTATAACCATACTTGCTCATAATTTCTTGTACTTGGGAATCGTTAACTTGTTCAAACTCTTCATAAAATTCTCCTACTGCATTAAAGTCATGGGGAGATTGCAAGACTATGACTTTGTCTACTGTTTCATTTAGTTTATCGATTGTATCTTTTGGTCCTACAGGTATTGCCACGATGATTTGTTTTGGTTTTTGTTTTTTTACCCACTGTATGGCAGTAAACATGGTTGCTCCTGTGGCAATTCCATCATCGATTAAAACTACTGTTCTTCCTTCCAAATGATATTCTTTTGTTCCTCTAAATTTCATCAACCTACGTTCTATTTCCTTTATTTGTTCAGATATCTCTAATTCGATGTATTTTTGTGGAACATTTAACATTCTTGTGATATCTACATTTGGAAAATAACTTCCATCAGGAGTTACTGCACCAATTGCCAGTTCTGGATTGTGGGGCGCACCTATTTTTCTTGAAACTATAATGTCAAGTTTTACGTCTAATTCAGAAGATATGATATCTCCTAAAACTACTCCTCCTCTTGGAATAGCAAGAATTATCGGGTCTTCTTTTTTCAACCATGCCATATTTTTGACAAGTTTTTTGGCTGCATCAACTCTGTCATTAAAAACAATATTTGAATCAGTAGATTTCAATTTATTTTCATTCTCAATTTTGTTTCTCTTTTCTTAAATGTAGGTATGTTATTTACAGATTCAATAAATATTTGATTTGTCACATCAAAACTCTATTAATTGAATCATAAGTTATGTCTCATAATTACCAAATTTGATAATTATGTGATGATTTAATGTTGTAACTTTGTAAAACTACATTGTGCAAAATGAGTCTATTCTTTACGAGAGATTGGCAAATCACAAAGTAAGATGTTTAGCATGTGCTAGATACTGTGAGCTTGGCGAGGATCAAATTGGTTTGTGTGGGATTCGAGGAAATAAGGGTGGAAGATTGGTCCTTTATGTATATGGAAAGGTTGCAGCCGCCCATATTGATCCTATAGAGAAAAAACCTGTTACTCATTTTATGCCTGGCAGTAAAATATTTTCAATTGGGACTGCTGGATGTAATTGGTTATGTAAATACTGCATAAATTTTGATCTTAGTCAAAGACGAAAAATAGAAGGCATTGACATTACCCCTGAAAAAGTAGTAGAAAAGGCACTTGAAACTGGTTGTAATGGTATAGCATACACCTACAATGAACCAAGTATTTTTTTGGAATATGCTAGAGACTGTGGTGTTTTAGCAAGAAAAAATGGTTTGTTTAACATTTTTGTTTCAAATGGATATGGAACACCAGAATCAGTTTCTATGATGAATGAATTTCTCGATAGTATTACAGTTGATTTTAAGGGAAATGGAGAAGAAAAATTTGTTAGAAAATATGTTGGAATTCCAAACTCACAACCTGTATTTGATACGTTGTTAGAAATTCGAGACAAAACAAAAATTCATGTTGAAATAACTGATTTGATAGTTCCTGAAGTAGGTGATGACTTGGAGCATGCAAAAAAACTCTGCAAGTTTGTTTATGATGAATTTGGTCCAGACATGCCCATCCACTTTTTACAATTTCACCCATCATACAAAATGATGAAATTTCCACCAACACCTGTTGCTACATTGGAAAAACATCATGAAATCGCAAAAAAAGAAGGTCTAAGATATGCATACGTTGGTAATGTTCCAGGCCATCCACTAGAACATACCTATTGTCATGAATGTAAAAAAATTGTAGTACGACGATATAATTTTGATATATTAGAATGGAATCTTGATGATGATAATCAATGCAAATATTGTGGGACAAAAATACCGATAGTAGGAAAACTAAATCCTACATACAAAGAAAAAAGATTTGAGTTTGTTTTTTAACATGATTTTCAAATTAAGAATTTGCGACATTCTTAAAACGATGATTGGCTCAGGAGACTTATGATAAACCAACAATTATTGGCTCTGTTAGATACAAATGATACACTTGATATTTTGAAAGATTCGGTGGTATATCAACTCCAAAAGATGCAAAATGTGGAAAAAACTATTGATGGAAAAGATTGGTATCAAGATCTTCCGCAAATTGTCAAAGATAAGTTCAATGATTACAAAGAAGCATATGAAAACATCTCTAGAATATTGAAGTTAGAACGTTCTGAAATGTTAAATCAAATGAATAAGGGATATTATTATTGGAGATTACTACGTTCGTCTTGTAATACATATCAGAATAATCTGATAGAATTTGATCAACAACTAGTTGAGGAATTTAGCTTCAAAGAAACAAAGGCAATTTCAAATAATGAGATCTTACAGGACTGTGTTAAAATACTAACTGAGCATGCAGTTGAAGACTGAGTTTATCTGCTTTATTTAGGAATTAGTCGAGTTTTCCTTTTAATGCTAAAACATTAACAATATCTGATTTTGTTATAATTCCAACCAATTTCTGGTTTCGTATAACTGGAATGCCGCTTATTCCATGTCGTATCATTAGAATTGCTGCAGTGTATACATCGTTATCAGGATATGTGATAATAAGTTCATTTGTCATGATGTCTTTTGCAGAAAATGTAAGCAAATAACTCATCTGAGTCACATTGAATTCATTTAGTTGTGGGTTGGATGATATTTCGTCTCGTTCAACCGGATCTGTAAACTCTTTTTGTAAATTAAAAGTTTTTGCAGGAATAAAATCTCTATATGTGATAATTCCAACGGGTTTTTTATTTTTTGTAACAACTACCCTGCTAATTTTATTATTAAATAAGACACTTTGAACTTCAAATACCGAATCCTCTGGAGAAACTGTAATTACTTTTTTTGTCATAATTTTAGATATATTTAACGAGGCTGTACTCTGAGCCAAAAAAGTAGAAACAAGGTCTGTTTTTGTGATTATTCCAACCATATTTTCTCTCTTATCTTGTATGATGACCGAGCTTATGTTGTGTGTTTTCATTTGTTTTGCACAATCATAGATTGAAGAGGTTAATTGAATTGTGATTAGTTCTTTTGACATTGCATCTTTTACCAGAATTTTTTCTATGGGTTTTCCACTAAACACTGAAACACTTTTTGCAATATCTTTTTCAGTAATGATTCCTATTGCTTTTTTACCCAGTTTAACAACTAGTCTTCCAATTCTATATCGAAGTAGCATTCTCTTGCATCTAAAATGTTGGTGTTTGGGGAAATTGTAATGGGAGTCTTTGTTATTGATTTTAATTCTATTGGAATGTCTCTTAAAATTTTTGGCTGTCTTTTTTGTTTCATAAAGCGTTTGTGATTTTTTACTATATCAACATCCAATTAAATATCAATGATGATAATTGTCATTATGATTTTAGAATTATTTCAAAAATGCCAGCGCTTTAACAATGTCTGTTTTACTAATGATTCCAATAATATTACCATGACCTGATAAAACTCCTGCACCATTGATGTTTTTCTCCAGTAACAATTTACTTGCTTTTGCCAAATCTTCATCATAATCTACTGAAACAATATCTTTACTCATTATGTCATTGACTTTGACACTTCCCCCAAATCCAGATTCAGAAATGAATCCTTTTCTTGGAAATATTACTGAAATTACGGGATCAGAATTATCAAGAACGTTTTCATATTTTCCTTGTTTTAGTGCTAATTCAAATAAATCCCTGAATGTGATTATCCCTACAGGTGTTTCATCATGATTTCTAAGTATTACACGTGATATTTTTTCATCAATCATTTTCTGCACTACCTTGTATAGAGGACTATCAGAGTACTGCCAGGCATAATAAGGAGACATATACTCTCCAACTATCTTTTCACCAGAATGTGTTTTTGTGAAATATCTTACAAGATCTGTTTTTGTTATTATTCCAACAACGTTGTCTTTTGATTTTACTACCAATGATCCAATTGATTTTTTAAGCATTATCTCAGCACATTCTGCTAGACTGGTATTTTCATCAACAGATATTATCTTTTTAACAATTTCAGATAGTGGGATCTCATCTAGTTTTCTTTCTGTTTTATCTGTTAGAAGAAAAAATCCTAAATCTTTTTCGGTTACAATGCCCGTAATTTTGTCATTTTTAGTCACTAAAATTCTACTTTTTTTCTCATCAATTATTTTTTTTAAAACATCATCTAAGCTTGATTCGTACTTTATTGTTCTTGGTATATTTTTATAGTCATTTGCATTTTTCATAAATTTACGAATATTGTAGTGAATAAAAAACACAAGGCAATTATCATTTATGAAAATCAAATGCTGAATTTAACTGTAAAATAACTGAGATAGGAATATGAAAGATGATCTTGAAAACATTGTAAACGATGTTAAAATATACTCAGAAGGGCTAATTCTTGCAATTCAAAAAGACCGATTTGATGAGGCTGTGGATTATGTATCAAAAATGACCAATCAACTGAAGATTGTAATGGCATATGTAAAAATGAAAAAAAGCATACCTAAGAAAGTTAAGAAAAAAAGAAATAATTGATTAACAACTCAACCCCCAAAATAATAATTCCTTCCATGTATGTCTTATGATCTAATTCTTGTTGAATTTTCTCATGTTCACCAAGAGTACTCCATGGAAGATCTTTTTTATCAATATTGTCTAGAATTAGTTTATTACAATAAATTTCACACGGTCTAAAATCATACTTTTATGAATGTGATAATTTCTTTGCAATGTTAATAATGACTCTTGATAGAATCCTTTTGGTATCTACATTAAACTCTATTATCATTTGATTTGATTTTTTTACTTATCCTATTCCTGCAGGCTGCTCTGATGCAGATGTTTCAGATGTGTTCTCAAAGTATTTTCTAGATTCATCTATCATTTTTTGATTGTCTTTACTAATTTTTTCTAGTTTCTCCTCGAATTTCTCAGTTTCCACTTTAATCTTAATAATATTTGAAATTGTTTTTATTGATTTTATAATGGCATCATCATCTGGCATCATCGCTCTACATGTAGTGTACAAAACAATATGTGATGTTTCATTATTTTTCAATGCAGAAATTACACTTGCATCTGCACCAATTATTGTTCCTCCTGGAATGATTGGTAAATTATATTCCTCTAAAAGGCGTTTTGAATTTGGATTAACCGCTAGACCGTAAGAAATAGGATCATCCTTAACATTTTCTGCCATTTGTAATCCTCGTGGAATAATAATTCTCTTGATGTGGTTATTTTTAGCAAATTCTATTGATTTGAGTATTAACTCAAACGTGGAAATTGGACTCAAAGGATAGCTTGCTAAAATTGCATAAACGTTATCTTTGTTGTAAATTCGTATTGGACCATAAATTTCACCATTTTTAATAATATATGATGGTGAAATTTTTGAAATTTCTAGTTCTCCTATATCTTTCATTTGTAACTGAGTAATTAGATATGATATTGCAAAAGAACCTACCAATCCTACACTAGGAAATGCGATAATTAACGATTTTTCATTTTGAGTATTTTTCAAACTCATTGATTACAACTAAATGATACAAAATAAAGCATGTTTACTTGATTTTCAGTCATGATAGTGATTCTTCAAATCAGAAATATTTCAATGTACGATTCAGTTCATTCTTGTTAATCATCATTTGAATATTTTTGAATCATCATGCTCATAGTTGACCAATCTAATTCATCTTTTTTCCTTGTTCTGTGTTAAAACAAGTCCAATATTTTCAAATGTGATTATCAGAAAATATTTTTGTGTGTTTACTCTATATGTGGTATTTTTTTCATCATACATGTGATTCGAGGAGCTCCAAAATTTGTAATGATTGCATTTTTTGCATTAGGGACATTATTTATTGGGTTTTCATTGTGGGCACTATATCTTACGGATATTCCCCAAGAACAATTTTTAGAGGATCCAAGATTTGAGGAAGAATACATAAAATATTATCAATGGAATGTTATGTTTGGAACTGTACTTGTAGCAATTGGTTGGGTTATTGCATTTTTAGGGCGTAAAATGGGACGCAACCAAGGTTCTAAATTAGACTAAAACAGTTAATTCTGAATTAACATATTTTTATTCGTGATTAGAACACCTTGATATTCCACAAAAACGGTTCAAGCACTAATTTTATGTATTAAAATTATTTTTTCTACGAAAACGTTAAATGTTAATTTTAAAACTAAATTTCTGTGAATCACACAAAAATTCTATCTTTTATGTTAATTTTCACTCTAACTGTCACTCTTTCTATGACTCCTGTTTTCTCACTTCCTGAACAAGCAAATTCTAAAGCAAAAGGAATGACTGTAGTATCTATTCCAGAAAATGCCAAAAAAATTGGAGACGGGGTTTATGATTTAGGCTTTAAAATTCATGACGGTAAAGTTCTACAAGGAACTTTGTATGTATTTTCAGATAAAGAATTTGCAAAACCTGATGGAACACCAGGTAAAGGTGGCGGTGGAAGTGAAACAAGCACTTGTTATTCCTATATTGCTAAAGGTACAAAATGGAGATCTGAAGAACCATGGACTGTATCAACAGCTTTTGCACCATCAGGAATTGATGTAACTGAAATTTTAATAAAAGCAGTTAACCAATGGGAAAATGCCGATACTCCAGCAAATACTATAATGGCTTCTTTTGATTCTTCACTTACAGTTGATGTTGCATCTATTGGTAATTCTATGAATGATCAAAATGAAGTAGCGTTTGGTGATATTGCAGAAGAAGGTGTTATTGCTGCTACATGGGTTTGGAGAACTACAGCAGGTCCACCATCACAGAGATCCATTGTAGAATGGGATCAAGTGTATGATGTTGTATCTTTTAGTTGGAGTAACAACGGTGATCCAAATTCAATGGACTTTGAAAATATCGCAACACATGAAATTGGACATGCTTTAGGAATGGGACATCCATCCTCTACATGTAACTTGGAAACAATGTATGCATATGCTAGTTATGGTGAAATAATAAAACGTGATTTACATAATGGCGATATTGCTGGCGTTAATGGTCTTTACTAGTTAATTTTTATTAAAATTTAATTTTTCACACATATCTGCGTCTATTTTTATCCACAAAATGGTAGATGAGTATCTCTGATGATTTTTGAGTAATTCTGATTATGAGAATCACACATGATAATCTGATGATTATATAATAATTCCAATTGCATTTTTTTTGATATGGTAAGTCAGCCGATTCTAATTGGAATTGTTGTAGGTGTATTTTTTGCAGGATTAGGTGTAGGCTATGCCATACTACAATCTACTGTTCCTGCAACTCAAATGATGAATCAACAACAGATGCAGCAAATGATGAATGATCCACAGGCAATGAACCAATGGATGAACACAATGATGCAGGATCCAAACTCAATGAATCAATGGATGGATACTATGATGAACAACCAACAGTTTATGCAACAAATGCACAACTCTATGATGAACAATCCACAAATGAATCAACAAATGATGAACATGATGATGGAAAATCAGCAGTTTATGCATGGAATGATGATGGATCCTCAATTTCAGCAAAATTGGATGGGTCCATGGATGAATAACAGTACAAACTGGAATAGTATGATGGGGTCTGGTATGATGAACCAAGAAATGATGGGAAACAACATGATGGGATCTGCAATGATGGGGCCTGGCATGATGATGGGAAAACCAATTACAGAACAAAGCGATGTGATAATTACAATAAACAATATAGAAAAGATTCTAGATCAGGTATCTTCAACTTATAGAAGTGGCGACAAAGACATGGCCCACTCTCTTGCAACAAATGCCTATCTTGAAAATTATGAATACATTGAAGGAGCTATTGCACAAAAAGATAGAACACAAATGGAAAAAATTGAGTTAATGATGCGAGTTGATCTTCGTTCCATGATTAACAATGGTGATACTTCAGACAATGTTGATGCAAAAATTAACTCAATTAAAAGTGAACTTGAAAAAGTAAAATCACTGTTTCAGTAAAATGCCTGAAAATTAATTTTAACACTGATTGAACCTACCTGTGATATGGAATCAAAGTGATTTCATAATAAATAAAACAAGAAACCACTGACAAAACAACTGACAGGTGATTGGTAATGCCAATAGTAATTTTTTTCTTGGTCGAGACTTTGATCACTATTTGTTTTATTATTCTCAGTTCTGCCAATGATCTCTTGTTGGTCAATGAAGACATGTAAATGACTTGCGTTAGATGAACACATGTGATGACCGACAATAATTATCATCATGAATCTATTATAGGTAGAGATTATTCCACATTGCTGTTATACAAAAATGTAATATCATGATGTAATATTCTATATTTTTAATAGCAAAATCAAATCATAACTATCATGAGTCAACAACTAGATCAAAAAAGACCTTGGGTATTGATTAGCGTTTTTAAAGACGATACAAATCCTAACGATTTGTCAAGAATCACACCACAAATACAAGAAATCATAGATGAATGGCAATCAACAGGAAAAATAATGTGGTCTGGTGCGTTTAATGATAATGCAACAGGTATGGCAGTATTTGAGGCAACTGAGCAAGAAGCAAACGAGTTTTATGCTAAATATGACAATGTTTGCTCTGGAATTCTAAAGTATACAATGTACCAGTGGGATGCAATGCCAATACTTTCAATCATATCTAACAATATTTGATTGAAACTAGACACGTCATTACAAAATAAAACTTAGAAACATACTATATTCCAATACACTAGAATAACACTCTAGAATCTTTACAGCTGTTATATTTGATTTATTTTTATTTTATTTGATGAAAAAATCTACAACTTCTATAATTGTGGCAATAGCAATGTTCACAATACTACCATCCCAACTGTCTTTTGCAGATTCTGCATATGATGAAAAATTATCATTTGCGGGCTCTCTGGAAGAAACATTGGGACATTTTTGGGCAATTGAGCAAAATCTTGATGATAGTAATGCCGAGCTTGCACTAGTTCATGCAACCCATCCTATCTCAGAATTGTATGCATCAATGAAACCAGAACTAAAAGAAGCAAGTCCAGAATTTGATGCAAAAATAGAAAAAATGCTGATGGATTTGGGCAAAAAGACTGGTTCTGATGTAACAAGAGAAGATGCACAAATGGCAATAGATGAAGCAAAGTCAATCATCGAGGAAGTAAGACTTCTAGTTGTTGGCAAAGAATTAAGCCAAGATGTTTCATTTAGGGCAAAACTCATGCAAGGTTTGCTAAAGACTTCGATTGAAGAATACGAAGAAGGGGTACAAAACGGACAAATTGAAATGATGGCAGAGTTTCAAGATGGCTCTGCATTTGTCTGGAGATCTCAGCAAATATTTGACGAGATAAAATCAGACCTACCAGAACCCGAGGTAGAGGAGACTGAGGAATTCTACTCTGATTTGTGGGATGCATATGACAAAAGATCAGACTCTGAACATGTGGAAATCTTTGCAACTGGTATCATCAATGAAATTGGTGAGGCAATAGGCGAAGAGACCGAAAAAACTGATTTGATGACATATGTTGAAAACATTCGTGATTTACTAAAGCAAGTCAAAACAGAATACGCAAATGGTGACAAAGACATGGCACTAAGTCTTGCAACAAAAGCATATCTTGACAACTTTGAATATTTGGAAAGCACAATAAAACAAAGCGATCCAGAACTAGTTGAAGAGATTGAGGAAATGATGCGAGAAGATCTTCGAGAGATGATTAGAAACGATGCATCATCAGCAGAAATCAATCAACAAGTCGATGCAATTATTCTGAAAATGGATACGGTAGCAAAAATAGTTCCTGAATTTGGCACAATTGCCATGATAATCTTATCTGTTGCACTAGTCAGCATTATCGGACTAACTGCAAGATCAAGACTGTCTATCAGGCTATAATTTTTTTTAATATTTTTTTATAATTAGATGCAAATTCCATCCAAGCGGTGGACGATGTTTGGTGAATTGATCTGCTTTAGGCTCTAGTGGCATAGTACGGCAGGGTGGGCTTTAAACTGATTTGTGTGTGCCGGGGATGGGTTTCGAACCCACGACCTCCAGATTATGAGTATTGCCTTTTTTGGAAGAACCGGTAGAGTTTACCAATTAACTGGCACTCTAACCAGGCTGAGCTACCCCGGCATAAAGTATTTCAGATAATTTGAGAAATTAAATGCTACGTATATCACGCAAAATGACTATTGATGATTTTTAAACAAATTCTTAATTTTTAGCTAATTCAGACCAAGATACTTTTTCATTTTGTACCCAAAGGAATTTTTTTTGCAATGCTGCAGTGTATAATTTCTCCCATTCTACGCCTACCTCGTTGGTCCAAGCTTTGAAGATACGTGGATCTATGTAGTTTCTTAATGATGTTCCAAGATTGTAATCTTTAGTTTTCTCTGACAAATCAATCTGTAATTGTAATTTCTCTGCTCGCTCACTGTGTTTTTCTTTCTGTTTTTTTATTTGCTCATTTAGTGTTTTAATTTTTTTTGCTTTGTTCTTTTTTTGAGCATCAGTTTTAGCTTCCATGGCTTCTGCTTTCTTTAATGCATCCATGGTTTTCTTCCAAGGTTGATCTTTTGCTATGTTTTTTAGCGTGTCTCTTTTCTTTTGAAGTGCGTCCTCATAGGTTTTAGGTATGGTTCTTTTATGATTGCACATTATAGCTGCTTCCAAATTTGCTAATTTTGCATGATACAGTTTTTCATTAGGTGTTTTTCCTTTTATGTTGTCATGCTCTTTGAGATAATTTTTTACCATTGTGGTAGCAAGATAGGTTCTGAAAACCTTGGCAGTTAGTCCATTTACTATGCTAGAGTAATACGCATTTACATGTCTTGAAGTTATATCTTCAAAAATCTCATCTTTGGGTTTTTTATTTTGAATTAGTTTTTTTAGATTTTCTTGGAATTGCTTATCATTTCCTTCTGCTTTGACTGTTTCTTGCCATCTTACACTATCTTTTCCCAAGAAATCAAATTCAATTGTATTTTCTGTAATGTTGATGTGTTCTTTTCTTAATGTGGTTGCACCAACTGTATCTGCCTCATCAGGATCTTTTTCGTCGCCTACTCTCATTGCAGTTCTATAAATCAAATAACATACAGTTGCAATCCTGCTTATTTTTGGATCTTTACTCTTCATGTCTTTGACAATTCTTTCCTTAATTTTCTCAATCTCTTTTGATAGTTTTACAGCTTTTTCGTATTTTGCTTTGTCCCTGTCTTGTTTTAATCCCGCCGTATCTGCAAGCCAGACGTACTTTCTTTTATCAGTAAGATAATCTGTCCATCCAGCTAGCCACATGGAATCATTATCATGAACAATTTTGCCCCAGTTTCCTTCTGGAACTTTAGCTTCCTTGCCAAGATTTAGCGTTACATCTTTTGCAGTGACTCTTGGTTTCCATCTTCCTCTAAGTGGATGATCTCCTCTTCCAATAAAAATTCCGGGAGGTTCTGCCATGTAATTTGCAACATCTACTTCTTTTCCATCCATGATTGCTTTGCCATATTTTTGAACAAGTTTTTCTCGTAATTCTTTTCGTTTAAGAGCTAGAGCTTTCTTTTCTTCCTTTGTCATCATCTCTCTGAGATCTTTTTCTTTGTCGACTATTTTGTAAGCATGGGAAAAGTCAATGTCTTGATAGGAAATATTTTTGAATTTTGCTGGTAATGTTTTAGCAAAATCCTCTGTAAAATTTTTCTGAAAAACTTTGTCTTGAGCATAAGGTGTGTCTTTCTTTTTTGCCCATTGGTATACCATCTCCTCTTGATTGAGATTAAGGTCTACATTTTCTCCTTTGATCTTTATCTTAATTCCACGTGCTTCATAGGCAGGAGGAAACAAGATCCCATTATGTTGTAGTGTTTTCCATTTCATTTTTCATCAGTTAAAATTGAGGACTTTGACAAAAACTCTATTCTATGTGTATATCAATTTAACGTAGGTATGGTTTTAACTTGGAAATAGTTCTTTTTTGAGATAATTTTCAAATTCTGTATCTGTTTTTGCCCTTTTTGCTTCCAAAAACATCTGTGCATCATTACCTACGATGTATCTTAGTTTTGGATCTTTTTCTTTAATTGCCTTCAAAATTGTAGTGGCTACCTCTGATGGAGGAGTTCCAAGCTCTGCCATCATCTTTACCCCCATGATCACCTTTTCAGTAATTTCTTTGTATGGTGAATCTGGTTTAGGTTCTGCAATCTTCATAGATGAGAAAAAGTTTGTTTTAATCACACCGGGTTCAATGATGACTACTTTGACTCCAAACTGTCCCAACTCATATCTTAATGATTCAGATAATCCTTCTAATGCAAATTTTGAGCTAATATATGCCGGTGATCCTGGAAAACCAATTCTACCTGCAACTGAGCTGATATTTACAATTACACCTGATTTTTGTTTTCTCATCACTGGTGCAACTTTTTGAATTATGCTTATTATTCCAAAGAAATTTGTTTCAAACTGTGCTCTAAAATCTTTTACTGGTACATCTTCAACGCTTCCAAACAATCCCCACCCGGCATTATTGACTAAAACATCAATCTGTTGTTTTTTTGAAAGAATTTTTTGAATAGCTGCACTGATTGATTTTTCATCATCAACATCTAGCTCAATAATCTCTATCTTTAGATTTTCTTTTTTTGCAATTTGTACTATTTTTTCTGCTTTTTTTACATCTCTAACTGTAGCAAATGTGTAAAATCCGTCTCTTGCAAGTGACAGACATGTTTCATATCCAATTCCTGATGTTGTTCCAGTTACAATTGCTACTTTTTCCATATGATTTATAGAAATTTTGTTATATTTATCCCATTTTGATTTTAGACTAGTGGTTTGTCTCCTTCTGTCGGTTCTTCTAGTTTAGTTTCTTCACCATTGTTTATTCTTTGAAGAATTTCTAATGCCGAATATTTGTGAAGATATTCATTGTTATTTCCGCATCTATAGGAGAAAGTACAGCGTGGACAACCTGCCTCACTTTTACATGGACACTCTTTTACGATGAACATGCTTCGCTCAAGTGCCTTCTCAAATCTATCAAATAATGCCTTACTTGCCCCATTTCCACCAATTGCTCCATCGTAGATGAAAATCAAGCCTGAAGTTCCCAAAGATATGCCTCCTAAATCTTGAGATACTCCTCCAGTTATCATGTTACTGCCCTCAATCACAACATGTTCTGTTGCATGATATCCACTAGCTTCAGTATATTCTTCATCTTCAGCTTTTTTGATTTGGTCTATAGGTCTTGGAGCATGAAATACAATTCCTTTTGTGATGAAATCATATTCTAAAGGAGAATCTAGTAAAACTTTTTGTCCTTGAGTGATCTCTTGTCCCAATTCTATGTTGACATAACCATAGACTTTCTTTTGAATATGTAATTTGCAGAATGCAACTTCTATTCCGTATGCTTTTCTTGTCTCAAAAATCGTTTCAATTGTTGGCCATTCTTCTGTTAATGCTTTGGTATAATATGGATAATCTCTGGAAATTCTTTCTAGCTTAGCAAAATTTCTTTGAGGATATCCGCATTCTTTAACTCTGTATCTGACTCCTGCAAGAAAATAGATTGCATCTTTATGAAGTTCTTCTAATGCAATTGGAAGTACTCTGTCTCCTACTTTCTTTTCATGTAAAAAAATATCTAATGATTTTCCAATTCCTCTTATGCTATAATCATTTAACAAAGAAGAGATCTTGTCAAAATTTGGTATGATTCTGTTGTTGTAAATTATTAGATTTTCTTTTTCTATATGTTGTTTGATAATTCCTTCATGTTCTTTTAGTTCGTGTTTTGAAATTGGTCTGTCACATGCCATTGCCAATACTTGAAACTCTTCTACAAATGGATTCTTTGGATCAATGTATGTTTTTTCAACATCTTCGAAATAATCATCTGGATGATTCTTGTAATATTGTGAAATTGGATCATTGCCAAGTGCTAAAAATGCATATCCACGTTGTCCTTTTCGTGCTGCTCTGCCAATTCTCTGGATCAATCTGTTTACTGGAATTGTAGATGAAATCACACAATCCACATTACCAACATCTATTCCAAGTTCAAGCGTAGGTGTGCATGAAATGGCCTGAAGTTTATCACTCTTGAACTCTTGTTCCACCGATTTCCTATAATTTGCCATTAGGCCCGCCCTGTGAACTTTGATGTTGATTTTTTGTTTTCTTGCTTGAATTGCCAAGAGTTCTGAATTAAGATGTGAATTATTGAATACCATTGTTTTGTGATTTTTTTCAGTCATCTTTTTTGTCAAATCAATCATCAGTGAACGTTGAGTTCTAAGTGATGGAAACAACATCACAAAATCTGTTTGTCCTTTTTTGCCAGATCCGTGAATTATTTTCATCTTCACTCCAAACAATTGCTCGCAAAAATTTTTAGCGTCTTCTAGAGTTGCAGATGCTGCAACGAATTGTATTTTATTACTACAAATTCTTTTCAGTCTTTTAATTATGTAATGTACATTTGAGCCAAAAATTCCTGAATACACATGCGTCTCATCTACCACCAATACTTTGATAGTTGCAAGCAAAGATGAAAATTTTGTTTGATGCCAGAGATGATAATGTATTACATCAAAATTTGTAACAAGTATGTGTGGAGGACTCTCTAGAATTTCTCTTCGCTCTGATTGTTCTGTATCTCCATCAAAGACTTTCACTTTGATGCCGATTTTCTCTGCAAACTTTAAGATTTTTGGATATTGATCCCTTGATAGTGCTTTTGTAGGGTAAACAAATACTGCAAAAACACCTTTAACATTATTTGATTCTTTTTTTATTTTTTGAATTACTGGAATCAAAAATGCTTCTGTTTTACCAGATGCCGTAGGTGCTTCAATTATTACATTTTCTCCAAATGACACCTCTTGAATTGCCTCTTCTTGAAATTTGTAAAACTGATTAATTCCAATCTCTTTTAGGTGGTTGCTTATTGATTCGTCTAATCCCAAGTCTTCTACATCACTGCCCATTTTAGGCTCAGGATTAGTCATAACCTTGTACTGTGAAATGAAATCTCTTTTTGAAAAAAGAATATCTTCGGTAGTCTTGTCTGGATTGTTTCTCCCAATCATCTCCTTGATCTCTTTTTCATCTCTGATGATTCCTTCGTTTTTTAGACCTTCTGAAATCCCTTTTTTTGTAACTAATCCTTCATCGAATCTTGAAAGAAATTCTAAATATACTTCATCAATGTTTTTTGAAAATTCAAGTAAATCCTCTATTCCACAACTACATGAAATATGTATTTTTTTGTTGAATGTTTTTTGTATCTCTAATTTGGATTTGCATTTTGGACATGAAAATTTCAAGTTCAACTTGATTTAATCTACTTAGGATTTATTGGTTGACTAATTGTTACAACAAAGTTATGCTTCTATTTTTGTCATAATGAATCAAAGAATGTTTGTACAAAGCATGCCACAAACTATAACGTATTTACAAATATTTCTAGATGTATCATAAATCATGCAACCTGCAAGTCCCTCAAAAGACGTAGTTATTTTTCATGGAAAGAAGTGTCAAGCCCCACTTCTTTCCATGTTTTTACTGATGGGTTTGGATATTTGAAAGGATGGTGAAAAAATGAAATTAAGATACAAGAAAACAAAGTTTGGCATATGGCCTGAATAGTATGCTGGATGATTCCTTGTAGGATGTAAAAAATTTCTATGAGGAAAATCCAAAATATTGAAAATAAGTGCAATGTATTCCTACTGCTTAAGAATACCAGTACTATGATGATACTATGGAAACAGCCAAAGTTCCAAAATTCAAATGGGGAGAAATATCAGAATTAAATTCAGGCCATACTCCCAACGAATGGGGAATGGCTCAAAAACCAAAACCAAAACAAACTCTGATTGTCGCATATGATATTTCATGGAATACCTAAAACTTGCAACTCTTTCCTAAATGCTTAAGTCAATAGAACTCTAGATCAATTATTGTCATTTCATTATTCTGTAAACTCTGAAAAAACAATTGATGATATAGTTGGGATTTTAACAAAAAACTTGAATAAGATAGGTTTTGGAGTCCTTGGAACATTAGACTTTCAAAAAATCTTTCATAGTAAAGGCCTGGAGTTTGATAGAAAGTATAAACTTCTTGAGGTATGCAACCCGATAGCTGCCAAGACTATCCTTGACTCTAATCCTGAATTGGGTCTTATGCTCCCGTGTACTATTGCAGTTTATGATGATCATGGCCACACCGTAATTAGTCTAGCAAAACCTACTTCTATTCTATCATTAACATCTGATGCTTCCTTCAACCAGATGGGTTTGGACATAGAGTCCAAACTGATTGAATCAATTGAAAAATCAAAATAAATCCTATACTTTTTTCATAAATCATTAATTTCATGTTTCTTGTTGTATGGTATTAGCTGACGTTATGTCATCATACTACAAGTTGTTCTGTATCAAAAATTGAAAAAAAGACGCTATTTGTGACGCAAAATAATACTAACACAAATTAATTACACAAATTACATGTTTTTAAAATGAAAAAAATTGAAATTAACAAAATTTACAATATGAATTGTATTGAAGGTATGACGTTAATTCCTAAAAATAAAATTGATTTGATTATTACTGATCCTCCTTTTGCTATTAATTTTAAGGCTACCAAGGCAAATTATAATCGAACTTCTTCTAGAGTGATGCAAGGTTACAACGAAATAAAGTCTGTTGATTATTATGATTTTACATATAATTGGATGAAAGAAGCATTTCGAATTCTTAAAGATACAGGAAGCATGTATGTTTTTTCTGGATGGAATAATCTCAAAGATATTCTAAAGGCATTAGATGATGTAGGTTTTATCACCGTTAACCATATTATTTGGAAATACCAATTTGGCGTTGTAACCAAAAGAAAATTTGTTACTTCGCATTATCATTGTCTCTACGTTTGCAAAAATGATAAACAGAGAAAATTTTACCCATTTTCTAGATTTAAAAAAGATTCTAAAACAAATGAAGGACGAAGTCTGCATTATAGGGATAAAGAGGATGTGTGGGAAATTAAACGTGAATATTGGACAGGTGATGAAAAAACACCTACTAAATTACCTGCTGAGTTAATTGAAAAATTATTGCATTATTCTAGTGAGAAAAAAGATATTGTATTTGATCCATTTCTAGGCTCTGGACAAGTTGCAGTAGTTAGCAAATCATTGAATAGACGATACCTTGGATTTGAAATCGTCCCTGAATATTACAAATTTGCAAAAAAAAGACTAGATGAAAATCTCTATCGAATTAAATCTGAATAACTATATTTTATTTTCTGAACTATCTGTTTTTTTTGGTCCCATTTTATCTGAAATTATTTTCCGGAGTTCATCATCTGATTTTTCTTTAGAGTTTATTCCAAGTGATTTTGCAATCATCTCTAGTTTCTTCCTCTCTGTCTCCATTGGTTCTGGTATGTCTAGATTTGTATCTGAAACACTTTTCATCTGACTTTGAACTTCATTTTTTGCTCTGTTAAATTCATTTACAGCTTTTCCTAATTTTCTTGCAGCGCTTGGAAGTTGGTTAGTTCCTAAAATCAATACTAGGGCAACAAAAATTATGATTATCCATTCACTACCCATTATGTTTAATGAATAATCAAACATAAAATAAAATTGGCTTATTTGAAATTAAATGTAATGTTTTTGAAATTTCAAATCTTTATTTTTCACAAATTCATCACTGAAAATCAACTTCGAGAATGTCCCTATTGTTTTAAAAAACAACTATTCTTATGTTAATTAATGAAAAAAATAGAAGTAATTGTTAGGCCTGAACTTAAAGACAAAACTGTAGCTGCAATTAAAAAAATTGGCGTTGGAGGCGTAACTGTCTGTCATGTTCAGGGTCAGGGATCAGATGATCCGCCATTAGTTGGACAATATTTCTCTAAAGATTTGATAATTTGTGTTGTAGATGATCCAAAATTAAATGACATCTTAAATGCAATTGCAAAAGCTGCATGTACAAAAACAAAAGGTGATGGTAAAGTCTTTGTCACTTCAGTAGAAGACGCACTTGATATCTGTACACAAAAACGAGGAACTACTTCGATCTAGTTTTTTTAATTTTTGATTATTTAATTAGATATTTTGTATCTTTTTTGGTTCTAGTTTATTTCTATGTGTGATAGCTAAAATTGTAATTGCAATTCCAATGATAAAAAATACAATGTATGGTGATTGATTTCCAAATGATTGTGCTATGGGCCCTCCTATAGTAGGTCCAATTACCCAACCTATTCCAAAAACCGTTTCGTATGCTCCTATTATTTTTCCTGATATTGTTTTGCTTGTTCTACTAAGAATTATTTCTAGAGTCAGGGGGAAAAATATGCTAAATCCAAATCCCATCAATACAAGTGCTACTGCAAACATAATGATCGAATCTGAAACTGCAGAAATTAACAATCCAATAGAAACTGCAATTGTAGCTGCGATCAATGTTTGACTAGTTCTTTTTGAGAACTTACCTGCTAATGCAAGTGATATAACTCTTGAAATTCCAAACGCAAAATACAATAACAAAATATCTGTATCTGACATCCCACTATCATTTAAGAACGCTGGATAGATTGATAGAATTATTCCAAAAGAAGAGGTACAAAAAATTAATAATATTATAACTTCTGGAAACCTTTTCATCTCTTTAATTGATAAAAATGAGAATTTCTCATGATACTTTGTCACACTCTTTCTTGAAATCAAAAGAGAAACAATTATGGCGCTAGCCAAAATAAATGCAGTTATTTGAAATAGAATTCTATATGTGATGTCTAGTCCTTCAAGAAATACCGTACCTAATAATGGGCCTATCATAAACCCCATTACAAAAAACATTGTAAACCATGAGATGTTTCTAACTCTAGTTTTTTCATTACTTTCATTAGCAATAATGGATTGACATGGTGGCCAAAAAAATGCATGAGCTATTCCTGTCATAACTCTGAATCCCATTATCTCGGGAACTGATTGTGCTATTGATAGAAGATAGATTGATGCTGAATTGATTGCTGCACCTATTGCTAAAATGTAACCGTTATTGAATTTGTCAAGAAGAATCCCTACAAATATTGGAATGAACATGTATGGGATGAAATTTGCTAATCCGATAAAACCAAGTTCAGAGTATGATGCTCCGATTATATTTTTTGCAAATACTGGTAATATTGGACCATGTAATCCATAAGAGATTCCTATGATTAAACCTGTGAGATTTACAAGTACTAGCGTTCTGTTCATTTGTATGCGGCAACCATTATTGCTCCGCCCATAAGATCTTTCTCAAATTCTACTTTGGAAAATTTTTCCAGCAATAGTTTTTCCAACTTTTTGTTTTGTGGCCATCTTTTGTATGTTCCATAAAGAGTACCAAATTTCAAACCTAGTCTTCCTCCCGCAATTAGTGCTAGTACTGGAAGAATAAATTTGAGATAAAATGAAACTCCAGCTCTAATTATTACTTCATCGGGTTTTCCTAAATCTACAATTACAAATCTGCCTTCATTTTTTAGTACTCGGTGAATCTCTGAAATTGCAATTCTCAAATTAATGGCATCTCTTAGAGAATACCCGCACAAAACTGCATCAAATTCTTCATTTTTAAACGGAATGTGTTCAAAAACACCATTAACCAAATCAGGTACCTTCTCAAAATGAGTTCCAGTATTTTTTAACATTGGTACAAGAGGATCGTAAAGTGTGATTGAAATTTTTCCATCACATATCTTTAAGGCAGTTTTGGACATGTTTCCAAAACCTGATCCTGCGTCAAGAATCTTATTTCCTGGGAATACTCTTCCAGTAATTCCTCTGTTCCTATGTTCTACATCTTTTCCAAGAGATATGTATGAATTTACTTTATCATAGATTGGTATGATTTCACGAAGTACTTCAATGACTTCTCCCCAATAACTTCCTAATCCCATGTTTATCGTTCTTACAGACTAGTTTGAATAGTTTTCAAATCTAAATTCAAACTTAAGATGTTGGAAATTTAGATGCATTTTTAGAATAATTAAGTAAATCTGTTTCTGATACTTTCTCAAATATTTTTTTCTCAGTAGTGACTTTTGCCATTTTAATGTGATTCAAACTTTCTTTTTGTTCAGCTTTTAGATTAATCGCTGCGATGGCAAGTGCTGCAGCATCACTCAAAGACATGTTTTCATTGTAATGTTTTTCTAAAAATGCATTAACATCATCAGAACCAGATCCTATTGCAACGGCTGCATATTGAACATAAGTCCCACTAGGATCAGTTACGTAGATCGATTCTCCTTTTTGATCAACTCCGGCAATTATCAGAGCAACTCCGTTAGGTCTTACTCCTGAATACTGGGTAAATTGATGAGATTGATCTGCCAAGTGTTTGGCAACAGTTGCAACTTCTACTGATTCATCATAAGTCATTTTATTGCCTTGTGAAAAAAATCTAGCATTATCCACTTGAACACGTGCATCTGGGATGTATCCTGCAGCTGCTACTCCTATATGATAATCTACTTGAAAAATTTTTTGTGTAACGTTTAATGTTTGTAAAGCTCTTGGTTTTTCCTCAACAGCCATGATTACTCCTTCTTTACTACGAACCCCTATTGCTAGTGTGCCTCTTTTTACTGTCTCAATGGCATATTCTACTTGATAAATTCGCCCATCAGGGGAATACATTGTAGGGGTCATATCGTACCCACGTGATGCCATCATATTGTATCGATTCCCTTCTTAGTCAATTTAAGGGTAATTGTCATTCGTTAATTTGTAATAGATTTGGATAAGATCTGGAAATAGTGTTTTAAGCAATTTTCGCACATAATATGCAAGAACATGACAAGTGCACAATTATTAGAATTCAAAGAACTTTTGAGATCTAAAACCAAAACTGAACAAAGAAAAGTCGATAAACAGACAAGTAAACTGCTATTTTATTTATTCACCAGCACCAGAGGTGGATTTACAAGATTAAGAATAATCATGCTCTTACTTGAAAGATCATATAACACACATCAATTAGCACAGGAACTTGATTTGGATTACAAGGCTGTTCAACATCACATGAAAGTACTTGAAAAAAATAACATGATCTTAAAACTTGGTGATAAATATGGTGCAATTTTTCACTTATCTACATTTTTAGAAGTTAACATCAGTGCGCTTGATGTGGCAATAGATAAACTAGATCGGAAAATAAACCAAAAAAAGGTTTACCTTTAATCAAATCGTATCTGCATAGTATGCGATCTGATACTTTGAACTAAACTTAATATAATATGCTGTTTCAAAATCGATCGTCTTGGTAAGTCTAGATCCATTTGCAAATGCAACTAAACAAGTCAATGATGCATGTGATGTTCTTGGAATTAAGGATAAAGG
>Ga0207952_1000600_pt1 | contig 24927 bp, 22 predicted proteins | sample SubbioR12Aug_8Ca_FD_184831 | JGI IMG/M metagenome (GOLD analysis project Ga0207952, IMG submission 184831) | Serpentinite rock and fluid subsurface biosphere microbial communities from McLaughlin Reserve, California, USA - CR12Aug_8Ca (SPAdes) | ecosystem: Environmental > Terrestrial > Deep...
AACTCCCCCAATCGAAGAAATATTTTTACATATCTTGCGAGCTTCTTCCCATAAATCTCTCCAAAGCACCTGAGATCGGTCTTTTCCACCAAGGTTAGGGGGTCAATATCTACCAGTATAGTTCCGAAAATTAAAGGCCAAAGCTTGCAATGGTAAAACGAATGTAGAATTGGAAAAAGCCGCTCTAAAGCAACTTAGGCCTATGGCTAAAAAACACATACAACTACTAAAAAAGCATCACCATGTGAACTACACAGGCAAATTGACTACAGAAAAATTAGATGCTTTTGTGAAAAAGTATTTTGATCATGATGCTCTGATAGAGCATGGACGACAGGCTTTGGTTGAAGATCTACGTAATAAAAAAATACAAAAAATGACGAGAAAACTAGGTGGTGAAGAGCATTATACCGAGGTAGTCAATGCCGTGAATCGTCTAAATGGCCATTCTACTGAACATGAAATCGGTGCGGTTCAAAAAATAGTGCTCGATAAAATAAAAACACACCAATTCAGCCGTAATATCCGACTTACCGTTTACGGCCTAGGTGCTTTAGTATCTGGATTATCATTTGTCTTTACCGCTGGTATTGGCCCTTTGGTTTTAGCTATTTGTAGTAGTGTAATAGCACTTCTTGAATCTGGCATATCTGCAAAAGACGCAAGCCATCTTAAACAGGACATCACTAAGCCTCCAGGGCATTATGACCAGCTTGCCCCTACTTTAGGTATTATACTAGGGGTAGGTGGTATCGTTGCTGCTTTTGTTGTTGCTAATATCTTTGGATTTGGGCTTCCAGCCATTATAGCCGGCGTTATAGCCGCAGCTTTATGGATAAGCCAAAATATATACCAAATGCATTGCATTGCTAAGCGCAAAGAAAATTATATGGAAGCTCTTTTGGCCAAACCTACAATTACCATACAAGAACTCGATTACTTAAGCAGACACCTGCCAACAAAAACACTCGAAAAACATATGGGAGAACCTTCTCTACTAGATAAGTTAAGCGCAGATGACCGACAGAGCTTAACGCCCCACATAAACAGTGCAAATTTTGCTGCCCTGAAGAATCGTGAAAAACTAAAACGAGCAATTCAATCCCATTATTTTGACCTTGAGAGAACAATCGTTAAGAACGCTTGGGACACTAATCAACGGCACCTAAGCGCTGCAGACTGGGGAAACCTTGAGATTAGCATCCCCTAGAAGGCCTGAGTCCCTCAATGGCTCTGCAGTCAAGCTAGAAACACCTTGTCAAATAGAAAGTACTTGGTGTGACAGCTTGATGTGCAGAACTTTCCCAATGGGCCAGAAATGCTTCTTTAGCCTTATTGGGCGAAATCATTGCAATAGCACTTAAACAGACCCCATGCCACTGAGCTCTCAGCTCTCTGTAACAAGGCTCGGTCTTTACTTGATTAAAGATTCGAGCGACAACGCACTTGATCCCTTCCACCAGAGAAAATACTAGACCTTTACCTAAGGAAAGTACAGCTCCACCCCGTGCCTGCCACAGTTCTACAGAATTCTTTAGAGGGTGATGCAGCCCGTAATCAGAAAACCATCGATCAAAAGGTATGCCAGCCCTTATCGTAAAAATGCGTCCCTGAACATTGTTCTCCGCAATACTAGGAAGCCTTTGCGTACGAAAAAGAGCTGGGGGTCGGTGAGATCCACTTAGCTGATCCTTGGCAAAGTGCACACGTCTTACTTCACACGGACAATTTATGGGAGATCTAGGCATAACTACGCTCATTTTTGATTTTTGACGCTATTCAGCATACGATTTAATGTAGTTCAATTCAATTGAGAATTCTTTAAAAACTGAATAGACAGCCATACAAACCCATCCTAACAAAAAACCCCCATTCTTCTTCAGCATTACCAATCCAACATGTGAAAAATAAAGAACCTATCTAAATAAAAAGGTATTATGTGTTACACTGGCGTGTTTTTTTGAGGTCATAAGATGACAGCCATCGAATCATTAATTCCCCCTTATAAAGGCCGCTTTCGTTCTCTTTTACTCTTTGGACCTCCTGGATCTGGTAAAGGAACTATTGGGCGGGCCTTAGCTAGTGCTGGTAACCATGTTCACCTTTCCTCCGGAGATCTTTTTCGTGGCCTAGCCCCCGAATCGCCAGCTGGGCAGCTCTTCCACACCTATGCTAGCAAAGGGCATCTCCTTCCCGATGAGGCGACGGTAGCCATTTGCCATCAGTACGTGAGAGGTCTCATAGCCACTAATCGCTATTTTCCTACTCAACAACTACTCATCCTTGATGGCATCCCTCGTACTATCCCTCAAGCCGAGTTATTAGATGACTATCTTGAGGTTTCTAAACTCTTATTATTAGAGATACCTCACATAGAGAAACTCGTTTCTCGTCTAAAGAAACGTGCAATCATCGAACGCAGGATGGATGATGCTGATGAAGAAGTGCTGTACACACGTATGAAAATCTACGAGAAGGATACAGCGAAATTGCTTCATCACTATCCCAAGGATAAGATCTTAAGAATTAACGCCGACCAACGTCCTATAGAGGTTTTACGAGACGCTTTGCTGGCTCTCTCTGATATTTTATAAGATCTATACACGAGCAATACCAATCCGCAATGATTAACCTACATAGAACGTAGCCAAAACCTGGGGGTTGGTATAAAGTCAAAACATCCAGTTTTGATTCCACCTAGACATAAAAAAAACCGGAGTGTTTGTTAAGAACACTCCGGCCTTTAGGAAGGATTAACTTTAAGGTGCCAACTGCCTTTGATAACCAAAGGCAGTTAGAACCCCTGCTTAGCGAAGATTACCTATGAGCTAAGACATCGAGTTTAGATTCAATAATAGCTTGAAGAACCGTTACAGTCTCTACGCTATCATTGAAATGCTTACGGGCCCAATGTTGCTCAGAAGAACCATTACCACATCGAGCATAGAGCTCGCCGAAGACATTGGCTTTCTCTAAGATTTTTAGATTAGTAGCGGTTACTGAAGTCTTGTCGCCGCTTAAACGACTAACTACAGCAAGGGCTAATCGCAAATCCACTAGTTTAGCAGCTCGAACATCAGACTCTGTCTGTGTTCCAGGAGCCTTGTAGCCTTTCAAAGCACGTAAACGAGCTACGTCAGCATTTGCACGCTCTCTAATCATAGACTCTACACGAGCTTGATCAGCCTGTGGTTTTGTTGGGAATTTATGCTTCTTCTCACCAGCATATTCATGCACGTTTCTAAAGATGGCAGCAGCTTTCTTAAAGTCGTGCTGTTTTTTATCTCTAGATTGCATCAATATCGCCATGTCTCTTTGAATAGCAACGATCTCATCCGATTTTGCACGAATGTTATCTCTAGCTTCTCTAGCCTTAAGAGTTGCTTCATCGCGTTCAGCTTTAGCTACATCGATCTCGTCTTGATCAGCTTTCTTGCCTTGTCTTACGAGTTTTTTCAGCTCTGTTTGGGCTTCTTTAACTGCATCGTCAAACTCACCAGCTTCTAGCTGAAGATCTCTAACTTCTTTCTCAAGTTTTTTGATCTCTGTATTTTTCTGCGTGATTTGTTTGTTTAACTCAGCACGTTCTTTACCAAGTTCTTGAACCTTCTCAAACTTCTCGTCCTTAGCAACTCTAGCTTGTTTTCTAAGAACAGACTCTTTTGTTTTAGCTTTGAGAACTTTGTTGAATTCGCGATCAGTCATTTGACCTAGCTGTTCTGCAGCATAATTCTTAAATGCAGCAGCGGCATCACTACGGTTATCAAACAATTTCATCTCTACAAGAGACTTGATCGTTGCCTGATAATCCTCGTCTGTGATCTCTTGACCACCGAGAGTCTCATAAGCTTGCTGGATCACGTTTTTTGCAAGAAGGGCACGGAAATCTTGAGATACAGCAAGTGTAGACTTGGTATCAGAGGATTTCTTTACCTGTTGCTCAACCATGAAACGAGCAGCTTTGATTACATCACGCGCTTCTTCATTTGACACATCGTTAGTTAATAGAGAAACTCGGCCAACAAGAGCAGATGCTGCTGTATTGAGTTCAGCATTCAACTGTCTGATTTGTTGTGGAGTTTGGCTAGCTTTAAAAGCACCAGGTGTTCTTTCTACAGCTTGCTGATCTAATACTTGAATTTGCTTAGCTGCAAAATCTTGTACAAGACTGTCTGTGCTTTTAGCTTGTATAGCACAAGCGATCGCACTAATCGCACCATGAATCAGACCGATGCCCATAAGGGAATATATAACAGTACCAAATAGAGTCAGTCCCCCAGTTTTGTATGATCTCTCGAAAAATGAGAGTTCTCGCTGGCTAGCTTGCAATTTACTTAACGCTTCTGCGTTAACTTGCGTTTCTTTAATAAGCGACATAAATAATTCTTCCTCCGAATTTCGCTTTGACTACTTAACTTTATTGCTTCGATTTTTTTGCGTTACGATTAAATTATATTAGACCTCTTTCATTAATAACAATTACAATGATTTTTTAGTAAGTTTTGTAGTATAAATTCTAAAATTACACAGTAATAAAAATTGAAATAGTCATTAAATAATCTAATTAAAAATTTAAGCATTATCACTAAAAATTACAATAAATACAGCAGTAAACATAAAGAAATAGTAAATAAAAAATTGCTTATAATTTCTATTGGTAAAGCTCTTTATAGTAAATGCTAATTCTGTCGTCAAACCAACGCACAATGACCCGAGATAAACGGCCTATATCATCATTATAATGATGTGCAGCCCACTCTTTATTCCAAGACGGAATCACAACGTTTTCAGCTATGGCTTGTTCTTTAATAAATCGAAGAAATTGCTTGTCTTTAAAAAAATCTCTTGGGACTCTTTTAATAACTAGCTCTAATTCTTCCTCATCTTCCCCTAGCTCAACAGCATTCACTATTACCTGAATAGCTTCTAAGAGCCGGCGATCTGATGCCTTTTTCATCATAGGTTGTATGTACTCTGTGACAAAAAATTCCTTCATTTCAAAAGGAGAGTGCTCGGCCCATTGAGGAAAATCGTTTGCAAGATGCTTTTTGTGGTATTTCTCAAGCTCTTCTACCCATCGACCTTTCTCTTCCATAACCAACTTAGAATAAAGACGATACCGAATTCCAACGGGCAATTGGGCATACCAATTATTCTCTTTGTCATAGAAGGGCTTTTTTCCTTGCATGACAACATCAATATAATCTTTGCGCCGTACAGACATCGCAGTTGCTTTGGTCGCAGAAGCAGAGGCCAAAGGACTCCTTTCAGCCTCAGCTTTAGCTTTGTCTGGTTTTTTAGATTCTGCCTTCTTTGCAGGAGCCTTAGCAGGGGATGCCACTAAAGCCGCACCTGGCTCACCCTCGCTTCTAAGGATTGCGGGAGGGGGCCCTTGTACCTGAGTACTAGGCTCATCCACCAACTCCCAGTCCAGGCTAATCGGCTGCGGTCTAACTGGCTGAGGACGAGCCCGTTGCAAAGTGATCGGTTCTGGCATCTGAGAAAAATTTTCGGGTAAGAGTAACTTACCCTGCACAATCGATTGGAATACCCAAGCCCATTGTTGCCATCGACGTAAATATAGCGCACTGAATCGTTGCCGATAATCCTGGGTGGATATACGAAGTCCCATTGTATTAGCCTCTGAAGCAGCTTTTCTACTCTCTTCTTTTGCCTGTTCTATTTCCTTCTGGAATTCGTTTATTTTTCTCGTGCCTTCTTCTAATTCTCTTAAATTAGATGCAATGATTTCTTCAGCTTTTCTAATTTTCTCTTTGGCTTTCCCTTCTATTTCTATAGCCTGGTCTATACTACCCGTATTCCCGAGCCTTAAGGCCTCGGCCATTTCTTTTGCAGCCTCTGCGAGGTCATCCTTGGCCTGCCTTACTTTTTGTTCAGTTGGCTTTATTTCTATCCTAATAGCTTGTATTGCATCAAAGGCCGCTCTCCTTCTTTCCTCAGTCTCTCTTATTTTTCCTTTGGCCCGGCTGATTTTTTCTTCAGACTGCTCCAGCTCTTCCTTGGCCAGTTCCATTTCCGCTTTCACACCATAGTACGCATCATATAAATCGTTTAATGGGGTAAGAAGATGTGCCCAATGATGTTCACTTCTAACATATGCGGGAGGCCAGCCAGACTCTCCTGCCACGCAAAAAGCTCTAACAAGTAGGTCTTTCTCAGGAGATCCAATAGGTTGTTGCTCACCAAAACGCAGTTTGATGAGTTCTTGACGGATACCTAAGAATGGAATGATCGCCTCATCCGGATCGTTATTCTGAGAAAATGCCAATCTAATTTTAGGAACAAGATCTTCTATAATGCTTATGTATAACCCAGAACGTAGCGCTATTTCTGCTTCCGGCATCCTTTTTTTGGATTTGAAAAGAATGGAAACTGCTTCCCTGTAGAATTTTATTTTTTCTTTGAGAGAAGCCTCCAAAGCCCCCTCTACATTACAAATTTCCTTAGCCCTTCCGACTAATTTACTTGTTATACTACCAACAACATACTGATCATTCAGTGATTTTGAGCCTAAATCTTCACTTCGAAGTAAAGTGTTTAGTTCGGCCGAATAGGGTGATCTTGAAAACATCCAACCCAATAAAGTTTCTGCTGGAGCTCGAAGAATAGGCTGAGAACGACGTAATTCCGTGGGGACAAAAGAGCTTATCTTAGAAGAAAACGGGCTTGGACCGGAAAACTCAGAAAGGCTGGGATAGCTAACTCTTTGTAAGTCAAAGCTTCTCCCCCCCACATCTTTAGTTGTACTCATAACCACCTCGTTTTTTATTATTATCAAACCAATCAAGATAGTATCTAAAACCATTAAACAGATCAACTAAAATAGAGTCTTATCTTACTAATAATTAGATTATTGCGATTTTATTTTTTACTCATGAGTACTAAATGTTATTAATTGATGCAAATACATGTTGATTGCTTACGCAAACTAGTGCTACAATTAATGTGTAGGTAATAATAATTAATTAAATTAATCGGGAGAAATCTCGTGGATAATAATCAATCCCACACTCAGGAAAATCGTAATATACGCTCTAAGGTAGCTTACCTAGAGAGCAAAGTAGACATGCTCGAAGCTGAACTTAGCTATCTTAACGATCTGCTCGTTCGCTGCGGCTTCCCGGAAGGTATTAGTACACTGAAATCTACTGTTGAGGAACTCCTAGCTGAAGATAACGCTGAATGGGAGCAACATCAAGAAGGCTCTGCTGGGTAAGTAAGAGCTTATTTCTTTCATTTTTCACCAAGAGGGCTGACTCTTTTGAGTCAGCCCTCTTGCTTTTTACTGACCGATCGATTCTAATGATTGGGCTTTTAATCGCTACAATCTATATTATGGCCAAACTGATCTTTATCAATACTAAAGAAGAAAAAGAGCTCTCCGATGGTTCCCCCCTCGTGGAATGCTGCGAAGAAGCTGGCGTACCGTTTGCCTGCACTGAAGGGGTATGTGGTACTTGCGTTGTCGAGGTCGTCGAGGGAATGGAAAACCTTTCCGACTTTACTCAAGAAGAACGTGATTTTCTAGGGGACCCTGGCAAGGAACGCCTAGCCTGCCAGTGTAAGATCAAGGGCGGCTGTGTCAAACTCATTTTCTAGGAGTCACTTATGACGGAATCCTCGGTAACGCAAGAAAAAATCACTAAAACGATGACGATTGAAGAAATCTTTTCTCGTTTTCCTAATAAAAGTCAGCGTTTAGCCCAAGAAATCACGAATGCGGGCCTCCATTGCGTTGGATGCCAGGCGGCTACCTGGGAAACCCTTGAGGCTGGGATGCTTGGTCACGGGTATTCTGAGGAGGCCATAGAAGAGCTTGTAGGGCTCTTGAATGAGGTTCTAGAAGAAAAGACAGATCCGACCACTATCACCCTCACCAAACGAGCAGCAGAGAAATATCGAGCCATTCTCACTGAAGATGGCAGGGAGGGCTGGGGGTTGCGCTTTGCCGATCGAGCAGCCGGCTGCAGTGGATTTGAGTATGTACTCGATTATTCCCAGAAAGCTAGCCCTTCGGACCGTATATTCCATTCTGAAGGCCTAGAGATCCATGTAGAGGAAGCCATTGTAAGCCGTCTTATTGGCTCTGAGATCGATTATGTCGATGGATTGAATGGTTCCGGCTTTAAAATCAGCAATCCCAATGTACGCAGCGCCTGTGGCTGTGGAAAGTCTCAAAGTTATTAACTTTGCACGATGTGCGATTTTTCTCTTCGAAAACTCGCACATGATTAATAGCAGGCAAATGCTCAAATTGTGAAGGTTCATTCTCTATGCCTGAGCAGGGCTTGGTGCTGCCTGTATGCGGCGATAATTTTCTCCAAAACCTAGAAAATTGAGCCATGTTTGGCAAAATTACCCGCAATCGTAACCACGATCTGTTTCTAAAATAACCATCTTCCCCCAAAGAATCCTCATCAAAGAGAACCTCTGCATAACCCAGTATCTTTAAAAAAAAAGACTGCATTATTTAATATTTATGTTTTTAATGAAAATTATATAACAAACAAACTTCATTAAAAACAGCAATCTAAAACAGATTTTAATGCAGAGAAAATATGCATCTCATGCATATAATATGCTCACTATAACAAAATAGATCGGGAGAATTCCATGTCAGCACCCATTATTATTACAAAAAAACAAGAAGCAAAGGCTTTATCAAATCCAGATGACATTTCTATTATTCACCCTATCGATCAAAAAATCGCAACCCTAAGAGAACAACTGCAAAACCATCTTTCGAATACATCTACCTCTACCTCTTCGAGCAAGACTCTCAAGCAATTTGCTCAATTGCAAGAAGAAATCGCTGCACGTCTCTTAGAACTGAAAGGCACCTATTATAAAGACCCTGCCTCTCTTTTAGACAAAGCCTCCAAAAAAGCTAAATCCAATCCGGCACACTTACAATACTTTAAGAACTTACAAGCTGAAACCACCCACCTAGAACGTGAACAGGCCTCTCTCCAACAAGCCCTAAAGTCTTACAAGAAAGGAAATATGGGGAAAAGCTTATCACACCTTGTCCTGCAAAGCACCACTAGTGCAGCTCCTGAAGCGACCCCTTCGAACATACTCGCTGCTTCTACTATTCCAGTTTCTGCTGATGTAGAGAGTCCTTACCAAGGCCCCACCATTTGTCAATACTTACCAAGGACTGCCGTTCTTCTGTCTAGCATACAATCCTTCACTAAACAAACCCTTATCAATGGAAGCAATGGATTAGAAGGGGATGGAATAGATACAATTGCTGCAATGTTGGGGATTAAGGCGCATCCTCCAGGATGCCTGCCCCTCACTGAAGCTCAAGAAAATGAGCTAATTAATAATGCTATCTACCAACTGCTTCCAGCAAAGGATAAAACTCTATTTGCACAAGCGCTCTACGCTGCTTTTGCAAGACAACTTGCTACAGAGAATGCACCCATTACTCTAGGTGTAAAAAATTACGATGGTAGAGAGATTACTGTACGCATGAATCTAGATCAGAAACTCTGTATTACGAGCGTAGATGAATTTTCCACATTCGTAACAATTTTGATCTCAAAAGATGGTAATGCTGAGCACCAAGAAACCAGGAAGGATTCTGGCTTTATAGATGAGCGAGATCGAAAAGATGTTGTGCTCTATCAAGCAGAAGCTATTTTAACTTCCGTTTTAAGATGCTTACATACACCCCCTTCCCCTGTAGATGCTGCATCTTCTCAAAAAATAGCCCAAGAAGCTTATCAAAGATGCCTCTCTCTTCTTAGAGATCTGAATTTCTTCAGTAAACAATCTCAAAGCAACTCTCAGCAACCCATCCCCACCGAGTCACCTATTTGTACCTCTTCAAGCACAGATAGAAGGATGCTCTCCCGTTCTCATTCAAGGGGGACATTGATTAATTTTCTCCTACTACCTCAAAATTGCGCAGTAGAATGGGTTGCTAGACAAGAAGATGCAAAAGTTATACTGAAACTGCCCGAAATCTCTAAAGCGCTCTTAGATAGAAAATCTTTAGTGTCTATTACCTATGACCCACAACAAGAAGATCGTCTCGAAGTGACTCTTGACGATTTTTCTGAACCTTGTTATCTCCTATCTTTGACTCCCCAAGGGACATTGAAGATAGAATTAGGGTATAAAGAAGAAGCGGCTCATTCCTGGGTCCCTATTGGAGTATCTGTTTTCAATGGAGATGCTTGGGAATGGGATCCAGCCGAACAGTCAACAAAATTCACTTTCACCTCTCAACAGGTCCAGACAAATTGCACCCGTATCTTAGAAGCTCTTTCTACTGCTGGCGAGCTCAAGCGTAATCCTCATACATTGACCTCTCAAGAAGAAACCCTAGTACATTTTTCCTCCGGGATGCCAACAACCCCTGCCTATATTCTAAATATAGGGCATACGAATCAAGGCTTAAGTCAACGGTGTTATTCTCAGTTATCGATTAGTCGTTTAGGCCGTAATCCAAATCTGCAGTTAAGCCAGGAACAACTAGAAAAAGTCAAAGAGCAGACTGATAACTATCAGAAACCACAGCCGGCTTCATCATGGACAACAACCTTTGAGGTAGATCCCACAGTATTAAAAAGGATGGTGAAGTCCGTTTTCCCAGAAACACTATAAAGGCTTTTTACCACTCATTGATGAAGAGCGCGCTTGTGCACAGCAAGCGCAGCTTCTTTAACCGCCTCAGCTAAAGTAGGGTGAGCAAAGGGACAATTTGCAAGCTCCCCACTCGTCATCCTCTGTTCAAGAGCAATTGCACACCCAGAAATCAGCTCTGACGCATGAAACCCTAAAATGTGAACACCCAAAAGCCTATCGCTCTGTTTATCAGCAATTACCTTGACAAATCCCTGATCTTCGTTGCTGCAACGAGCGCGTGAATTAGCCTTAAAAGAAAATGTACCTACGGCAACCTCCAATCCATGCTGTTTAGCCTCTGCCTCTGTAAAGCCTACTGCGGCCACCTCTGGTGACGTGTAGATCACGCTAGGAAGGGCCATGTAATCGATCACAGGACACTTGCCTGCAATGATTTCTGCAACAGCTACCCCCTCCTCTGAGGCTTTGTGGGCTAACATAGGACCATCTATGAGATCTCCAATAGCATAAACCGAAGGCACCGAGGTTCTAAAACCTCCATCAACGGGAATAAACCCTTTAGAACTTACTTGAATGCCCACATTGGCAAGCCCTAATCCTTGTGTGTAGGGACGCCTTCCAATGGCGACGAGCACGCAATCAGCCGCTATCTCTCCCTTTCCTCCTTTGACAGATTCAAAATGCAAGGAGACTCCCTGATCTGTAATCTCCGCTGAGGTGACTTTAGAGGAGAGCTGAAAAGTTAGCCCTTGAGCGCTCAAAATTTGCTGCAACTGTTTAGTAATAGCTTCATCAAATGTTGGGCAAATACGGTCGAGAAATTCGATGAATTGCACCTCTGTTCCCAATCGTTGATAGACAGATCCCAATTCTACGCCAATCACCCCGGCACCGATGACGACCATTTTTTTCGGTGGGGAAGCTAAGATCAACGCAGCCGTTGAGGAGAGAACTTTTTTTTCATCAAATGGCAAAAAAGGTAAAGAAATCGGCTCTGAACCCGTAGCTAAAATAATGGCCTTACTTTGTAAGATTTGTTTACCATCAATACGCACTTCAGTGGGACTTATCAAGTCTCCTACCCCTAGAAAACGTTGAATACGACCCTTTTTAAATAACGCCGCTATCCCCTGGTTAAACCCAGAGACAACATCTGCTCGTCTCTTTTGCATTGCAACCCAATCATATGTAAGATCAGATCCTATAATCCCAAGAGTTTTTCCTTCATGAGACATCCGATAAAACATTTCCGAAGAATAGAGTAACGTCTTAGAAGGAATACATCCCACATTCAGACATGTACCTCCTAACTGTTCGTTTTTTTCGACGCAGGCTACGGTAAGACCAAGCTGAGCTGCCCGTAATGCTGCGACATACCCTCCGGGCCCAGATCCTAGAATAATTATGTCAAAGGTATCTGACATGCTATGTTCTCCCTATAAGTCGAGAAGCAATCGCGCTGGATCTTCTAAACTTTGTTTAATGTGAACGAGAAACTGAACAGCTTCTTTGCCATCGATGACACGGTGATCATAGCTCAAAGCAAGATACATGATAGGACGAATCACAATCTCCTCTTCAACAACGACCGGACGTTTAACGATATTATGCATCCCTAAAATAGCGCTTTGCGGTGGATTCAGAATTGGAGTAGATAAAAGAGATCCAAATGTACCGCCATTTGTGATTGTAAAAATGCCCCCCTTGAGGTCTCCTACAGAAATGGTTCCTTCTCGTGCTTTTTTTGCTAATTCCGCGAGCTTAGATTCAGTTTGAGCAAAAGAAAGTGCTTCACAGTCTCTTAGTACAGGAACAAACAATCCCTTATCTGTTGAAACCCCAACACCTATATCATAGGTATCATAGGTCACAAGCTCCTCGCCCTCGATAAAGGAACCTACAGCCGGAAAAGCTTTTAGAGCCGCCACAGAGGCTTTTATAAAAAACGACATGAACCCAAGTCGGATCCCATACCGTTTTTCAAAACTCTCCTTTTCGGCACTGCGAATATCCATGACCTTTGACATGTCTACTTCATTAAACGTTGTAAGCATTGCCGTTTGATTCTTTACTTCCACAAGGCGCTGAGCAATGGTGCGCCTAAGCCCACTCATTCGTTTACGCGTTACCCCGGGAACCTGTGTGGTCACTGTCTTTGGAATGCTCTCTGGAACTGGCTTAGAAGGGATTTTTATTTCTTCTATGAAATCTGCGGCCATTTTGCGACTGTTAGGTGAGGCTGATGCTATAGGAGCTGGAGCAGACACGGGTTTTGGCTCAGAGGAATGTTTTTGCGGCGGTGGGGTAACGGGACCTACAGGCGCTTTGGCAGAAGAATCTATCTTACCAATGACTTGTCCAATCGATACCTTATCTTCTTGTTTTACTGATATACTTAGCATCCCTGAGGCTGGAGCATATACAATCTGATTGATTTTGTCAGTTTCAAGCTCTAGGATCTCATCACCTTCTTTTACGTAGCTTCCATTTGGTTTCAGAATTGCGCTGACAACTGCCGTCGAGACTGATTCACCAATCGTCGGCACTTTAATATCCACATCCATAATTCGTATAGCTCCCTGCTAAAAAACCTGCTTCATGATGGCTTCATATTGTTGCTTATGCAATCGGTATGATCCTACTGCTGTTGAAGCGCTTTCCGCCCTTCCAGCATATTCAAGACTAGGGGCTCCGACTTTCTCTATCTCTTTGTTCAGGCGCGGCCAAATGAAGCTATATGCTCCCATGTTAGCAGGTTCTTCCTGTACCCAAAGGATTCTCTTACATTTTTGGTATCGTTGTAAGATAGCTAAAATAGCCGCATCATCGAAAGGATGCAGCATTTCAAGGCGTATAAAGGCATAGTTTTCTTTGTTTTCTCTCTTTTGACGCTCAGCAAAAAGGTCGTAGTAGATTTTGCCACTGCAAAAGATCAGCACTTCTGCCTGCAAAGAGGCAAGGGGGTCATCGAGTACTTTTTCAAAGTTTCCACTCTCTAGTTCTTTTTGCGTGCTCAAAACAAGAGGGTGGCGTAGTAAAGCTTTTGGAGTGAAGAGAATCAATGGTTTTTTCACTGTTGATAAGGCTTGAAGACGCAAAAGATGAAATACTTGTGCTGGAGTGGTGACATTAGCAATCCGTAAGTTACTCTCTGCTGAAAGCTGCAGGAACCGTTCCATTCTGGCTGAAGAATGCTCTGGACCTTGTCCCTCATAACCATGGGGAAGAAATAATGTGATTGATGATGCAAGCCCCCACTTCTGCTCTGAAGAAGCAATATATTGATCTGTCATGATTTGTGCAGAATTTGCGAAATCGCCATATTGCGCTTCCCAAATGACCAGTGCATCCTTAGCTATTAAACTATACCCAAACTCAAACCCTAATACGGCAAATTCCGATAAAGGAGAGTTATACACATCAAATGGTGTCTTGGCTCCTTTAAGGTGTGATAAGGGAAAATATTTCCCCTCTTGTTTCTGATCGACGATCATCGCGTGCCGATGAGAAAATGTCCCCCTACGAGAATCTTGTCCTGAAATCCGTACATGCACTCCCTCTTGGAGAAGCGTAGCGTAAGCTAGACTCTCTGCATTTGCCCAATCTATGCACAGCTTATCTATGGGTTGATGAAAACTCATCTCCCTTTCTTGAAAAAGGCGTCGAATTTTCGGGTGCACCTCAAATCCTTGAGGCACCTCTGTCAGTTCTTTGGCAAGCGCATGCAAAATCTTTATCGGTACAGCTGTTTTTGGATCTTCTTGCACCCACTTTTCTTGAGCTTTTGGTGGATGTAATTCGCTGGTTGGTGCCTTAGCCCCTTTCATAGCCTCTTGCAATGACATTTTAAACTGTTCTTCCATCTCATTGGCTTGGCTTGTACTCAATACTCCTTTCTGAAGTAGCTCATTGAGATAGATTTCACGAATGCTTTTTTTGCTTCTAATCTGTTGATATTCCAGCGGCTGAGTGAATGCGGGTTCGTCCCCTTCATTATGTCCATATTTTCTATAGCAGTTGAGGTCGATGAAGACATCGCAAGCAAAGGTTTGACGAATTTCCACAGCAAGCTTAGCTGCTAAAACACACCCTTCAGGATCTTCGGCATTCACATGAAAAACGGGAGAGGAAAAGGCTTTAGCGATATCGGTACAATAGCGAGTAGAACGCCCTTCTTTGGGCAATGTTGTGAAACCGATCTGATTATTGATAACTATATGCAACGTGCCCCCTGTGCTATAACCGGGCAATTTACTCATTTGCATTGTTTCGTAGACGATTCCTTGACCGGCGATCGAAGCATCTCCATGAATTAAAACAGGTAACACTTCTTTAGGCTGTTTAGATTTGGTGATTTGAAAAGCTCTAGCCCCCCCTTCGACTACGGGATCTACCGATTCAAGGTGGCTCGGATTGGCAGATAACGTAACTGACAACTCCCTCCCTTTATTAGATCGGATATGAGCAATAAATCCTTTGTGATATTTAACATCGCCAGCCCCTTCGGTTTCATCTGGAGCATAATGATCCTCAAACTCATGAAAAATATGTGCATAAGATTTTTCTAGAATATTAGCCAAAACGTTCAAACGTCCCCGGTGTGCCATGCCAATCATGATCTCAGAAATACCATTCAAGGAACCTTGATCGAGAATGTTAGCTAGCATGGGAATCAGCGTCTCCCCCCCCTCTAAGGAAAATCGCTTCTGTCCCGCATATTTGGTATGGATAAATGTCTCAAATAATTCTGCTCGGTTCAAGTCATGCAAAATCTTAGTGCGCTCTTCTAAAGTCCATGTCGTCTTAAAATATGGCTCAATTTTTTTTTGCACCCAAAGCTCTAATTCAGGGAACCCTAATCCCATGTATTCAATGCCAATCTTATGGGAATACGTTTTTTTAAGAGCCTCGATGAGCTCGATTAACTGCACTTTAGCTTCAGGAAGAAATCCCCATGTAGATACTTCTTTGATTAAGTCATCGCTATTAATATTGAACGTCTTGAGATCCAGCTCTTTTGGTGTTGTAGTCGGTGGAATTCCAACAGGATTAAAAGAAGCGATTAAATGGCCATAAGAACGGTAAGCCTCTATCAATGGATATACCTGTAGTTCTTCTGACATCCTCTTCCCGATAAGAGCCACCTCTTGTCCAAGCTCCCACCCCTCAAAAAAACATCTCCAGGAGGATTCGACTAGATCTGGATTTTGTAAATACTGTTGGTAAAGGGCTTCCAGCGTCTCAAGATGATAAAAACTCTGCATATCCACCTCTACCGTCCCTATAGCATAAGCTGTCGCATCGAAAAAAGTATTATTTGTAAAAGAAGAGGTGGTGTAAACTAGCGACGCAAAAAAAAACTTGCACATCTAGTGCCTTTTGATTAAAAGGCAGGCAAAGGAATTAACAGAATCAATCCATATGAGTATTAAAAGCGAACGTCTAAGAAAACTCGAAACAGAGCTTCATGATCTCGAGCAATGGCTGAAGTTAGGCCTTGTTCCCAAGAAAGACCTGCAGAAGCACCGGGAAGAAATACATACCCTACATTCAAAAATCGATGAAGAGAGGGAACGGCTACGCTTCTTGAAAGAAAGTGGTGATATGGATGAGGCAGCTGCACCTAAGCGCCCTGCCCATAACCGCCAGCAATTCCAGGATCCTCATAGCATGGCTGATGTCGATATTGTAGAAGAAGGTCTAACAGATATCGGCATTGACATGGAAAGTGAGTCCTTTGATTTCGAATCTTCAAGCGGCGAGGAGAATGAGGAAGGCGATGAAGAACATGCTACCTCCGCTGAAGAAGAAGAGGATGAAGACCCCTTCAGCGATCGTAATCGCTGGAAACGAGGCATCCTCGAAGACCCCGATGCAAAAGATTGGTGACGAGACTGCTCAAGCGGCAAGTCTTTACATCCACGTTCCGTTTTGCTCTCATAAGTGTCCATACTGCCATTTTTACGTTGTCCCCTATAGAAAAGAATTTGAAGAAAAGCTTCTTGTAGGGTTAGAACGTGAGTGGCAGTGGCGCTCCCCTCTACTTCTTAACCATGACATCGTTTCGATCTACTTTGGTGGAGGCACACCTAGCTTACTCCAACCTTCTTCGATTGAACGACTTCTCCAGCATATCGGGGCTAAGCCACAAGAAATCACTCTGGAAGTGAACCCTGAGACAGTCACTTTGGATACCATGATTGCATTCAAACATGCTGGGATCAACCGTCTCAGTCTTGGCATTCAGTCCCTCGATGACAGTGAACTTACCCTTCTAGATCGTAGGCACAATGCAAAACAAGCAATCCAAGCGATCCATACATGCGCTGCTGCTGGGTTTAATAACCTTTCTATTGATCTGATGTTTGAACTACCAGGGCAAACTTTAAGCAGTTGGAAACGCACTTTAGATCACATAGCCGATCTACCCGTTACACACCTTTCTCTGTATAACCTCACTTTTGAATTACATACCCCCTTCTTTAAGAGAAAAAAGGAACTTATGGCCCTTCTTCCGGATGAAGAGACACGCCTAATGATGTTGAATACAGCTGTAAACACTCTTGAATCTGCCGGGCTACATCGTTATGAAATTTCAGCCTTTTCTAAACCAGGATTCCACTCTGTCCATAACAGCGGTTATTGGTTAGCTCGCCCCTTTCTAGGGCTCGGTCCCTCAGCTTATAGTCACTGGGAAGGCAAACGTTTTCAAAATGCATGCTCCATGCACCACTGGGCACAAGCTCTCGAATCCAATAAATCTCCTGTGGATTTCGAGGAAAAACTCTCAAGGGAAGCTGCGTTTAATGAACTGTTAGCCATACAGTTACGTCTATTGCAAGGGGTGCATTTAGAGAATTTTTGTGTTCAGCATGGTCCTATTCCAGAAACCACACAACAAGCACTCTGCAGTCTCATACAAAAAGGGTGGCTTCTCCAACACGACCACTATCTCTTATTGACGGAAGAGGGCAAGCTTTTTTACGATTCCGTTGCCACTGAAATCATTTGACGATATTGCCTACCATAAATCGATAAACAAAGCATCTGTCTGCTTCTTCGAGCTTTTTTTCTAGGTCCTTATTTCTGCGAAACGAGGATGTCCATTCTTCTGGAATTTCCTGTAGAGACATGAACTGTCTAAAACAACATCTAGCCCCAGGTTTTGCAGTACGAACTACTTCTCTGACCAATTCTTTAAATTTCTTTGCATCCATATAGGATGCAATATTAGAAAGAGAAAATACATCAAAACTCGCATCTGGTTGAGCTTTAAGATATGTAAGAATATCTGCGCTTTCATGCGAAATTCTATTTAAGCGCGAACGAATCAAAGCTGCACCCAATCTTGAAAGATACGGAGGGATGTTATCTCTTGTCACTTGACCCAGCAATACAAGAGAAATCAAAGGACTATCTTTGGCAAGATGTCTACGAAGATATCCATGAAATCTCCCATAGATGTATTCTCCCGGGGAAATCCCCTCACCGAGATGCTTATATAAACCAGGATCCCTGATAAAAAGACGGGTCATCATGGGGTGCAATACATACTGAAACATGCGCTTAAAGGTCTTAGTTTCCCATTCGTCAAGAAATCCTATCTGCTCTTCCAGATCACGACACTGGAATAGTTTATCTACCTTTTTTCCACGCACTACACCCATGATTTTGGATAATCTGCCACACCATTTTTCTACGTTGCCTTGATAGAGCACACCTCTTTCGATCATCTTAAAACGACGATCCCAATATGACCGAGATGTTTCTGGAACTTTGTCGTAAATCTTCCCCCACACCTCATCTCTTCTTTCCATGGAAGTTACGCCTAAAAATCCTGCATACTGATCATAAGGAAGCTCCTGCAAAGCTACCTTTTTGAGCTCTAAGAGATGATTTTGATGAGGATTCGCATCAATAGCAACGACTTCTTTAACGTCTGCCAGCAAAAGATGAAGAGGTCTGTCTCCACTCATGGTAATACATACAGCTCTATCCCCCGATTGAATATTCAAGGCTTCATGCTCTGTCCTACAATCTTCATTTCCCAAGCTATAACTCAATCGAGACAATATTTGCGCCACTATGTCCTCATATCAATAAGAGCTAAGCTCCCCCATTAAGCCGAAACTATAAAAATGATTAATTAAATGAAATGATAAATGCATATTCAACACTAGAAAAATACATTAGAGTTTACAAAATCTTCACACACATATTTATGACTTTTTTACAACAAAAGAGGGCAAAAATCGACTGAACCTAAGTTTTAGTACAGCTTCTTAGGCCAGGAAAATAAATAGGGTAGGTTTTTTATCGAGATCTGGTAGCAGAGCCTTTTTCCATTGGGCGATGGTTTGCGTAATGACAAGCTCGTCCGGTGCTGTGAGATTGCACAAAACAGACAGTTTTGTGTTCAAAGAAAGATCCTGAAGAAGAGCTTTGAATAGCTTTAGATTTCTATAAGGTGTCTCGATGAATAACTGTGTAGCTGCTTCTTCTTGCGATCGTTTTTCCAAGGACTTAATAGCCTTCTTAAGAGCTATAGGATCTTGCGGTAAATACCCATGAAAAGCAAACCGTTGACTGGGCAGTCCGCAGAGCATGATAGCAAGAAGGATCGACGAAGGACCAATGATAGCTTCAATAGCTATATCTTCTTGCCTAGCTCTAGCCACCAACTGAGCGCCGGGATCTGCAAAACACGGCATGCCAGCATCCGTTACATAACCCCACGTTTCTCCTCGTCTTAATGGCGTCAAAAGCACCTCTATCTCTTCTGGCGTCGAGTGCTCATTCAAAACCCCTTGTAAAAGACTCGCCGGAGCTCTTCCCATTCGTTTAAGGAAAGCTCTTCCTTCTTTTGGACTCTCTGCAATGAGCCCATGAAGATGATTCACAACTTCCCAAAGAATTTTTGGCATATATCGTTCCATAGAGGCTTCAGAATGCAATAGGTTAGGTAGAAGATATAGAGTCCCCTTCACTGCATCTCCCTTAGAGTAGCTGTAAAACGCGTAAGCATGAGGCAGGGATCTAAGCTTGAGCTTTTCATCACAGTTTCAAGTTCAGTCAGTTTAAGCAGTGCCTTTTCAAAAAAGAGCGGTGGCTTAGCATGAGCTAACTTACCGTATTTTTGTATCTGATACGGTTTGATCTGCGAGTGGGGCTCATCAAGAGACGTTGAGGCAAGCTGCCACCCAAGCTGAACCTGATACCGTAAAGCACCTAGAAGAGTTAGGCCTTCTGTTGTATCCAAAAAAGGTAGTGAAGGAATTCCTTTGAGCCCCCACACAATCTCTTCAGCTATTTGCCAAGTCGTCTGTACAATATCGCCAACAACTACTTGCTGAAAATCACTGAGGGTAATGTCTCTTCTTAGACCCACAAAAGCAATCAGTTTTTCAAGTTCACGTTCAAGTTTTTGCCAATCGCTCCCGACAGCGTGCACTAGTTGTTCTAACAGCTCGAGATCGATGATTTTCCCAGCATTGAAAACCCATTCCCGTAAAGAGCTAAAAAGACGTTTCTCTCTTTCCCATGGTTTTTCTCTAGACAAATCTAACCACACAGCTCCTTTTTTAACAGCGTCGGACACCCCTTTGAATTCTTTGCCCTGAGCTAGTCCTAAAAAGAAAAAAACCTTGTGGAGTTTACCTTCTGATAACTGGACCAGTAGAGAGTCTTCCCCTTCCAATACTGCCTCTTCAACAATAAAGAGTCGTTGTTCTGCAAAAAGACTCTGCTCACATGTCCTTGGAAGGACATTCTTACTCAAACTTCCAGAAGACAACCGTGTGATTTCTACTGCAGGAGACAACATGGCCGCCATCTTGTCTAAAATGACTTTTCTATCCTCTGCGTGTGCACAAGAAACGAGATAGACAGGAGCTAGGTGAGCTTTCACAGCCTCTATAAAATGCTTTTCAAATCCGCTATACGAGGTATATTTCACTCTTCTCCCCAGTGAAAATGGAACTCTTGAATCATATCAGGATGAAGACTATGATGCACAGGGCACCCTCGGCCCGCTTTTTCAAGTTGTTCGGTAATTTTAGGCTCAAATTGACTGGAACAATAGATATCCATAGAGAGTTTTCCAATCATTCTAGATGGCTTCACCACCATTTCCTTACGGACATCCAATCGCGCTCCGGAAAAATCCACTTTAAGCATGGTCGCCGCCATTCCCATGACTGTAAGGACACAAGACCCCAGAGCTATAGCGACCAAATCCGTTGGAGAAAACATTTCCTCGTTTCCAGGCTGGGCTCTTGGCGCCTCCGTGAGGATAACCTGACCACTAGACCCATGAGCGCACCTAGTTTTAAGGTCTCCCTGATACCGGATAGTCATAATACCCATCTCATTACTCCATAAGTAATAGGTAGAGCTTTCCATCATAGATTTATCATCCAGCGAGGTAAAGTTTTAAAATTTTATTGACAAGCACATCCAATTCATTCTATCCTTAGCACAAGGGGTGCTGGACAATGAGACGAAAAAAAACCAGAGAATTGGCAAAAAAGAAGCCTTTAAAACCAACTCTTAAGCCAAAAAAAAAGCAACCCTCTAAATTAACAAAGCCGAGCAGGAGAATAAAACCCATGTTAAAACCCAGTCAAAAAAAGAGCGCATCTCACAAAAAAACAGCCCCAAAGAAACCAAGTAGCCGAGCTCCTAAGTCATTTCTCCATAAAATGTTAACAGCCGAGGGCTGGAAACGGCTTATGATGGGAAAATCTCGTAAGAGCTAACCTAGCCTTTAGACTCGTCGGGGACTGTTTTTAGCTTTAAGGAACTGTAGATCGCGTTGCTTTGCGATCGGATCAACCAGAACTTTAGAGAAGTTACTGTAAGAAAGCCCCCTATTATGCTACGATCATTTCCTTCAAACTCTTGAGGAGATGGTTATGCTCAATATCGATTTGAAAGGCAAAAAAGTCTTCGTCGCAGGCATCGGCGATGATCAGGGATATGGATGGGCTATTGCTAAAGCGCTAGCCGAGGCCGGTGCGGAGATCTTGATTGGTACATGGACTCCTATCCTCAAAATTTTCACGCAATCTTGGGCTGCTGGAAAGTTTGATGAATCGCGCCAACTATCTAATGGCTCGATGATGCAATATCTTAAAGTTTACCCTCTAGATGCCTCTTTCGATTACCCAGCAGACGTCCCTCAAGACATTCGAGAAAACAAACGATACCTAGATGTTCCCCGTTACACAGTTTCCGAAGTAGCGGAAGATGTTGAACGTGACTTTGGTCGTATCGATTATGTCGTCCATGCATTGGCCAATGCTCCTGAGGTCAAAAAACCTCTTCTTGAAACCTCCCGTAATGGTTATCTTGCGGCATTAAGTTCCTCTTCCTACTCCTTTGTTAGCCTTTTGCAACACTTTGGCCCACGTCTCAACCAAGGAGGAGCGGCTATTTCTCTTAGCTACCTAGCTTCTGAGCGGGTGATCCCTGGTTATGGAGGAGGTATGAGTTCAGCAAAAGCTGCTCTAGAAAGCGATACACGAGTGTTAGCTTGGGAAGCCGGTCGTAAATGGGGCATACGTGTCAATGTTATTTCTGCCGGAGCTCTACGAAGTAGAGCTGCAAGAGCTATTGGATCTACTGGCGCAATGAGCTTTATCGACTGCATGATCGAATACTCAAAAGCAAATGCCCCTCTCACTAAGGAGCTTTTTGCAGAAGAAGTTGGGCAATCGGCCTCCTTTTTGCTGTCCCCTCTAGCTTCTGCTATCACTGGAGTGACTCTCTACGTCGATAACGGCATGCACGCCATGGGTCTAGCTGTCGATAGTCCCACGATGGGTGTCTATCAAACACTCTAAAACACAGGTTTCCGAGCGGCGAATCGTGCGTAGTGAGATCCAATGATCATACACATCGAAACGTCGCTCTCCACGATGTGCAAGTTGGCGAGGTCGGTTAGCTCGGCTTAAATGTCCAAAAAAAGCCCCCTCTCCTTCTGTAGCACGAAAATGCAATGAGCAGATTTGTCGTTGCTTGGTGAAGATCTCTACTGATTCTCCTAAATGAAACGTCGTTGCGCGCCTCCCCTGTATGGTGATCAAATGAGCTGAGTCAAGGTTAAGAAAAAAACCAATCTCCACCCTGGCATCCCCATCTCCAGGTAACTGTTCTGGCAATCGGAAAGAGATTAGCGTCCCTTCTTCTGTTTTACGAAATGTTGCCTGTGCTCTGCCCTCATGAACAATAAGAGAACAAGGTTCCTCATCCGATCCCCAAAGGGCTGTAAATACTGGGGATTCTTCTTGTAGAATCTCGTAAGGGATTTCTTGGTGAGAGCAATCAGAAGGCGCCGAAGTAAATGGCATGATTAAAGAAGCTTGAAGCAGTATCGGATGATCTTTTTTTAAGCGCTCAGGAACGTGCCCTCTCCATTGCGCCATAAAAAGATCCAAAAGCGAGGGAGCAGGCCGATGCTCTAGAACGCTTTCACGTCCCTGAGGGCCACAATACATACTTAGCCCTTGGTGCCAATAGGCACTTAACCAGGCAAGTTGCTCATCCGAATAGCTTGTGCACAGTTGTAAAGCAATGAGAAATGAGGAGAGTTCGACACTACTGCGTGGGTGAAAGGGGACGAGCGTACACCGCTCCTTAAGAGCCTCTCTTTTCAACCACAAATGGGCTGGAAAAGGGAGTTTTTCATGCTCTTTGTCAAGGTATTCTAAAATACGCTTGAGAACCCCTTGCAACTTATTCTTTAAAGACTCCCCCAGTACATGGTGAAAGTCTTTTTCAATATGCACAAACAAGGGTAAAAGATCTAAGGCTATACTACGACTACGACACTGCGGAAACTCATGTAAATAAACAGGAAAATTCCCCTCAATTTCAAAGGCCAATAAACGCTCTAATAAAGCCTTGCCTTCAGCAATATCTTCGCTCAAGCGACTACGAAAAAGCGCTAAAACATAACATCCATTCTCAAACAAAGGAATGGTATGATGGCAAGCTGCTTCTTCTTCATAACAACAGTGGACAAAGCCTGTTTGCGCGCTCAACCGTCTACGTCCTGCACTCAAAGAAAGGTCGATCAACTTACGCTTGTTGTGATCAATAAGAAGCATGATATAACCTTTGGATGCGTACATAAGAAGCGCTCAACATCTTACCCTCCATCCCCTGTAGCTTCTTTAAGAGCTGCGATAATCCCATGCTGACCGACAGGTCCGGCAATAATATCTGCTTCTTTCTTGACCTCTTCAGGCGCTGTACTCATAACAATCCGCACATCTGCTTTTTTCAACATACTGAGATCATTACGATCATCACCTGCTGCAATGATTCTTCCTCGAGGTTTCCCCTTATCTTGAGAGGTGACCACTCTTTCCAAGGCATTTCCTTTGGTCGCTTGATGGTCGGTAACTAAAAGAAGGTGAAGCTTGTCGTTTAGGGGGTCATGGATCGTGACTACTTCAAGCCCAGGAAAATTACGTAATTTACCTTCAACATGAAGCATGGATTCTTCGGGCCCTAGGCATTTGATGAGAGGAAATTTCTGCCCTTCAAGCTCTTGGAAGGAATGTAATGGTCTCCACTGCTCAGAAGCTAACGTCTGTATTTTCTGAAGATAGTCCTGAAATGCTAAAGAAAAATGTTGTGGCCTATAATAACAAAAATCCCCTTTTTGATACCCAGCGTAGACAAGAAAATCTTCTTCTTGCCCCCTGTAAGCATTCTCAACTCGAAAGATTACATCGCTGTCAAAATAATGCTGATCTATTAGGCGCCTTTCCGGCATAGCCACAATATCTGCACCATTCTGAAGTGCTAGAAAATAGGGGAATGGTAATTCATGAAGAGCCCTATGTGCGTAGGAAAACGTACGCCCTGTTACAAACATCAATCTCCATCCCTGAAGATGTAAATGATGAAGGTAAGAGGCCGTTTCCAGGGAAAGTGGCCCGCTGCCCTCTGTAGTCGTTCCATCGATGTCTAATGCAATCCAGCCCTGGTTCATAGAGATCTATTGTAGCGTTTGTCAAAGAGCGTGTCTAGAAATCAAAAGATAATTATACCAAACGCAACAAATAACTTCACATTTGAGCCGCGTCAAAGCGCCGAAAATCGGCGATCGTAAACGGCATTGTATTGCATTAATACTATGCTGTTTATGATCGTCAATTTGTCGACAGCTTTCGGGTGTATAGTCAAACAGTTGGGAGAGAAAATGGCCATTTTTACGTTTGCATTTTTCTGATTCCTACAGGGAGCTCTCGGCGACTTGATTGCCGTCGTTTCTCCGGATCGTTATTGTGCCTTGGG